>JAEEGL016384968.1_pt1 | contig 10847 bp, 7 predicted proteins | sample 9134231 | NCBI WGS metagenome assembly JAEEGL01 (sample SAMN16246548, study PRJNA631951) | gut metagenome | biome: gut microbiome; feature: rumen; material: fiber-attached | host: Bos | place: Iran: Karaj | collected 2018-10
CCGCCTGACGTCTTTGTACTGAATCTGCTTGGATATTTTCCGTCATCTTACACAGAAATCCCTTGACATACGTCAGTATGCCTGTGGAATTTCTATACAATCTGACGAAAAATCTCACGGCGCATCTTCAGCACAATCTTTGTGCGGTATTGCCTTTACTTTTTCCTGCCCTTTACCGCTATCTCGACCGCTCGGTAAGCACCGTTGTAAATGCCGGCTTTATGAGCAGTGAGGATATTCCCGCACATCTGCTCGATAATGTCGTCATTTTCCTGTATAAGGCGCAGCATCGCATTTGTCTCGGCGGGAGTCGTACACTCATATGTGCCGTCACCGACCTCTGCGCAGTGGATAGCTCCCCATGCCTCGTGACCGCCTACGCGCTTTATCATGAGCTTGGGTATCGGGTAAAACGACAGCTCACTCGGCTTTGTAATGAGTACGTCCGAGCAGCGCATAAGCAGATTTGTCGAATAAACTGCCGCAAATATGTCCGAATGGCAGAATGCATGGATACCGCTCACCTCGCCGGAATAAGCCTGCTCAGCGAAGTCAGCAGTCTCATCGAAGTCGTTGAAATGCTCGGTCGTAAACGCAGCTATCTCAGGTATCGCCTGTCTGAGCTCTTTCCAGACCTTGATATGGTCGCCTACATTTATAAAGAGCACTGCCTCTCCGCTCTCGATATATGGCAGGAGCTTTCGTATCACCGAGATGAATATCGTCCGCTGAGCACCTGCTCCGCCGACTGACATGAGCCAGCGCTTCGGAGAGCCGTTTTTCATGCGCTCTATACGCTTATGGCAGTCTGCTTCGATGTTGCCGACGAGCTCGTGGTCGACATAGTGACCTGTATATGCTATAGCCGTTTTCGGCATTGGCTTGAGAGCCCTGCCCTTAGCCATGCCGCGGAGCGCTCTGTAGCCGAGATACGCCGAATGCGTCTGCACGGTATGAACGCTTCCCTCTGCAAGATGAAGCGCCATAGGCCAGTTATCCGGAACAGCATTCACAACATTGGTGAGTCCGGCATGAACAGCCGCCTGAGCCGGCCATACATGAGTTGCAATGAAAGGTATATCCTTCGGAAGGTCGCGATATACCGACGTCATAAGCTCAGCCGCCTTCTGGTCTGAGGAATTATAAGAAAGCTGACGGAAGCCCTCGCTGTTGAGCGGCTCCCATACAAGCCTGTTGAATATCTCCGACATCTGCGACATCTTCGAGCCCAGCGAATACAGCTTATTCTGATGAGCGATTATCTTGCCGCACGAAGCCTCCTTGAATGAGTGGAGGTCGAACCAGTAGGGCTCGTAGCCCATAGCTCTCGCGGCGGAAGCAATAGCCATTGAAATGCGGTAATGCCCAAAACCCATGCGAATATTGCCGATGATGACGCTTTTATCGTTGAATTCTATTTCCGGCAAAGCCGACAGCTCGACGTTCTTCACACCGAGCATCTCACCTATCGCCGGAGCAGGAAAGCATCTCAGATGAAAGACCTTGTCGCCGTCATCGCCGTATTTCCGCATATATTTAGCCTTATTGCTGACAGCCTTTCTATAGGCTTTTTTTGATATCTCATTTTCAAATATAAATTTCGACCTATCCATACAGCACCTCCGCGCTCAGCAACATTAAGAAAAAATTCACATAAAATCTCTTGACAAACGGATAAAAATATGATAGACTGAGGCTATCATATGATAGATTAGAGCTATCAAACGATAGCCCAACTATCAAATCACCATAATAATTTTACCATAAAAAGGGAGGTTTGTCAAGTGAAAAGTGAATTTTCTGCACAAAATCTTAAAACGAGACGTATCAAGCGAGCTGTCGAAGTAAGCGCCCAGCTCTTTCTTCGTGACGGCATCGAAACCGTAAAAATGACTGATATCGCCGACGAGAGCGGTATCGGCGTTGCAACTCTATACCGCTATTTCGGGACAAAAACAGGCATCGCCATAGCCGCTATGACCCACCTCTGGGACGAGCTGAAAAGAATGTTCAGCGGAGTTTTCGACTCCGGTATATTCAAGAGCCAGCCCGGCATCAAGCAGGTCGGAGACCTGATGCGGATGTTCATAGTTCTCTACGAAGCCCACCCCACGTTCATGAGACTCCTCAGCGAGTTCGACCTCATGATAAAAACCGAGAACGTCCCCAAAGATCAGCTCATCGAATACGAGCGCTCGGTGATCGACTTCTACCCCGTCTTTGAATCAGCATACCTTGCCGGACTTGCAGACGGAACAGTCCGCGAGATAGAGCATTTCGACCTCTTCTATCTCTCATTCGGACACTCGCTCATGGAGCTCAGCAAAAAGCTTATCCGCGGCGAGCTTCTCCCCTCAGATGATTTTTCAGTAGCAACAAAAGAACTCGAGACTATAATCAACACCGCTGTATACTACCTCAAAAAGGAGTGACAACTATGGAGAAAAAGGTAGCCTCAAACAAAGTATTATTGATATTCGCCATTGGTCAGCTCGGCTGGTCAATTCTCGCGGGAATAATTTCCAACTGCCTCGTATTCTTCTATCAGCCGACAAAGGCTGAGCTCGACCTCGGACAGACTGAATTTATCCCGCAGGGAACGATACTCGGACTTACCGCGATAGGTCTCATTACCGCTTTCGGACGTGTTTTCGACGCGGTAACAGACCCCTTCATCGCCGGAAAATCAGATACTCTCGATCACAAATGGGGCAGACGTATCCCATTCATGAGGTTTGCGGCTATCCCATTCGGAGCAGTGACCGTACTGCTGTTCGTTTCTCCTTTCAAAGCCGGAAGCATGGCTAATGCAGCAATTCTTTTCGTATTCGCGATGCTGTTCTATCTCTGCATGACCTGCTACTGCACGCCTTATAACGCGCTCATTCCCGAGCTTGGCAGAACTCAGAACGCACGCATCAACCTCTCTACATACATATCCGTGACATATATTTTCGGAACAGCCATTGCCTACCTTGTTCCGAACATAGCCAGCCGCTTCATGAGCAAGCTCGGCTACGCGAACAGCTATCGCCTGTCCATCGGCATATTTGCGGTAATTGCCGTTATCGCGATGCTTGTTCCGGCATTTCTTATCGACGAAAACGCCTACGCCGTAACGACTCCGTCAAAAACGGATACGATAAGCTCGCTCAAGTCGACCTTCCGCAACAAGGAATTCCGCACCTTTGTATTATCGGATATCCTCTACTGGATAGGTCTTACTCTTTTCCAGACCGGACTGATGTTCTACGTGACGGTATTGCTCGGGCTCTCAAAGAGCATGACCTTCCCACTGTTTGCAACAATGACAGCCGCAAGTCTGCTGTGCTATCCGTTCGTAAACATTTTGTCCAAGAAAATGGGCAAGAAGAAGCTCACTGCGTTCGCATTCGTATTCTTCTCGCTGGCATTTCTGGTAACATCTGCCGCAGGTATCCTCCCCATTCCCGGAGTTGTCTACGGAGTTCTGATAGCCCTGCTCGCAGCAGTTCCCATGGCGATACTCGGCATACTTCCTCAGGCAGTAGTTGCCGACATCTCCGAAGCTGAAAAATACGATACCGGAGAGAACCGTCAGGGAATGTTCTACGCCGCACGAACTTTCGCATTCAAGCTCGGACAGTCCGTTGCGATGATAATCTTCACGAGCCTTGCAATAATCGGCAGAAAGCTCCCTGAGGACAACGTCTTCTACGGATTCGGCTACCGCCTTACAGCAATAGCCGCCGCAGTTCTCTGTCTGCTTGGCGGAATAGTCTTCATGCGCTACAATGAAAAGAGTATCCTTAAAAAAATTGAGGAGGGACAGAAAAATGCTTAAACTCAGGTCAGTTTCATTTTCATACGAATACGGGAGCGAGCTCTTCTCGGTAAGGACATCGCGCAGCATCAGCAGTGACCTCGTATCGCTGGATATCTCCACCGACGGGAACATATTCTCCGCCTCTGTAAAAGCCTCCGACGAGATAACGATAACCGACCTGACAGCCGTCTTCGAGTTTGAATTCAAGGAGGAAGACCGCATTTTCCTCAACGGCTACCAGTCGTGGACGGATTCATACGAGCACGATATCTACGGCAAGATGAAAGGCATCGACCATATCCCGTTCGGCATCTGCGACAAGTATGCGTTCTCGCAGTACGGCGACTACAATTTCGTGAGCTACTCCCCTACCGCAGGAGAGCTCCACGGCTGGAGCTACGGCTATATCCGTGACATCGGCGACTATATGCTCATGGGCTCGCTCTCTGAAGACAGCGGCTTCACTCTCATCGAGACCAAAACCTTCTCCAACGAGATAACCTTCAAGAAAGACTGCCGCGGTCTCACTATAAACGGTGAATACGAGGGCTTGAAGCTCTACTTTTCAAGCGGACTTGAAAAGGAAGTATTCGACGGCTATTTTGAAGCTCTCGGCGTAAAGCTCCGTCCCGAGGCAAAGCCGATATACGGCTATACAAGCTGGTACCGCCACTATCAGAACATCAGCTCAGAGATACTCCGTCATGACCTCACCTCGCTCAAAGCTCAGAAGCACAAGGCGGAGGTCTTCCAGATAGACGACGGCTGGCAGGAAAAGGTCGGAGACTGGCTCACCCCTGACTTCACCAAATTTCCGGACGGAATGGAAGCAGAAGCCGAGCTCATAAAAGACGCGGGAATGCTCCCCGGTATATGGCTCGCGCCGTTCGTATGCGAGGAGAGCTCCTCGATATTCATCAGCCACAAGGACTGGCTCGCCAAAAATGAAGACGGCACATACGTCCGCGGCGGCTCGAACTGGAGCGGCTTCTACGCTCTCGATTTTTACAACGATGACGTTCGTACATACCTCCGCGAGGTTTTCGACACGATAACAAACAAGTGGGGATTTCGTCTGCTGAAGCTCGATTTCCTATACGCGGTGTGCATTCAGCCCCGACCGGACAAATGCCGCGGACAGATAATGTCCGAAGCAATGAACTTCCTCCGCGAATGTGCAGGAGACGCGTTCATACTCGGCTGTGGAGTTCCGCTCGCGTCAGCATTCGGCAGAGTTGATTACTGCCGCATCGGCTGTGACGTAAGTCTCGATTGGGACGATAAGCCGTATATGCGTCTCATTCACCGTGAGCGCATCAGCACGCGAACAACTATCATGGACTCTGTATTCCGCCGTCAGCTCAACGGCAGAGCCTTCCTCAGCGACCCGGACGTATTCCTGCTCCGCGAGGACAATACAGGCATGACAACGGCACAGAAGATGGCACTCGGCGAGGTCAACGCCTCGGCGGGAAGCGTGCTATTCACCTCTGATGACGTATCTGCATACGGAGAAAATGAGAAGCGCATTTTCAACGGCATAATGCGAATGCGCAGCGCGGAGATAATATCCGCAGCTCTTGACGATGACGAGCTCATCGTATCCTATATGCTCGGAGAGAAGCTCATCACAAGAACGTATAAATTATAACAGCATTCAAATACTAAAACAGCGGACGTTCCTGCCGAAACGTCCGCTTATTTTATCATGTTTTTATTCTCTTTTTATATTACTTATTTATTTCTGGGAGGGCTGAAATCAACTTAGCGTCGAGCTTCTGAATAGCGATAGCGTCCATACCTGTGATGCCGTCGCCGGGGTTGAAGCAGTCTGCATTTGCCTTAGCTTCGTCGCTGAGAGCGTACTTGTCCTTGTTGCCTATAAACTGGAGGATAGCAACTGCGTCTGCAACTGTTACGTTATTGTCGAGGTTAGCGTCGCCTATGAGCTTAGCCTGAACGCCGCTTGTTGAAGAAGACACAGAGGCAGTTGTTGTAGTTGTTGCCGAGGAAGTTGTCGAAGCTGTAGTAGTTGTTGTTGTCACCTTGGGCTCGCCTGTGTGATCGTACTCATAAACCATGGTGATAGTGTTGTATGTTACAGAAACGTCCTCACCTTTTTCGCTGTTAGCGGAAGACTTCCACCAATCCTGGAACTCGATGTATGTATCCTTGTAGTCAGCGTTTTCAAGCTCGATGCTTGCGCCGTCCTTAGTGGGGTCAGGGATAGTGAATGTGCCGTCCATCTCAACGATGCAGTCGCCTGTGCCGTTGTATGAGAACGACTTGCTGCCCCAGCCTGCGAGTGTTCCGTCGGACTTGACAACCTGATTGAAGCAGAGTCCGCCGCCGCCGCAGAACCATGATGAGCCTGTAGAGCTGCTTGCTGTGCAGTTGATGATTATCTTCTTGAGGTGCTCCTTGTCCTCAATCGGGATCATGGGAGCCTTGTTAACTGAGAGCTCGAGCTCGTCGAACTTGTACTCTACCTTTTTCTCCTCGATGTTGGGAACTTCGTAAACCTTGGCATCGCTTGCCTTGTCTGAGAGAACAACAGCAGCCATTGAAAGCTCGGGGAGCTCAACTTCTATCTTGTTGTCCTTGATATCGTTGTCAACGCTTACAACTCTGATACCGCTGTCAGCCTGAGTTACGGCATAAACAACAGCGCTCTTGTACTTTGTATCAGTACCGGAGATGTCGATAACGCTCTTCTTGGCAGTCTTTTCCTTGTTGCCGAGGACCATTGTTACCTGTGTATCGTCCTTGTCGTTGATAGCAGCATAAGCGTACTCCTTGGAGAGGTCCTCAACGGAAGTCTTAACGAGGTTGTTTCCGAAAGCGCCGCCCTTGCCGTCATAGTTTGTATAGAGGTTGATAGCCGACTGAACGTAAGGACACTCAGTCATTGTGCCCCAGTATGTAGCGAAGTAAACATTGTTTGCAGCGAATGCGCCGAGAGCCTCAGCCTCAGCGAGACCTGTTCTGATGTCCTTGCCTGTAACCTTCTCATTGGAGATGTTGCCGAGGTTGTACTCGGAGATAGCTATCTTAGTGCCGGGATAGTACTTGTCAACAGACTCCTTGATGCGTGTGATGAAGGGGAAGTAGCTCTTGCCCCACGGCATGAGCCAGCTGTTTTCCTCGTATTCGGGGTCATAGAGGCTTCTTGCAGCCTGAAGGATATCATCGTCAGAGTTAATGCCCTGCGAGTAGTAGTGAACGTCGATAACGTCGAGAAGGCGCTTGCCGTTCTCCTTGTCAGCCTTAGCCATAGACTCGAGGTAGTAATCGAGGAACCATGAATAGTTTGCCTTTACAGCAGTCCAGTCCTCATCGGTGTAAGTGCCTATCTTAGCGCCTGTGGACTTGTCCTTGATGTCAGAGCCGTCGCCGCAGTTCATGCAGGGAAGCATACCCCAGAATGCAGGACCGAAAACCTCAGCCTTTGGGTCTATTTCCTTAACTACCTTAGCAAGCTCGATAGACTTGGTGATAAGCTCGGTGCTTGATACCTCCTCGGGGTGGAGATAGGGGTGAGTATCGTTCCAGAGAACAGGCTCGTTGTCAAGGCTGTAGCCCTGGATACCTGTCTGAGTTGAAGCGTCGCCGAGATTCTTTACGAGGTAATTAACATACTCGTCCATGTAAACCTTGCCGTCTGTGAGGTCAGGAGTATCAGCAAGAGCGCCGTCCTTCTTGAAAACGACTTCGTTCCAGCGCTTGGAGGGAGCTGTTTCGCCAGCCTTTACCTCGCCGTCCTTGTCAGCCGCAACGTATCCGGCCATCTGAAGAGTAGCAAGCTTGTAATCAACGTTGTTCTTCTTGCCTATTTCGGAGAACTTTCTTACAGCGCCTGCAGGTCCGTCAGAAGCGTCGCCCTGATTCGTATCAGAGCTGTTGTGCCAGTCTTCACCGGCATTTGACCAGTTGGTCTCCCAGTTGTAACCGGTAAAGCGGTTGCCGCCCTGTCTGATATTGTGAGTTGTGAGGTTTTTGAGACTTGATGAATCGAATGCGTTTACACCATAGATGTAGGGGCTGATAGCAGTCTTTTCTGCTGAAAGGTCAACTGATACCTTCATAACGGCTTCATTTTCAGCAGAGCTTGTAGCTGTGGGAAGAGCAGATGCATTTGCAAGAACGCAGAGACCTGCAACCATTCCGGCAAGGCTTTTTCTTATCATGTTTTTTACCTCCTGAAATAAAAATTAATCAGTGTCCTGTGGCTGTATTCTGAAAGGCGCCGTCTTCCATGTGTCGATATCGGGATCGGGAAACGAGATATAATTGACAAGCGATTTGGCGAGGGTGAGGATACCAACGAGGGGAACATTATGAACATAGCCGTATATCGGGAAGGTCTCGCCTCCGCCGGTATTAGCGGTAAGCTGCCACATAATGCCGAGCCTCTCACACCTGTCAACTATTGCAGATACGGTATCGAATGGGATAGAAAGCTCCTTAGAGATACATTCTTTGGTTAGGATATTGTTTCTGCTGAGGGTCTCAGCATAGGATATCACAAGCATAGCATTCTCGTCTGAAAGCAGAGAGAAGAGCTCAAGCAGACGGGGCTCAATTGAGAAATAGCTGTTTATGCCGTTATCGGGGATACGCATGAAGCAGAGGTACTGCATATCCTGATTCAGACGTGCTATTGCGAGCTCGTAATCTGTTCTGAGCTGAGCATAGGTCTCGCGCGTGAAGCTCTCAGGCAAACTTGCGTGTTCGGGTGAAGTGCCTTTTCCGAAAGCGCAGAGCATGGTATAGAAAAGCTCCATAGCGCGTTTGCCCTTTTCCTCCTCGCCGAGCTTGTCGAGCTCAGCAAGAACAGCCGTGTTAAGGCTTACCTTGCCCTCTTCGTCTTTAAGACCGAAGAGAACATCGAGCGAAACGTCGAGTATCTGTGAAAGCTTCGGGAGAAGCTCACAGTCGGGATAGCTTCCCTTTTCCCATTTTGAAACAGCCTGAGGAGTTATCGAAAGCTTCTGGGCAAGCTGCTGTTGAGTCAGTCCGGCTCTTTTCCGGTATCTGACGAGGTTTTCACTAAAGCTCAACTTCATATTGAGAGCGTCCTCCATTTTTGTGAGTTGTCGGTGAGCAATGCACTTGTTTGCAATTTCCGGTCAATATCTTTGCTGTGATTTCATTATATCACATCTGTCGGTTGATTTCAAGCGATTTACCCTTTATCAATTTCAACTTGACGTTGATATGAAACCTGTGATTGTGTTATTGATACAGGATATAGCCCTATTAATTTTATATTTGAAGAGCCGCGAGCAATCGTTGATTTGTTCACAATTAAGTGCTATAATGAAACTGCTGATGCAAACGCCTTTAGTATTATATACCGACTTTTACGGTGTTGCAATGATAAAAAATATTTTTTAACTGACAATTTGTACTTTGATATACCGCATCTCACATACTCGTAATAAAAAAACAAGGAGAACCATATGAGCAAATTCAGAAAACAGCACATGACCATCGGCTGGCAGGACATGATAGCCGCTGACAACACCGCTCCTGCCGCAGAGGCTTCGCTCCGCGAAAAAGCTTCGCTCGTCGGCAGAGTAGGACTTCTCATGCTGTCCGTCGGAACAGGAGCATGGCGCGTCCGCGCTTCCATGAACAAGATAGCCCGCGGGCTCGGGATAACCTGCAACGCCGATATTGGTCTGCTGAGCATAGAATACACCTGCGCCGACAGCGGCGAGACCTTCACGAATGCGCTCTCGCTCCACACTACGGGCGTAAATACAGACAAGCTCCGCTCGCTTGAATCCTTCACCGACGGCTTCGCCGAACGCGCCGGAAAATACTCCGTCGAGCAGTTCCACCGCATACTTGACAAGCTTGAAACACTGCCGGCGAACTACAAGGCATGGAACCTCGGACTCGCGTCAGCCCTCGCCTGCTGTGCATTCACCTTTCTTCTCGGCGGCGGTATAGTTGAAATGGCGTGTGCATTCTTCGGTGCCGGCATCGGAAATTTCGTGCGAAAAAAGCTTCTCGAGCGGCATATCACACTCTTCGGCAACGTCACCGCCGGAGTCGCTTCCGCCTGCTGTACATATGTACTTCTAATAAAGCTCGCGGAAATGTTCTTCGGCATTTCAGAGGTACATCAGGCGGGATATATCTGTTCAATGCTGTTTGTTATCCCCGGATTCCCGCTCATAACCGGAGGCATCGACCTCTCAAAGCTCGACCTCCGCTCCGGTCTTGAACGAGTTGCCTACGCCCTGCTCATAATCACCATGGCAACGCTCACCGGCTGGATAACGGCAACTCTGTTCAGCTTCGCCCCCTCTGATTTCCCCGAGCTGAAGCTCTCGCCCGTGCTCATGCTCGTTTTCAGGCTAATTACGAGCTTCTGCGGCGTGTACGGCTTCTCGCTGATGTTCAACAGTCCGCGAAAAATGGCTCTCACAGCCGGACTCATCGGCATGACAGCGAATACGCTCAGGCTCGAGCTCATCGACTTCACCAATATCCCCGTGAGCTTCGCGGCTTTCATCGGAGCTCTCTCTGCCGGACTTATGGCTTCGGCGCTGAAAAGCTGGATAGGCTACCCGAGAATATCCCTCACCGTGCCCTCTATAGTTATAATGGTACCCGGAATGTTCATGTATAAGGGCATTTTCTTCATTGCTCAGAACGACATCTCAACCGGCGGACTGTGGCTGTGCAAAGCCGCACTGATAGTCGCTTCGCTCCCGCTCGGACTGATTTTCGCCCGCATCTTCACCGATACAAATTTCCGCAAGAGCAGCTGAGTCTTTATATAATAGTATCGGGAAAACGACTTTTTCAGCTCAGAGCCGTTGAGTGGAATTAAATTAAAACAAAAAAATATATTTCTGCTCTTGACACACACGGCTCAGTGTGATATAATTTATTAATGTAATGTATATTCGGCACTACTGTCTAAGGGAAATGATGGGCTGCACGATCTACAAATTAATGTAAAGAGGTGAAAATCGTGAAAGAGGGAATCCATCCTGAGTTCAAGAAGACCACAATTACCTGCCAC
>JAEEGL017226795.1_pt1 | contig 10847 bp, 9 predicted proteins | sample 9134231 | NCBI WGS metagenome assembly JAEEGL01 (sample SAMN16246548, study PRJNA631951) | gut metagenome | biome: gut microbiome; feature: rumen; material: fiber-attached | host: Bos | place: Iran: Karaj | collected 2018-10
AATTCCTTCATATTCTCCATCAGGGGAAGCGCAGGAATGGATCACCCTGTCTATGTTCCAGACCCGTCCGTCCTGCCATGTGATCCTGATCGGAACGATCTCCCCGCTTTCCATCTGCTCACTGTCAACCTGAACAGCAACCTTCTTCAATTCATCCCCCCATTTTTTCGTCAGAGTTCCTTCATAACGAATTCAGCAATACCCTGGATTCACAACTCTTGAGCCAGGAGCACCATACAGCCAGGTCATCCAACCCGGTGGAAAACAAGCCGTGCAGATGTAACATCCGCTGTTGCGGAATTTACTCCTGCACTGCGGAATTTTGTTTAGTACCCTGTGCGTCCTGTGACCTTATGATAGCAAACACATGTTCGAGTTTCAAGAGGGAAATTTCAATTTAAACCGACATGTCAGCAAATACCGACAAGTCGCCAAAAAACATCATGAATCTGAGTGTAGGTACAGGGATCTGACAGATGTTCATTATCTATATGAGATTTGCTGCTGATGTCTTTCTCAATTTTTCTCCTGAAGCAGCAAAAACGCCTCGAAAACTGAACGTTTCCGAGGCTAATGTTTAAGAATGATCCCAAAGATACAAACATCGTATAAGGAGAAGCGTATTTCTGACATCCGCGTTTTTAATCATTCAGAACGGGCCGATTCCAATGACTCTTAGAACCATCAGGATCGCTGCTCCCATCACAAACCAAACGACGAGAAGACCCTTGAAAAACTTGAACCACTGCCCAAAGGTAGCATGACCGGCTTCCAGGAAACCGACAAGCCCGCTGTTATAAGGAAGAATAAAGTTTGTGAAGCTGTCACCAAAGGTATAGGAGACACTCAGCAGCTGCTGATTGATCCCCAGAACCTTGCAGACCGGACCGAGAATCGGCAGCACCAGGGGCATTTTGCCGTTGAGCGACGGCACAAAAAGGTTGATCACAGCGACTGCAAGCATCATTCCCACAGGTGCCAGAAGCGTCGGCCAGCTTCCAAATCCCTGACAGAGATAATAAATGATCGTGCTGATAATATTGCCGCTGGTAAGAATCGCGGTAACCGAAGTTGCCATACCAATGATCATATAAGTACTGGTCAGCGCCTTTACTCCATTCACAAATGCTTTTGAGATGCTGTTGATGTTCATTCTGCCGATCAGTCCGCATATGATCCCCATCATCAGGAACACTGCAGCAATGTCATAGTTTCCCCAGCCGAAATTGTATCCCCCGAAAATCACCAGGGCAAAGGATGCAACCATAACGACCATCACCAGAGCATGTCCGGATGTGACCTTCGGATAATGCGTTACCTCGAAGTTATTGATCAGGGCTCTCCGCTCTTCACTCATATCTGCAACCACGCTTTTGGACGGGTCTTTCTTTACTCCTTCCGCATACCGGATCAGATAGAACATCGTGACCAGATAATAGAGCAGCATGATAGCAAAACGATACTGAACCCCCGAATATGCAGGCAGACCCAGCATACTCTGAGCTGCCGCAGTACCGGGTGCGATCGGTGCACCGATGGCCCCCACCACCGTAGACAGAAGAATCAGGCAGGTACCTGTGAAATCATCATATCCCAGTGCCATTGCAAGGGCGATACACATCGGCGTAAACGGGATAAACACATGGGGGATCACGGCGCATGACAGCAGCGTGAAGATCAGAGATACGATCCACATTGCCTTTTTCCCGTTACCTCTGGTCTTTTCCAGAGTAAGGCCGATGATTGCATCGATGGTACCAGTCTTACGGATCACTTCAAAGGCCCCTGAGCCAGCCGCGATCAGAACGATAATACCGATGGACTTGGAAAACGCTTTGGTGATCTCAACCGGGATATTCAGGAAACTGACCGGGGTTCTTGCAATAAATTCGAAAGTCCCCATATTGATGACTGGATTGCCTGCTGCGTCTGTCTCTTTCGCAAACTGTCCCGCGGGAATGATGTAAGTCAAGACCACGGCAAGTATAATAATCAACAGAACTGTTACCAGCGGATCAAGCCCCTGCCCTGAATTACGCTTTTTTTCCATTCGACTCTCCTTTACTTCCAGAGTTCCTCAGACCTCCAACTCTGCAATCTGTACATATTGCTGGCCGGCATGCATGTCTCTTTCATATTTCTGTCCCTGCGGCATTACACGGGGATATGAGATTTTGATCACGTTCAAATTCGGAATATAAAAGATCTTCACTTCTTCGCTTTTCACACCATATACTTCTGCAACCTTTTCTTTCGTAATGCTTGTGGATGCAGAAAGCTTCTCAAATACATCCTTTTCTCCACAGAAGATGTCCACAGTGACCCAGAAGGGTCCTGCATTTTTACTTCTGACATAATAGGCGGTCTCACCGATCGTCGCCATTATACGCCACTCTCCTTCCCATTGACCATCACGGTCTCCATACGGATCAACTCAAACGGATCTTCCATTTCCACAACGTGATAAAGTTTGAATTCAAAGATCTTCCCCTTCTCGACCTCTGCCGGTGAGAATGGAAACGCAAATGACGGGGTTGGACGGTTCGGCTCCACTTCAAAATGAAGAAGCAGGGGATTCATGACCTTGGCCACCTGTGTCGCCAGCGCCTGCTCGTCTGCTGTGACTGTCAGAAGGACACCGATCTCATTCGGAACGTATCCCTCCGGCACCGCGCCGCCGTACACTGCATTATAGCCGTATGGACGAAGGGTAAAGCTGTAGCGGCTGCTGTCAAATTTCATGCGGTCCAGCTTTTCCCGGGCAAATTTTTCCAGACGGCTGAGCCAGGAAATCGGATCCTTCATGATGATCCGGTCGCGGATCCCGACCAGCGTGATAGTCTGCCAGCCTGCAGGACCTGAGCCCTCCAGTTTCATAGTATAGACCCTGGACTTTTCAATTTTAGAGTTTTCCACGCGGACACGTCCGCCCTCCAGCTGTGTATAAACAGCTTCGCTGGTATTGATCACGACCCCAGGCTCGACCAGGAAGAAGGGATCCGCATTTTCATAAAGAAGATGTGCCGAGATCGTATACGGTGTGCAGGTACTGTTTGACGCAGTCGCCTCCACCTCGAACCCTGTCTCATCCACAGTCAGCACCACACCGCCGTTCTGCGGATTGGTGCTGCAAAGAGCTCCGCACTCGCAGACCTTGGCGCCGTGCCAGGCAGCCGCCTCGCTGCAGCCCTTAATGATCGGCATACACGCCAGGACTGCCGTGTCAGTAGCTCTTCCGCACAGGACGATATCTGCGCCTTCCTGCAGTGCCCTGATAAACGGCTCCACGCCCGCGGCGGCCACAATATGGGAACAGCTGTCCAGAACTTCATCCGTCACCTCAACACGGGTCCCGAGGGGCTTAATCTTTCCCTCATGGAGTTTAGCCTTCATTGTATCAGGATCCTGTTCGGTATATACTTTTACGATCTTTGCGGAGAAGCCTTCCTCTGAAAGGATTTCCTGACAGATCTCCTCCATAAAATCTACGCCTTCATCTACGCCGCAGGTGCCGCAGCTTCCGATCGTGATCGGAATATTCAGGTCGTGGGCTGCTTTGATCATCCTCCTCGTATCGGTTTTCAGCGCTTCTCTTGCGTACTTGCACTTCCCGTTTCCAAGGTAATACGGTCCGGAGTCTGTGGAACCCCCGTCCACAGAAATGATATCCGGCTTCATGGCAACGCCGTTGGCAAATGCTTCCTCGCTGATTCCAGTTCCCAGCGCACCATAGGGAACAAAAACTTTACATATATTCATTGTCTGTTCACTCCTGCTCATTTCTTTTCGACGCAAGTTTCAGAACGCTGCCGGCCCTGATCGAGCGGATCTGATACTCACTCAGATGGTGGGTCAGCAGATAGCTTTCATTTCTGGTACGGTTTTTCAGAACAATGCAGTTGTCTTCCAGCGCCTGATACAGCTGATCCAGTTCCAGCTGATCCCCCTGCCGGATCTTCTGATAATCCTTCTCGTCCTTGAATTCCAGCGGAAGGATCCCAAAGTTCGCCAGATTCTGACTGTGGATCCGCGCAAACGAGACCGCGATGATCGCCTTGATCCCCAGATACTTCGGACCGAGTGCCGCATGTTCACGGCTGGAGCCCTGTCCATAATTCTTTCCTGCCACTACAAACCCGCCCTGTTTTTCTTTACAGCGACCGGCAAAACCAGGTTCAATGCCGCTGAACACATACTCGGAAATGGCCGGGATGTTAGAACGAAACGCCACGACCTCAGGCAGCGCAGGAATAATGTGATCTGTTGAGATATTGTCTCCAAGTTTGATGACCGCCTCTCCGGCAACTGTATCCGGAAGTTCATTAAACTCGGGAAGTCCCTTGATGTTCGGGCCTTTAATGACCTCGACCTCCGTGCCTTGAGGTGCAGGAGCGAGGAACATACTGTCATCGACATGGTATCTGTCCGGTTCTCTGTAGTCTGCAAGCAGATCCGCCACTTCCTCCGCTGTGGAAAGAACTCCCCTGACTGCTGTCATAGCCGCAGTCTCCGGACTGACGAGATAGACCTTTGCATCCTTCGTGCCGGACCGGCCTTCAAAATTACGGTTATTCGTCCGAACGGAAATTGCTCCGGAACATGGAGATTGTCCTGCACCGCCGCAGGGACCGCAGGTGAGCTCCAGAAGACGGGCTCCGGCATCAATAATATCTCCAAGCCAGCCCTCATCCGTAAGCATACGCAGCACCTGCCTGGAAGCCACACTCATACTGAGACTGACATTTGGAGCGACATGTCTTCCTTTCAGGATCTTTGCCACCTGGACAAAATCATGATAATTGCCGTTGGTACATGATCCTATCCAGACCTGATCAACTTTCATATCGCTCAGATCCGAAACAGGTATGACCCTGTCCGGCATATGCGGCTGCGCCACCAGAGGTTCCAGGACGGACAGGTCAATATCCACAGTCTCATCATACTCAAAGCCTTCACCGGTTTTCTCTTCCATGAAGCATTCTTCCCGTCCCTGGGCCTTCAGGAAAAGGCGGGTCTGCTCATCGGAAGGAAAAACAGATGTAGTCAGCCCCAGTTCTGCTCCCATATTACAGATCGTAGCACGCTGAGGAACTGTCAGGGTTTCCGCTCCGGGACCGCTGAATTCAAACACCTTGCCGACCCCGCCCTTCACAGAAAAGCGCCTCAGAAGTTCGAGGACAATATCCTTGGATGCTACATAGGGCTTCAATGCGCCGCTAAGGCGGATATTTACCACCTTTGGCATCTTCACGTGAAACGGTTGTCCCCCCATGGCCATTGCAATATCAAGCCCACCGGCTCCCATGGCCAGCATACCCAGCGCCCCACCGGTAGGCGTGTGGCTGTCAGATCCCAGCAGCGTCTTTCCCGGAACGCCGAAACGCTCCATATGCAGCTGGTGGCAGATCCCATTGCCCGGGCGGGAAAAGATAATACCGTGCTTTGCTGCCACTGTCTGAAGGAATCGATGGTCATCCGCGTTTCGGAATCCGATCTGCAGACAACTATGGTCAATGTAACTGACCGACAATTCCGTTTTTACACGATCGATCCCCATGCTTTCAAACTGCAGATAAGCCATAGTACCGGTTGCATCCTGTGTCAGGGTCTGATCGATACGAAGGCTGATCTCCTCCCCGGCAATCATGCTGCCGGAGAGAAGGTGTGCCCTGATAATTCTTCTTGTCAGATTCTCTGCCAATGCTGCTCCCTCCTTTCTGTCATCAGAAAACGAGCATCTTCATGAAATCGCCGATGTCCTCAAAGGAATCAATGTTCCAGACAGCATTACAGATCTTCTCTGCCTGTTCACGCGGCATGACACGGCAGGCGCAATCATAAAACTTTTCTTCCATCTGCTTGTCCGTCATTGGATTAGTAGTATTGTCGCCCACCGGCTCAAGGACTGTCGTGTCATATACAGTGCCATCCTTCATTGTGACAACGGAACGTCCGCCAGCCTTGTGATGCATATCGAAGGTATCCGGATCCGCATGGACAATGACCTTGCCGATCAGTTCCTTGATCAACGGATCGTTATACTTTTCCTGAGTATACTGGCTCAGGCCGACCGTATGATCCACAAGAGCGACTGCAGTCAGGAAATAGATGCTGTGATCCGCACTCTCCTTGTTGAACGGATATTTCTTGGAAGGATTGCCGGTGTGCTCCGCAACACGGGTGGATGCGTAGATATCAACTTTCTCGACCTGAGTCGGATCAATGTCGTTGTCGATAGCATTGGTCAGCGTAGAGAACAGATGGCCCCCTGCAGTCCGGCTTGCAACGAGGGGCTTATACTCCGCGTCATCAATAATGTAGTGACCAATTCCCTCGATCAGCGTATCAAAGTTCATATCTCCCTGAAGTACCGTCTGATTAAAGCCTTTCTCTCCCTCCAGAGCCCTGACCGGACCGGTAAAGCCTTCCTTTGCAAGCTTCGCGAACAGGATCGCATTATGACCGGTATATGCATGGCGGATATTCTTTGCCATGGTATTGACCTCTCCTGCTGTATCGAGGATGCCAAGGATCATATCACGGCTTCCGGCAATGCCAAGGGCATTCTCCATCTGCTCAACAGTCAGATTCATAATCCTGCCGCAAACCATGGGGCACACGAAATTTCCGCGGGTATCCATGTTCCAGCCCCTGGTCTCCAGAGATTTCTTCTCAATGGAGCGCAGGATCCGGCCGGAAAGCTCATATCCGAGGACGATGTCGACAAGCAGCTCCTTTCCGGTGATCTTCTCCGCCTCACCGGCCGCCAGCGCGATCGGGACGATTTCACTGGGATGACTGGCTGCAACAACGCCCTTGGCGATCGGGAAGCCATATCCATCGTTATAGTCCCAGTACCGGGTCATGCAGCCGTTTGCCATAGCAGCATACTGGGGAAGAGTCTTTTTGCCGGAGCCGATCACGGTAGAACCTCCCTCTGCATGAAAATCATCAAGGACCTTCCATATAATACGGACTGCATCCGCCCCCTTCGCCGCAAACGTAACGCCGAGAGTATCAAGCAGGGCTCTCTTCGCTTCATGAATGGTCTTCTCGGGCAGCTCATCATACTTCATGGAAAGGGAATACTCAGCAAGTTTTTTTGCAACATTGACCGCGTTCTCGGGATTCGACATTTATACTCCTCCGTTCTGTTTTACTGGAATGATTTTCCTTTTAATTTCAGATCCGTAATATTATGGCCCGTGATCGGTATCTCACCTGCAGTTAAGATATCGGTCTGTTCTTTGCCTGATTCAACGTTAACAGATTGCATCTTTCATGTAAAATACACATAAACTTGACGATTATAGGTTTAACCTATAGAATCTAGACAGGGATTGTATACACAACGGAGGCTATGGCGTATGAACATCAAAGATTACAGCTATATTGTTGCTGTCGTAGACCATGGTTCTTTTTCCAAAGCTGCAAAGCAACTTTTTCTTTCCCAGCCCTCTCTCAGCGCTTACATTCATAACCTGGAGCATCAACTAGGCTTTTTATTCTTTGAAAAAGACAAGCGTACCCTGACTCCTGAAGGGGAACTCTATGTCTCCATTGCCCGACAGGTGATCGATCTGGATCAGAAACTCATGCTCGAATTGAATCAGCTTCACCGCATGAAAGAACATAAGATCTGTCTGGGAATCACTCCAGGAAGAAGCGACCAGTACCTGGCCGCGCTGTATGACCGTTTTAACAGACCGGACTGCTTATTTGATCTGGAGATCAGCGTAGATACCTCGAACTCTCTTATTCAAAAGCTCCATGAAAATGAACTCGATCTGATCCTTCTCAACCACCCTCAGGACAGTTCCGGTCTTATAAGCCGTAAGGTTTATTCCGAACCTCTCCTTCTGGCGCTCCATCGATCTTCTCCTGCAGTTGGACTAGCCTATGAAGTATCCGAGGATAAATACCGGCATCTGCCGGTATCGGCCCTTTCCGAAATGCGCTTTATTACCTTCCCAAGGGGGCGCAGTGTCCGGGCAATTTTCGATCATTTCTGTGCAAAAAGCGGTATTATTCCAAACATTGTCCAGGAAAGCCCCAGTATACGTTCAGCCTGTAAACTGGTCTCCATGAACTTCGGTGCCACCTTTGTCTTTGATATCCCATCAGAAATCGAATATCTGAGAGAGAACTGTGAATGTTTCCATATAGACACAGAATATTTAAATGTAGACTATATTCTGGCTTCCAGTACGAGTAATTCCCTGGAAAAAGATTTGAAAAAACCGATTGCTATGATCAAAGAAACGATCCTGCGCATTCACCGTGATAAAAAATAATATCTCCTCCCGCTTAACAAAACAGGGCAGTGTCCGCTTTGGCAGACGCTGCCCTGTTTTGTTAAGCCTGTATGAGATTTATTGCTGCTCCTTTTCCGAAGACGTAAATGGATACAACCCCTGCGCATTCAATGCAGCTGTCAGAAAATCCCCCAGTTCCCTGTCCGGATGATAATGAATGCCGAATAACCGCTGAATCTCTGTCAGATAGCCTCGCTCAATTGTATCAGCAAGGATCCTTTTGCTGTCCTGCTCTGAGTAGCTTGTCCTTAACGCACGCAGGAACGCATTGATTCGTTCCTGCGATGCCTTCCCCCCGGCGCTCACAGGCAGCTTTCTCCCGGCATATTTGGCATCAAAGGCCTTGCAGATTTCCTCGTCGCTGAGCTTCGGGTATTTCCCCTTGAATACCATCAAGTCCTTATGCAGTTTCGCAGGCTTCGGCGGTATAACCTTCGGATATCCCATACTGAGAAGAAGTACGGGGAACGTCATCTCCGGCAGATCATACATCATCCGCAGTTCTTCCGAACAATCCATGACATGACCTATAAAACAGGTGCCGATCCCGCAAAGCCATGCCGCCGTCTCCACAGCCTGAGCACTGATGACAGTATCATCCCACGCAATAAAGAAGTGGCTCATGCTCCGGTCCTCTATAAAAGGTGCCTGCCGGCACCTACTGTACCGGGCCAGCTTATACCAGTCCAGAAGGAAGATCAGATTCACATCCGCATTTTCCACGAACGGATACTTCAGCATCTTTCCGAGAGCCTGATTGCGTTCCCGGTCCCGTTCTTCAAGGATCGAAAAGGGCTGAAGATTCCCTCCGCTTGCGGCATTGAGTCCCGCCTGAAGGATCTGATCCAGAACCTCATCAGGGATGTGCTTATCACTGAAACTCCGGACTGACCGCCGTTCTGCCATTCTCCTGACTGCATCTTTAAATATCTGATCCATTGTCTTTCCCTCCTGACCGTTTCGTTTTCCTGCTCCCACTATATCAAATCTGCTGACGAGAGCATAATACGTCTTTCATTTCTCTCTATAGGTACAGCCTATGATCAGATAGTTTCTTTGTAATTAACTGAACTGGATTCCCCTGTTAGAATGGTTACATGAAATCTAAGTCGAAAGGAGAAAAGCAAAATGAGACATATGATCTATGTCGGCTCACGCACCACCCGGGAGCGCAACGCAAGGGGAAACGGAATCGAAGTGTATGAAAGTAATTACAGCACAGGACTTTGGAGACATCTTCAAACAGTGGACAATCTTGAGAACCCCTCCTTTCTCTGCATGGACAAGACACGTCGTTATCTTTATACCGTTCACGGAGATAAGCGCCAGGCAAGCGATCTGAAGATCGATCCTGAAAGCGGAAAGCTTACTCTGATCAACACTGTCGACATTCCGGGGCAGAATCCCGTATACCTGCTTCCCGACAAGACAAACCAGTACATTCTGATTGCGTGCCTCGGAACAGAAAACATTGTAGCTGTGCGCAGAAAAGATGATGGAAGTCTCGGCACCGCTGACTTCAATTATGTCCTTCCCGGAGCGGAAGAAGGGAAAAACACCTGTCCCCACCAGATCTACTATGACCGGGAAGAAAAATATCTGATCGTATCTGCCAAGGGCGGAAGGAATATCACCACTGGCGCAAAAACTGGCATCAACGTTTTTACCTTCTCTCCGGAAAAAGGCTTTCAGCCTGTGTTCTCACTCGGCGGAAGAAATCTGGATGAATGCCGTCATGTCACCATCCATCCTAATAACCGCTTTGTTTATCAGGTTAATGAGCGCAGAAATGTTGTGCTGTCCTGTCTTCTGAACAATGAGACCGGAGAACTCAGACCTTTCCAAACTTCACAGACCCTTCCGGACAACTGCGCTGATCCCAAGCTGATCCTTGCCAGCGGTATCGATATCACTAAGGACGGGAAGTATGTTTATGTTTCGAATCGCGGTCATGACAGCGTCGCCATTTATGCCGTGGACCAGACCAGCGGTAAGCTTAGTTCCCGAGGTTTTGTGTCTTCCATGGGTGATTTCCCGCGCTTCCTGGGTCTGGACCCCAATTCCCGGTTCCTTTATGTTGCCAACGAGCGCAGTGACAATATTGCCCAGTATGAAGTACAGGAAAACGGCAGTTTGATCCTTACAGAGCAAATGATCAAAACCGGAAGCCCTGTGTGCATTCTGTTCGCAGATTTTGACTGAATTTTGCAGCGATGGGTTTTTCCTCCGCCGGGCGGGTCATCATAGCCCGTATCGTCGGCGAAAAAGATTTTGACTACGTGCGGAGGACCATCGGCACCATGTCTTCACTTCTACTTGTGGCGGCCCTATAAGTCTGTCCGTCGACAGTATTCTCAGTGCGCCGGGCGGGTCTCGAACCCGCAGCCACCTGTATATAAGACAGGTGCTCATCCATTTGAGCTTCCGGGGCATGTAAAGTACCAGGAGCAGGATTCGAACCTGCGGATCTGTCGGGTATGAGCCGGCTGCCTTACCGCTTGGCTATCCTGGTAAAGAGCTCCCGGAGGGGGT
>JAEEGL010350136.1_pt1 | contig 10846 bp, 10 predicted proteins | sample 9134231 | NCBI WGS metagenome assembly JAEEGL01 (sample SAMN16246548, study PRJNA631951) | gut metagenome | biome: gut microbiome; feature: rumen; material: fiber-attached | host: Bos | place: Iran: Karaj | collected 2018-10
AGGTATATACAACACACTATCACCAAGCCCCGTTTCTTTCAGCATGTCCTTCAAACCCTCGCGGAAAGGGGTAATATCGTCTTCCACTACACCTGTAAAATAAGAATAGAAACGATAGAGGTGTCTTTGGCGTTTCCTATTGGTGTTTAACCAATCCCCCATTTCAAAATCGGGTATCTCCATCACGACTGGACGGATATGATTGGCCAGCAGCAGTCTGATAATCAGACGATAGTTGCCAGTATAATAAGATACAGGGCGTTTCTTCCACGTATCGTTGATACCTGCCATCACCACACAATAGTCTGGATGTTCCTCCAATAAAGGCTGGGTACAATAGTAGTCGTTCACCACGGAACCGTCACGATTCCAGCTCCTGAACATATCGGAATAGATTTCTTTGGACTTTGCACCGCTCCTTCCCCTATTCATACATTTAATAGGCTTGGAGGTCAATTTCCGGCCATACTGTTCAAAGAGAGTATCACACTCAAGTTTCATGTGGAATTCTGCCCAGCTGTCACCAATCACCGCTATTCGTAAAGTGTCATCTTCAGGACGAGGCCCTACATCATAGAACGGCAATTCATCAGCTACCAAGAATTCTCTATCAACAAACTGATAGCCTATATAGCCCAAACAACCAAGCAGTGTAAGAAGAGCCAAAGACCACCATAACCTTTTCCGTCTTCTAATCCTGCTCAAGATTCTATATACTCTACCCGTTTTCATTCGTATGTTGCTACCTCAGCTTAAAGATTTTCTTGCCGTCCTTAATATATATTCCCTTACGGAGCCCGGAGGGATTGGAGACGGAGATTTTGCGACCCTGGAGATCATAATACTGGCTGTTGGCGACTGGCTGTTGGCAATTGGTTATTCCTATGCCTGTATCCACAAAGCTGGTGGCAGAGAGAATAAGCTGGCCCACGATGCAGTCGCTCCATTCTGCAGCGGCAGAATAGATGGCAATGACATAGTCGCCCTTCTCGGTAATGTCGAACTCGAAGGTCTGTTGCTCTGGACTGCTGAAGCTGTTGGATGCCACATTGCCGATATTGATGTTCGGCCTGTAGGTCTGGCTGGCAATGCTGGTACTGCCAGTACCCTTTTCGATACTCAGTTCTACATCACCATAATCCGACATGTTCCAGTTGCAGATTTTGTATTTCAGCATATAGTGACCAGGAGCCAGAGTCAGTGTGGTGCCACCGTCAGTGAGCCCATACTTAGCCCAGCCTTGATGAGCCTTTCCGCTGATATTGCGGAAGTAGAGGCCATAGTTGAATCCTCGAGGAGAACCCGTAAACTGAAGGACGCGACATCCCTGAGTGAAACCGTTGCCATAGCCTGTGCGACGATCCTGACTATCGTAGGTAATCCATCCCGCAGGCAATGCTCCTCCCTCAGTGAATTCAGACGAAACGGTGAACGACGATGGAGCCTGCAGCGTCACTTCGACGGAAGCAGTACTTGTCTCACCGTCATTGTCGGTGGCTACGGCTTTCAGTGTGTGTTTCCCAGCTTTTGCACCTGTCAGAGTTGCCTTATAAGGCTTGGCTGTACAAGTAGCGAGCAATGTCGCTCCATCATAGAATTCCACCTTCTCGACGCTGCCGTTCGAGTCATCGGCTGTGGCGGTAATGGTGATATCTGCAAATGTCGTCTCACCTTTAGGGCCAAAGCTGATAAGCTTCTGTCCGGTTTTGGGAGCGGTAATGCTGACGTTAGGCGTGGTCTTGTTCAATGAATAGTTCTTACAGAAGTTCCAAATCTCTTTACCCGTATACACCTGCGTTTCCTTGCATATCCAGTGACCTTTATCGGCCAGTTCCAGCAGTTTTACCTCAACGCCGTCGTTGCCAGGCCCCCAGGTGTGCATCTTGGCTCCACTGAAGCCGTTGTATTTCGACACCACCTTGTCCTTCGTAGGACAGCCATTGTGCTTAATCCACACATTCAGTGCAGGTTGCACACCACTGAAGGTGCAAGTTCCATCGCCAGTTCCGTGGATATGCAGTATAGGAATAGGGCGTGTTTTGGCATTGGCAGTAGCGCCACCCATTGGATAGCCACTGACAGGGCAGAAGGCAGCAATGAGGTCTGGAATCTGGTTCATAGCATGGTAGGTGAACATGCCGCCCATAGAGAAGCCGCCAAGATAGACGCGGTTGCGGTCAATCTTATGCTGGGTCACCATCTTATTGATGATCGCCTTGACGAAGTTGATGTCGCGATTGCCGGAAGTGTCCCACGATTTATTGATACCATTGGGGAATACAACGACAAACTTGGCTGTATCACACACTTTTTCCATGCTCACCTTGTCGTTCTTGAACTCGCTGTTCTGCATCCAGTTGGCATCTTGATTGTAGCCGTGACAGAAGATGAGCAACGGACGATTCTCGCCGAGATTCTTGGGTGCATAGACATTGTACGAACGGCTGGTGCCATCGACGGTGATGTTGTCGGCTTTCATCGACAGCGCAGCTGCCATAAGCATGATGAGCGGAAAAAGAATTTGTTTCATAAAAAGACGTTATTGTTTTCGACTGCAAAGTTAAGATATTCTGTGGACATCACAAAAAATAATGCATTTTTATTTGCAATCTCTTCGCTAAATCGAAATTTTGCACTATCTTTGCGCCAGCATGTTTGAATTGAACCTACCTGCGTACAAAGTGAATCTGACGGAGAAAGACGGAAAACGACTGATTTTCGACTTTCTGCGCCGTAAATATGTGGCACTGACACCAGAGGAATGGGTTCGTCAGCACTTCACACATTACTTAGTGGAGTCAAAAGGCTACCCTCAGGGACTGCTGGCCAACGAGACGCAGCTGAAGATTGGCGACAAGCATCTGCGCTGCGACACCGTATTATATAACAAGGCGATGCATCCACAGATGATTATTGAATACAAGGCTCCAACTATACAAATACAGCAGAAGACGTTTGACCAGATAGTGGCCTACAATCTTCTGCTGCGTGCTGATTATCTCGTTGTCAGTAACGGTTTACAGCATTACTGCTGCCGTATGGACTACGAGCAAAATAGTTATGGATTTCTCCGTGAAATACCTGACTATCAGTCGATAGCAGGCACCTGACAGGCAGTTACGCTATGTCGTTGGCATCAGCCACTTTCTTCGATGATGCGACAGACGTCTTGCGGATAGAGCGCTTGCGAGTAGTCTTCTTCTCGCTACCATCAGCAACCTTGTCAATCTTCACACCAGCCAGTTCAGGGTCAATCATGATACGTCCGCAATACTCACAGACGATGATCTTCTTGTGCATCTTAATGTCGAGCTGACGCTGGGGTGGAATCTTATTGAAACAGCCACCGCAGGCATCACGCTGCACATAGACGATACCCAGACCATTGCGAGCATTCTTACGGATACGCTTGAACGAAGTCAGCAGGCGAGGCTCAATCTTCACCTCCAGCTCCTTTACCTTCTCCTTCAGTTTTTCCTCCTCAGTGCGCGTCTCTTCCATAATCTCGTCGAGCTCGCTCTTTTTCACCTCGAGGTCGCCTTTACGCTCGTCAATCAGCGTCTGATTAGCGTTCAGTTCCTCGTTCTTTTCAGCAATGCGGCTCATGGCCTCGCGAATCTTCTTGTTGCAGAGCTCAATTTCCAATGACTGGAACTCGATTTCCTTCGACAGGGTGTCATACTCGCGATTGTTCTTGACCTCATCGAGCTGAGCCTTATAGCGGGCCACGCTGGCCTCAGCATCAGCAATCTCACCCTTCTTCTGGGTCACAGCCTTCTGGAACTCATCGATATCAGCCTGAATACGCTGAATACGGGTATTCAAACCTTCGATTTCGTCTTCCAGGTCATCAACTTCCTGAGGCAGTTCACCTCTCAGTGTACGCTTCTCGTCAATAGCCGACAAGGCCGACTGCATCTGGTAGAGAGTCTTCAGCTTCTCTTCTACCGACAAATCTGTAGGATCTTTCTTTGCCATAATTCTGATGTTTGTTTATTTCGTTATTTCGGGATTTCGATTAAATGTAATTGATGGGATTCGTGTTTGTCTCAGCTATCTCGGTTCTCACGCCTGGGCACTTCTCGTTGATAATATCTCGGAAGATCTCGCTAGTGAACTGCTCACTCTGATAGTGGCCGATAACGCATATCTGCACCCGCTGCTCGTAGCCGAAGTACTGATGATAGTGCATCTCACCCGTGATAAAAGCGTCGGCTCCCTGGCTGACAGCCTCATCAAGCAGGAAGTCCCCTGCCCCACCACAGATGGCAACACGACGTATGGGACGTCGCAGCAGCTCATTGGTCATAGCGCACGCCACGCCAAACGTCTGTTTCACCTTCAGCACGAATTCATGGGCAGCCATCGGCATCGACAATGTGCCGATAACGCCACTGCCACACTCAACCTCGCCTACTCGCCTGGCTTCCAAGAACTTAACGTCGTCCAGACCCAGCTTCTCGGCTATCTTGAAGTTCACACCTCCCTGAGCATTGTCCATGTTGGTATGCATCGACACCACACAGACCTGCTGACGAATGGCCTTCATCACCGTACGCTGCACATCGGTCAGGTCACTGATGGTCTTGAGTCCTCGGAACAGCAACGGATGGTGGCTCACTACGAGATTACATCCCTTAGCCACCGCCTCGTCAATCACCTCTTCAGTGACGTCTAAACACAATAATGCCCCTGAAACCTCCGCCTCTGTCAATCCAACTTGCAAGCCGGCATTGTCCCAGCTTTCCTGCAAGGGCAGGGGCGCGAACTTTTCAAGGGCGCTTAACACTTCCTTAATCTTCACGCTACTCAAATGTGTACGTTTGGGCTGCAAAGTTACACAAAAAAAAGCGTCCTACCAAAGTTTTATGGATTTTTTTTCTTATCTTTGCAGCGGAATTGACGTATTACACCTTATTTATATAAGAACCAGAACAGACAAGTTATGATAAAGAACATTTTCCTGACGGCTTTAGTGGTGCTGACAACGGCTCTGCCAGCCACCGCACGATTCAACGGAGCCAACCGCGAGGCTCCTGCTGCCCACATCGGCATCAGAGCAGGAGTGGGTTTCAGTGAGTATGGAAACCTCAATCGTCCCAAGGAACTCATCACCCCTGTCGGAGGCGTACACCTCGACATCAAGGTAGCCAAACTGCCAATCTATATCGAGACAGGCGCCTACTACATGGACATGGGAACAAAGTTCCGCGACAGGTGGTACTACAACGGCAACCACTACAACAACGGCATCTACTACGAAGGCAGCAACAAGTACCGCTACGACGAGATTGGGCGTCCATACCGCTATGAATCAGGCTCTTACTACAGAAACGACGCAGACCAGTACACCCTTCACAACCACTCCATCATGGTGCCGCTGGCCCTAAGCTATCACATCTATTTGAACGACAACCTGGTGCTGCAGCCCTTCACCGGTGTGTATGGTTCCTACGGTTTTACCAGCGAGGAATGGGACTTCGGTATTCGCGAGGGTATCGGCCTCAGCTTCGGCCACCTCAACGTCAGCATTGGTGTTAATGTTGGACTGCTCGACCAGAAACAGAAAACGAAGGACATCTGGGTTGAGGATGCCAACCATGTGTCAGCCTACTTCGCCTTAGGTGTCAACTTTTAAGCGCTTTTCTTGTATAATCAGAGAAAAAAGCGTACCTTTGCACCCAATTTTAACATAACAAGAATAATGAAATATGCATTGGTGACAGGCGGCTCACGAGGTATCGGAAAGGCCGTCGCCCTGAAACTGGCTAACCAAGGATGGCCAGTGTTGATTAACTACCGTAGTAACCAAGAGGCAGCACAGGCTACTTTCGACGAGATTGTCGCAGCTGGCGGACAGGCCGAACTGCTGCCGTTCGATGTGGCAAGTGCTGAACAGACAGAAAAAGCCATTGACCAATGGGAGGCTTCCCACCCCGACGACTATGTGGCAGTACTGGTTAACAATGCTGGTATCCGTCGTGACGGAATGATGTTCATGATGTCTGACGACGACTGGCACTCTGTACTCGACACGACGCTTGGCGGTTTCTTCTACATCACCCGCCGACTCCTAAAGCACATGATGCCACGCCGTCGCGGTGGACGTATTATCAACATGGCTTCGCTGTCAGGACTGAAAGGTCTTCCTGGACAAACCAACTACTCAGCAGCCAAGGCCGCATTGATTGGCGCCACCAAGGCATTAGCCCAGGAAGTGGCTCCACGCAATATCACGGTCAACGCCATTGCACCTGGCTTCATTGCTACCGACATGACTGCCGACCTGAACGAGGCAGAGCTGACGAAGATGATTCCAGCCGGACGTTTCGGACGCCCAGAGGAAGTAGCCGCACTGGCAGCCTTCTTGGCTTCGGACGATGCCGCCTATATCACAGGACAAGCCATCTCCATCAACGGAGGCCTCTACACCTGAACAGAGAACAAAGACATACAGAAACCTAACATTCAATCAGAAATCAGAAAGAAATGGCAAGAAGAGTGGTTGTCACAGGCATGGGCATCTGGTCCTGCTTAGGCACAAACTTAAGCGAAGTAAAGCAATCGCTATACGAAGGACGCTCAGGCATCGGCATTGAACGGGAGCGCCTTAACTATGGTTATCAATCTGCACTCACTGGAGTGGTGCAGCACCCCGTCTTGAAGGGCCTGCTCCATCGCCGCCTGCGTGCTGGTTTATCGGAGGAGGCAGAATACGCCTATATGGCGGCCCGTGAGTGTTTCGAACAAGCAGGTGTCGACGAGGACTTCCTGATGAAGAATGAGGTTGGTGTCATCTTTGGCAACGACTCCAGCGCCAAGCCTGTTATTGAAGCTGCCAACATCATGGCCGAGAAGCACGACTCCGAGCTGTTGGGTAGTGGACTGATATTCCAGTCCATGAACTCGACGGTGAACATGAATCTGAGCACCATCTTCCATCTGCGAGGAGTCAACTTCACCATTTCTTCAGCCTGTGCCAGCGGTAGCCACTCCATCGGTATCGGCTACCTGCTCATCAAGCAGGGATTGCAAGACCGTGTGCTCGTTGGCGGCGCACAAGAAACGAACTACTACTCAATGGCCACATTCGACGCCCTCGGTGCATTCTCCAAGCGTATGGATGAACCTACCCGAGCCAGCCGTCCTTTCGATCGCGACCGAGATGGATTGATACCCTCTGGCGGTGCTGCTGCACTATTGCTTGAGGATTACGACAGCGCCGTCAGCCGTGGTGCCACCATTCTGGCCGAGGTCACAGGTTACGGATTCTCGTCCAACGGCGGTGGCATCTCACAACCCAGCGACGACGGTTCTGTACTCGCTATGAGTCGTGCTCTGCAGGATGCAGGCCTGAAGGTCGACGACATCGACTATGTTAATGCCCACGCTACTTCTACCCCACAAGGCGACCAGTTTGAAGCTATCGCGCTGAACCGTTTGTTCAATGGCAAGCACGCCCTCATTTCTTCTACTAAGGGCATGACGGGTCACGAATGCTGGATGGCAGGAGCCTCGGAAGCTGTCTATAGCATCCTGATGATGAAGCACTCGTTCGTGGCTCCAAACATCAACTTCGAGAACCCTGATGAATTCACTGAGCCACTGAACCTGGCTCTCAAAACCGTGGACACAGAACTGGACAATGTCCTTTCCAACTCCTTCGGCTTTGGTGGCACCAACTCGGCCCTCATACTCAAGAACTGGAAATAAGCTCCTACCCCCATGAATAAGCTGCTTCTGATTCCACTGTCCCTCTGTCTGTTGCTGACTGCCTGCCGCAAGAGTGAAAACAGCACGAGCGCCATGTCTTTACTCCACGAGAGCACCAACAAACCCGTGGATTCAAACGCCCAGAGTAAGGACAAAATAGTGGAATATGAGAAGCCAGCTCCATTGACGGACCATCCGGAACAGATTCTCAAGCGTAAGGGCTATACCACTTCTTATAATATGGAGACGCGCAACCCCAACTGGGTAGCCTGGCATCTCACGAAGGCACATACCTATGGCAACAGCAGACGGCAGGAGGAAATGTTTACAGAGGACCAAGAGGTGAGTCCACGCGCCACCAACAACGACTACTACACCTCTCGTTACGACCGTGGTCACATGTGTCCAGCAGCTGACAACAAGTGGGATGCTACTGCTATGAAGGAGTCGTTCCTCTTCACCAATATCTGCCCGCAGAGCCATAACCTGAACAAATATGAGTGGAACAATCTGGAAATCAAATGTCGCGAGTGGGCCCGCAAATACGGTGCCATCGACATCGTGTGTGGTCCCCTCTACGACTCTCCTACCCTCACTCGCACCATCGGCCGCAACCGCGTCTGGATTCCTGACGGTTTCTTCAAGGTTGTCATGTGTCGTTCAAAACAACAGCCCAAGGCTATTGGTTTTCTTTTCCGCAATGACGGAAAGAAGGTGAGCCTTGAGAGCGTCGTACGTACTGTCGATGAGATTGAGAGTATAACAGGAATCGACTTCTACCCCGCCCTCGATGATGATGTTGAGAACGTGATAGAAGCCGAAGCAGACTTGAGCGACTGGTAAAGAGCCAGTCGCTTTTTTATTTCACCTCTTTAATAATCTTGGCACCCTCGTCCACCGCCTGCATGTTCAGTGGGATAAGGTCGTGATGGCGCTCGGGCAAGGTCTTTTTCAATGCCTTCTCCACACCCTTCGTGCTGACCACGGGAGCCACCTTCAACAGACCGCCGAGGACAATCATGTTGAACACTTTGCCGTTCTTCATCTCGGCAGCCTTGTCCATAGCGTCAATCTCGTAGACTGTAATGTCCTTACGGGTGGGTTTGTTGATAATACCAAAGCCGTCGTAAATGAGTATACCGCCGGGCTTGATCTTGGGCTCAAACTTCTCAAGCGAGGGCTGGTTGAGCACCACGGCGATGTCATACTTGCTGAGGATAGGCGAAGAGATACGCTCGTCGCTGACGATCACCGTCACGTTGGCCGTACCACCACGCTGCTCAGGACCATAGGCAGGCATCCAAGTCACTTCCTTGTCCTCCATCAGTCCACTATAGGCCAGAATCTTACCCATCGAGAGCACGCCCTGACCACCGAAACCGGATATGATGATTTCTTTCTTCATATTTTACTTTTTTACTTTTTTACCTTTTTACTTTTTTGTGGCCTTTTTACCTTTCTTATATGCCTTCCACTGCTTGATGATGTCCTTCTTCGTGGCTGCATCGACAGGCCTGATATGTGCTTCACCTTTCAAAAGCTCACCTTCCTTCAATTCCAGTTCCCGATACTCATCTCCCTTCTGTAAGAGATAATGGTCGTCTCCTGAGGCTGTGGGATTCTCCAGCGTCCAGCCGCCTTTTTCAAGAACGATGTACTCTCCCCATAAGTTGAACTCCTTGTCGGTGGCCCCAAAGACTTCATAGACCATCTTGTCGTCCATGAACTGCTCCACCTCCTTCTTCAGCTTCTTGTCCTTGGGATTCTTCTCAAGCATACTCTGGTAGATCTTGAACATGGCAGGATATACCATACTAGTTATCTTGAAAGCTAGTTCACCGCTGTACAGCGATGCGGCTTTCTTCAAGAGGTCGATACCTTCACGTTCGCGCTGCCCACTTAACATCAGCGCTACACCAGCTGTTGTATAGACTTCTGCCTTTTGGTTGTCGCTGACATCAGTAGCTTTCTCGAATATGTCGAGGCTCTTCATGCAATATTCGTAGAGTTTTCCCATGTTACCCTCCGGCAGATAACTCATCCCCATAAAGTAATAGTCAAGTCCGTAGTCCTTGCTGAACGGGTGGCCGGCAGTGGTCTCCATCTCAATGACCTTGCTAATGAGGCTACGCATCTGGGGCATGGCAGGATTGCCACGGAAGTTGTACAGATAGGCCTTCAAGCGATGGGCACTGACTACGCTCGTATCGTTGGCAACAGGTGCCTTGGCCTCGGTGAGGCGGATATAACGATTGACCGTCTGTATGGCAGAGCTCGGAGCCATGTGCTTACTAGCATAGACGTTGTACACATCTCTCTGCCACTCCATGTTGGTGGTGTCGAGTTCAGCCCTGATGTGCATGAGTTCCAAGGCACGATCCAACTTGTTGGCTTTCAGGAAGTCCTGGGCCTTATCGTTAAGTTCCTTGGCATACTGTTCAACAGTCTGGCCTTCTTTAGGCAGACGGTCGAACTCTTTCAGCGACTTCTGGTGCAGCGCCTGCCACTCGGCATCGGTATACGAGGGCATGGGGCTGTCCATCTTCTTCCACCGTTCCAACATAACGACCTCGTTTCCGTTGAGTCTGTTGTCAACAAATCTGGTGACCAGAATGCTGTCGTTCTCCTTGTGGAAGGTGAAGAAATAGTCACGCTGGTAGAACAGATTGGAATGATAGAACTCTTGATCGACATACGACGTGTCGTTCAACACCTTGTAGTTCGACATAAACCACACACTGCTGGCGCTGAAGTCGCTGTTGAAGCTTTGGCCAAGCGACTTGCCGTCAGGCATGAACACCTTCACGTTGGTGGTGCCGTTGCCGTCGGCGTCCAACTGCTGCCACGAACCAATCAGGGCAGACTGCTGTGCCGTTGCCGTCAGCGACAACAGCCCCGAGGCAAAAAGAAAAAGTAGTTTCTTCATAGTTTACCTTTTTACTTTCAAAGACTTGTCGTATCCTTCAGGTCACCCTTAGGATAGAAGGGGAACATGTTCTCCTTCATCCATTCGTTAGCCTTAGCGGGAGTGAGTTTCCAACCGCTGTTACAGGTGGAGACGAACTCTACGAGCGAGCTGCCCTTACCAGCCATCGAAGCCTCAAAAGCCTTGCGCAGTGCCTTCTTGGCCTTG
>JAEEGL011098524.1_pt1 | contig 10846 bp, 5 predicted proteins | sample 9134231 | NCBI WGS metagenome assembly JAEEGL01 (sample SAMN16246548, study PRJNA631951) | gut metagenome | biome: gut microbiome; feature: rumen; material: fiber-attached | host: Bos | place: Iran: Karaj | collected 2018-10
CGACGTGCTCACCATCGGCGAGAACTTCACACTGAACCGCACCAACGAGGTCGGTGCACCCGGCGGTTTCCTTGAAAACGCCCTGCAGTTCAACCCCAACTATCCTATCTATAACTCAGCTGGCGAGTTTGCCAACCTGACCGGCGGTTATGCCGACCGCGAAAACCCGCGCTCGACACTCTCACGCAACGCCGACAACCGCTATGTCTACTGGCGCACGTTCGGCGATGTCCACGTGAACCTGGCCCTCTTCAAAGGCTTCAACCTGCGCACCACCTTCGGTATCGACTACTCGCAGAAGCAGCAGCGATTCTTTACCTACCCACTGCTCAACGGTAATGTGGCCCGCGACGAGAACGGCGTCGAGGCTAAGCAGGAGCATTGGATGAAGTGGATGTGGAATGCTGTCGCATCTTACAACATCGAGGTGGGCCGTCATCGCGCTGACGCACTCGTCGGCATGGAGCTCAACCGCCAGGACGACGTCTGGTTCTCGGGCTACCGCCAGAATTTTGCCGTGCTCAACACGGACTACATGTGGCCCAGCGCCGGCGCTGAGGGCACCGACAAGGCTTACGGCTCAGGGTCGGGCTTCTCGCTCGTATCGTTCTTCGGCAAGGTCAACTACACCTACGCCGACCGCTATCTGGCTTCGCTAACCGTACGTCGCGACGGTTCCAGCCGATTCGGTAAGAACAACAAATACGGTACGTTCCCCTCCATCTCGCTCGGATGGCGCATCAGCGAGGAGCAGTTCATGCGGAGCACCAAGACATGGCTCGACAACCTGAAGCTGCGCGCATCGTGGGGACAGACCGGTAACCAGGAAATTGACAACAACGCCCGCTACACCCTCTACACTCCCTCCGGCAGCCTCAACTTCGGCGGCGACTCCTACAACACAGGCTACGACATACAGGGCTCCAACGGCGGCCACATCCTCGACAGCGGATTCAAACGCACCCAGATTGGCAACGACGACATCAAGTGGGAAACCACCACACAGACCAACATCGGTGTTGATTTCGGATTCCTGGGCAACAGCCTCTATGGCAGCTTCGACTGGTACAACAAGAAGACCACCGACATCCTTGTCAACATGCCTGGTGTGGGCACCATGGGTGAAGGTAGTGCCATGTGGATTAACGCTGGTGAGATGCTCAACCGAGGCATTGAGTTCACGCTGGGCTATCGTGGCAAACAGGGCGACCTGCAGTACGACCTGACCGGAAACATCGGCACCAACCGCAACAAGGTGACCAAACTGCCCGAGACCATCGCCGCCCGCGGCACTCACGGCGGCAATGGCGTGAAGAGCGTCGTCGGACATCCGATGGGTGCTCAGGTGGGCTACATCTTCGACGGCATCTTCCAGAACCAGGAAGAAGTTGACAACCATGCCCACCAGGAAGGTGCCGGCGTAGGCCGCATGCGCTTCCTCGACCTGAACCACGACGACGTTGTCAACAGCGACGACCAGGACTGGATTTACGACCCCACGCCCGATTTCACCTATGGTCTGAACGTCTATCTGCAGTATAAGAACTTCGACTTCACCATGTTCTGGCAGGGTGTACAGGGCGTTGACGTCATCACTATCGACTACAAACGCCAGACCGACCTCTGGGCCGGCGTCAACGTGCCTAACCTGAACAAAGGCATCCGCGTGCTCGATGCCTGGACGCCCGCCAACAGCGGCTCCACCATCCCCGCACTGACCACCATGGACACCAACAACGAAACCCGCGTGTCGTCGTACTACGTGGAGGACGGCTCCTTCCTGAAACTGCGCACCATCCAGTTCGGCTACAACCTGCCCGACGCCTTGGTCAACAAGCTCTACATGCAGCGTCTGCGACTCTACGTTTCGGCTCAGAACCTGCTCACAATCAAGAGCAAGAACTACACTGGCGTAGACCCCGAGGTGCCCACATTCGGCTATCCTATCCCTCTGAACCTTACCTTCGGTCTTAATGTGTCTTTTTAAGATTAAAGAATTAAAAAGTAAAACGTTAAAAGAACAAGAACTCTAAAAAGAATAGTATTATGAAACGGAATATTTTAATATTTTCATTTTTTAATTTTTTAATCCTGTTAAGCAGCTGCTCCGACTTCCTCAACGAGCAGGTGCCACAGGGCACACTCTCCGACGAGCAGGTGAACACCCCCGCTTACGTTGACAATCAGGTGACTTCGGCCTATGCCATCTTCGTGACGGCTGAGGACATCAACGCCTCGTTCTCGCTCTGGAACTATGACGTGCGTTCCGACGATGCCTACAAGGGCGGTTCGACCACCAACGACGGCGACGTCTTCCATCAGCTGGAAGTGTCGCAGGGCATACTCCCAACCAGCTGGAACCTCAACGACATCTGGGTGCGACTCTACAACGCCCTGTCACGCGTCAACGCAGCTATCCACGCTGTGGAGAACTGCAACAACAGCTTCACTCTGAAGCAAGAGCGTATGGGCGAGCTGCGATTCCTGCGTGCATACGCTCACTTCCAGCTGAAGCGTCTGTTCAAGAAGATTCCGTTCGTGCTGAGCAGTGACCTCGGCTACGATGACTACGGTCAGATTTCAAACACGGAGTTCACCAACGACGAGGGTTGGGCCAAGATTGCCCAGGATTTAGAATTTGCCTATGGCGTGCTGCCCGAGACGCAGGCCGACAAGGGACGCCCCACGAAGGCTGCCTGTGCCGCCTTCCTGGCAAAGGTCTACCTCTATAAGGCTTATCATCAGGACAACGAGCAGACCAACGAGGTGACCTCCATCAACGAGGCCGACCTGCAGAAGGTGATAGAATACACCGACCCGAAACTCTACACGGCCTATGGACTGGAAAGCGACATCCATAACAACTTCCGTCCAGAAGAGCAGTTTGAGAATGGATGCGAAAGCATCTGGGCCATACAGTATTCGCGCAACGACGGTACGAAATACGGCAGTCTGAATCTTGGCAACGGACTTATCTGCCCCAACATCGTCAACGTCACCGATGGCGGCTGCGACTTCTACAAGCCCTCACAGAACCTGGTCAACGCCTTCCGCACCGGCGACGACGGTCTGCCCCTGCTCGACACCTTCAACAACAAGGACTACGACAAGGCTGCCGACAACGCCGACCCGCGCCTGTTCCTCACCGTCGGCATGCCCGGACTGCCATATATGTTCAATGCGAAATACATAATGGACCGCTCCTCGAGCTGGAGCCGTTCCGGCGGACTCTACGGATACAACGTCACACTGAAGCAGAACGTCGACCCCGACCTGCTTAACACCTATCTCATCAAGAGCTCCTTCTGGGCCACGTCGATGAACCGCATCGTCTTCCGATATGCTGACGTGCTGCTCATGCGTGCTGAGGCCCTGGCACAGCAGGATAAGACTGCCGAGGCTATCGCACTGGTCAACCAGATTCGCAGCCGTGCCGCCACCTCCACACAGATGATAGGCAACTATCCGTCGAAGTACGGCGTGAAGTTCTACTGCAAGACCTACAGCGGCACGTTCTCGAAGGAGCAGACCCTGAAGATTGTGAAGATGGAGCGACGTCTGGAGCTGGCCATGGAGTCGGAGCGATTCCTCGACCTCGTCCGCTGGGGCGAAGCAGCCACCGTGCTCAACCAGTACTATGCTGTTGAGAAAGGCAAGTGCAACATCTACGAGGAGGCCAAGTTCACGGCCAATAAGAACGAATATCTGCCTATTCCCTACGAACAACTCGCAGCTGCCAACGGCAACTACAAACAGAACTGCGGCAACTGGTAATAAAAAAGGAACTGAAGCTTTTCTGTAGTCAACAAAAAATCAATTAAAACATTTCTCAACAATGAAGACCATCTATATATATATAATGTGTGCATTTGTCGCCCTGCTCGGCTTCTCTGCCTGCGACAAGAACGACGACACTGCACTCGTCCTCAGCGGCGATTGCCTGATTGAGGAGATTTCGCTTGACGGCTATGCCGGCACCATCGACCTGGTATCGCGCAGCATCGTCGTGCGACTGCCGGAGGGAACACCCTGCTCGCAGATGAAGGTCACCAGCCTGAAACTGTCTGAGGGTGCCACAGCCGACGTGGCCTTGGGTCAGGTGCTCAATATGGACGCCGCACAGACTATCCGCGTCAGCATCAATGACCTCTACCTTGACTGGAACATCGACGTGCTCCACGACGAAGCACGCATCCTGTCGTTCGTGGTCAACGATATCTACACCGGCATCATCGACGAGGCCGGAAAGACCATCACCGTCTACGTGCCTGGTTCGGTCGACGTGACCAGCATCGTGCCCACGATTGAGATTTCAGCCAATGCCACTGTCAGCCCGCTTAACGGCCAGGCCACAGACTTCTCAGAGCCCGTCACCTACACCGTGACCAACAACACGGCCGAGAGCAAATATGTGGTCACCGTCGTTGCCATCGGCAAACCTAAGGCCCTCTTCGTCGGTGCCGCCAGCGACATGTCGAAGCTCGACCCAGAAGCTGAAGCTGCCTGCTCATGGATGCTGGCGAACATCCCCGAATCGATGTATGCCTCGTTTGCTGACATCCAATCGGAGACGATAGACCTCTCCGAGTGCAAGATTATCTGGTGGCACTACCACAAGGACGGTGGTGTCGACGGTCACGATGCCTTCGTGGCCAATGCTCCAGAGGCTCTGGCCGCCAAAAACCAGCTGCGCTCGTTCTATGAGAACGGCGGTGCCTTGCTGCTGACACGTTATGCCGGCAACCTGCCGTCGTTCATCGGCGTGACAGGCGACGACGAGTGGACCACGCCTAACAACTGCTGGGGACAGAATGAGGACGGCGCCGAGCTCTGCGGCGGACCCTGGACCTTCCGCATCTTCGACGGACAGAACGGACACCCCCTGTGGCAGAACCTCGTGCAGGGCGACAACCCGCAGGAAGTTTACTGCACTGACGCCGGCTACCACATCACCAACTCAACGGCTCAGTATCACATCGGCACCGACTGGGGCGGCTACGACGACCATGCTGCCTGGGAGACCCGCACCGGCGGTAAGATTCTCGGTGTCGGCGGCGACGGCGCTGTGGTGGCATGGGAGTATCCTGCCCACGACGGCCGCGGCGGCATCATCTGCATCGGCTCCGGCTGCTACGACTGGTATTCCTATACCTTAGAGAGCGGCTACGTGGAGAACTACCACAAGAACATTGCCATTATCACCAAGAATGCATTTAATTATTTAACCAGATAACGCCTTATGAAAAAATTTATCAATATCTTCTCAGCCGTCTTCGTATGTTGCGTTGCAAACGCAACCCTCACTTCATGCAGTGACGAAGACTTCATTGGCGACCCGCAGAAAGACTGGGCCGGCACCACAGAGACGTTCACCAACGTGAACGATGACATTGACGATGCCTTCTCAACCTATTACAAGCATGCACTCGGCCGCATCGGCGACCCCATGCCGTTCTTCGACAAGAAGGCAGGCGACTTCAAGGTGCTCTACCTGCAGGACTATAACAACAATCATCGCGACTTCTTCCACCCCATCTGGGCCGTGAGCACCAAAGATGGCTGCAACTACCAGTCGCTGGGAGAGCTCATCCCCGTGGGCTCAAACATCAACCAGCAGGACGCTACCCTCGGCACCGGATGCTGCGTCTACAGTGAGAAGGATGACCTTTACTACCTTTACTACACTGGCGAGAACGCCCGCTGCACGAACCGTCAGGTGGTGATGCGTGCCACGTCGAAAGACTTCAAGACCTGGACCAAGGACCGCACATGGCGCCTGAACGGACCCGACTATGGTTTCTCCGGCGACGATTTCCGCGACCCGCAGGTGTTCGAGGACAACGGCTCCTTCTACATGGTCATCACGAGCAAGAACCGATTCGCCTACTTCAAGAGTAGCAACCTCAAAGATTGGACATGTGAAGGTGGTTTCAATATGGTGTGGGACCGCATGTGCGAATGTCCCGACGTGTTCAAGATGGGCGACTGGTGGTATCTGGTCTACAGCGAGGCCTACCGCGCCAGCTGGAGCCGCAAGGTGAAATACATGATGGCCACGTCGTTCGAGGGTCTGCGCCACTGCTTCGACGACCCGGGTGCCAACTGGCCCAAGGATGACAAGGAAGGAGTGCTCGACAGCCGGGCCTTCTATGCCGGCAAGACGGCCTCCGACGGCAACAACCGCTACATCTGGGGATGGTGCCCCTACCGCACAGGCGCTACCTTCCACGACAAGAACATGGCCGTCGGTGCCGACAGCGAGCCTAACTGGTCGGGCGCCCTCGTCTGCCACCGCCTCGTGCAGCACGAGGACGGCACGCTCACCGTGGGCGAGGTGCCTGCTATGGCTGAAAAGTTCAGCAAACAGCAGGAGGTGAAGGCCATGAACAGCAAGGGCTATGCCGACGGCCGGCTGACGGGCGAAGATGCCTACGTGCTCTACAACCGTCTGGGCAACCACAACCACATCACGTTCACGGTAAAGACTGAGGGTGATGGCGACCGCTTCGGCATCTCGTTCTGCCGCGGCACCGACGCCAAGAAGTACTACACGCTGATGGTCAACCCCGAATGGGCCAACGGACGCCGCAAGGTGAACTTTGAACAGGAGGGCGCCGAGGGCTCAGGCTTCGTTGAGGGCATCGATGGCTACATCTTCCCCCGTCCGGCCGACAATGTCTACCACGTGAGCATCTACACAGACAACTCCGTCGTGACGATGTACATTAACGGCGTCTATGGCTACACACAGCGCATCTACGGCATCTACAAGAACTGCTGGAGCATCAACAGCTATGGCGGCAACATCACGGTGAGCGATGTCCGTATCAGCCAGCAATAAACGTTTCATGTCATTCAGTTAGTATTATTATTCACCGTCTGCCTGGGCATCCTGCGATGTCCAGGCGGACAATAAAAAAAAGCTTATGAAGAAAGTATTTTTACTCGGAATGCTGTTCGCAGCAACAGTTTGCAATGCACAGGTGGTGCTTTGGAACGGTGAAGACAAGGAAGAAGGCTCAGACGGCGGGTTCTGGAACCGTGCCGAACCTACTGTTATCGATGAAGATGGCAACAAATGTCTGAAACTGACAATGAAGGCCAACCCTGGTGGCTGGGATCAGGAACATCATAATGCTGCGCTGCCCGTTGGCGATGCTAATTTCAAGGGATTACGCCGTATTACCTTCCGCCTGAAGATGGCCGACAAACACAACGTGATGGTGCAGCTGGAGGGCAAGGACGGTGCTTACAATGCCAAGCGCATCTTCTGGTATGACAACCCCAACGAGTGGCAGGTGATGACCTACGAGTATGCCGTCGGTCCCGACAACGAGAAGATAACAGACACCGGCAACAACGTGCTCGCCATCTGGCCTTACGAGGAGACAGCTGATGGTGAGGGCAAGAGTTTCTATGTCGACGACATCCAGCTGGAAGGTCCCATGGCTGGCGACGTGGCCGTCAGAACGCTGGCCGACAACTCGCTCGACGGCGAAGTGACCATCACTGGAACCATCGGCAAAGGCAGCTACCAGTGCACATGGGACGGCGACTGGCATCCGGAGGCTTACGACGACTTTGCTCTGTTGGCAGCCAAACTCGCTCCTACCGCTACCAAGCTCGACGTAAAGGGAGCCGGTATCTGGGAAGCCGACTGGGATGTCATCAAGGAGAAATGTCCCGGCATCAGCATCGTCACCAAGGAAGGTACGGTGGGCATCAACGCTGTGAGCACTCAGCAGGCCAGCACCGTCTATTCTCTCTCTGGTGTCCGTATGGCTAAGCCTACGACCAAGGGCATTTATATCATCCGCTCGGCCGAAGGACGCTTGCAAGGCAAGAATGGTAAAAAGATTATCAAATAATATAGTAGGCCCGATCTAATACCAAAGGTTGGCAGTACAAGAGAGTGCTGTCAACCTTATTGGTACAAAAAATCGTTCATTGCATGGAAAAATGGTGCAATGAACGATTTTTGTTAGCGAAAGAATCAATTTTTTTATGTGGATAGAAGGTTTTTCACTAATTTTGCTGACAGAAAACCAATAACACTAAAAACCGGAATGAAGAAATTTTTGATTTTGACGATGATGATCGCCATGGTGGCTGGTGCCAAGGCCCAGAAACCGATGACTGCCGGCGAGGGCACGACACATGTCGACCTCCTTGCCGAGAACCATGCCATGCTGCGCGTGACTTCGGCTACGAAGTATGTGCTGCTGCCCGTGCAGGAGACAGAGGAGATAGCGGCTATCGCCGTGCTCGACGGGCGTAACGAGATGGTGCAGCGACTGAACGTGAAGCTGGCCGTCGACCGCGTGGACTACTGGGTGCCCTACGAGTTGAAGGGAGCACGCCTGCTGGACATCGTGTTTCATGGCGACCGCAGACAGAAGGGCGCCGTGGGCGAGTTCGTGTGCTGGAAGGAAATCAAGTTCTCCGACAAGTTCGACACCACCAACCGCGAGCAGTTCCGCCCGCTCTATCATCACACGCCGCTCTACGGCTGGATGAACGACCCGAACGGCATGTTCTATAAGGACGGCGTGTGGCACCTCTACTATCAGTATAACCCCTACGGCTCGCAGTGGGAGAACATGCACTGGGGACACTCCACCTCGCGCGACCTCGTACACTGGCAGGCAGAGCCCATGGCCTTCGAGCCCGACTGGCTGGGCAGCATCTTCAGCGGCTCATGCATCGTGACGGGCAGCGACGTCGTGGCATTCTATACTTCGGCCGGCATGCACCAGACGCAGTCGATGGCCGTGTCGAAGGACAACGGGCGCACGTTTAAGAAATATGAGGGCAACCCCGTCATCACCTCCGACAAACCCGACTTCCGCGACCCGAACGTGTTCTGGTATGAGCCCACGAAGCGCTGGATTATGATTCTCGCCGTCGGACAGGAGATGCAGCTCTACTCCTCGGCCGACCTGAAGGCCTGGCAGTTTGAGTCGGCCTTCGGCCAGGAATACGGCAACCACAGCGGCGTGTGGGAATGTCCGGATTTGTTCAAGCTCAGCGGGAAAACCGCTGAGGGCGAGAAGTGGGTGCTCATCTGCAACATAAACCCCGGCGGCCCCTTCGGCGGCTCGGCCACACAGTATTTCGTCGGTCAGTTCGACGGCCATAAGTTCACCTGTGAGTCGATGCCGAAGGTGACCAAGTGGCTCGACTACGGCAAGGACCACTATGCCACCGTCTCGTTCTATAACGCCCCGGAAAACCGCCGCGTCGTGCTGGCCTGGATGTCCAACTGGCAATATGCCAACCAGGTGCCCACGAAGCAGTTCCGCTCGGCCAACTCTATTCCACGCGACCTCGGACTGTTCACACATGGCGAGGAGACCTACGTCAGCGTAGTGCCGTCGGAGGAGATGCTGGCCGTGCGCGGTGAGAAGCTGAAGAAGCCCACGGAGGCCTGCGAGATTGTGGTGGACGTCAAGGGCACGGCCGACATCGTGCTGCAGAACATGAAGGGCGAGCAGGTCGTCATGAAGTACGACGCACAGCAGCAGACCTTCTCGATGGACCGCACGCAGAGCGGCAACGTCTCGTTCAGCGAGGCCTTCCCCTGTGTCACCACGGCTCCCACCTACGGCACCATCCGCCAGCTCCGACTCTTCATCGACCGCTGCAGTATTGAGGTGTTCGACGCTGAAGGCAAGATGGCAATGACTAACCTCGTCTTCCCCTCCGAACCTTACAACACAATAAAGGTTAAGGGTGGCAAGGCTACTATCTATAAAGTGAAGAGTGAAGAGTGACTACAAATATTCGCTACCGCTTGACAATAAACAAAATTAGTGATATAATGAAAAGCAAATCCATTTACCTCATCCCCGTGATGCTCTGCTTCTTCTGCATGGGCTTCGTGGACCTCGTAGGCATCGCCTCGAACTATGTTAAGGAAGACCTCCAACTGAGCGACTCCGTAGCTAACGTATTTCCCTCGCTCGTGTTCTTCTGGTTCCTCATCTTCAGCGTCCCCACGGGCATGCTGATGAATAAGATTGGACGTAAGAGAACCGTGCTGCTCTCGCTCGTGGTGACCGTCGTGTCGCTGCTGCTGCCCCTCTTCGGTGAGAACTTCGGCATCATGCTTGCCGCCTTCTCGCTACTCGGCATCGGCAACGCACTGATGCAGACATCGCTCAACCCGCTCGTGTCGACCGTCATGGGCGGCGGCAACCTCGCCTCGACGCTCACCTTCGGACAGTTCATCAAGGCCATCGCCTCCTTCTCGGCTCCTTACCTCGCCATGTGGGGAGCCACGTCGGTCATCCCTGAGTTCGGACTGAACTGGCGCGTCCTCTTCGGCATCTTCCTCGTCGTGGGCATTCTCTCCACCATCCTGCTTTTCGTCACACCCATCGAAGAGCAGCCTATCGAGGGCAAGCCCTCAACCTTCGTGGAGTGCTTCAAGCTGCTCGGCACGCCCGTCGTGCTGCTCTCGTTCCTCGGCATTATGTGCCATGTGGGCATCGACGTGGGCACCAACACCACGGCCCCGAAGATTCTCATGGAACGGCTGGGCATGACGCTCAATGAGGCCGCCTTCGCCACCTCGCTCTACTTCATCTTCCGTACCATCGGCTGTCTGACAGGCTCGTTCTTCCTCCGGGTGATGAACAACCGCACGTTCTTCATCGCATCCGTCGTTATGCTGGCCCTCTCCATGCTGCTGCTCTTCGTGGGACACGAGGCCTGGGAGCTCTATCTGGCCATCGCACTCGTCGGCTACGGCAACTCCAACCTCTTCTCCATCGTCTTCGCACAGGCACTGACGGCCATGCCGCAGAAGCAGAACGAGGTGTCGGGCCTGATGATTATGGGCCTC
>JAEEGL011327077.1_pt1 | contig 10846 bp, 4 predicted proteins | sample 9134231 | NCBI WGS metagenome assembly JAEEGL01 (sample SAMN16246548, study PRJNA631951) | gut metagenome | biome: gut microbiome; feature: rumen; material: fiber-attached | host: Bos | place: Iran: Karaj | collected 2018-10
ATCTTGCCGATATTCTGCCACTGGGACTCGAATCCGGTGAGATAGGCGAGGTTCTGTGCAAGCAGCAGGTCCTTGGTATCCTTGATGAAGGCGTCGACCGTGAGGTTGATGCGGCTGCGCAGGACGCTGATGTCCAGACCAAGGTTGGTGGTGCTGGATCCTTCCCATTTGAGGTCGTAGTTTGCGAGCTGCTTGGAGGTGAGTACGGTGGTCTGGCTGGTGCCGAGGCCCCATTTCACGGGAGAATAGAGGTCCAGGGAGAGATAGTTGGCGATGCGGTCGTTACCGACAGTACCCCAACCCGCACGGAGTTTCAGGTTGTTCAGCCATCCGAGTCCGCTCATGAAATCTTCGTTGGAGATGGTCCATGCTGCCGCGAAGGAAGGGAAGAAGCCCCATTTGTGATTCTCCGAGAACACCGTGGATGCATCCGCACGCATGGTGGCGGTGAGCATGTAGCGGTCCTTGTAACTGTAGAACCCGCGGGCGAAGAAGGAGAGGCGGCGGCTCTCGGCGCGCGATGTGCTCACCTGGCTGGGAGTTGCCCCAAGGGCGAGGTTGTCGTTGCCAAGATAGTCGAAAGGAATGTCCTTGGCCTGGCCGAGCAGGAATTCATTCCCCTGGAAACTGGTTTCGTGACCGAGCATCAGGTCCAGCTTATGCGCCTGTGCAAAGGTGTTTTTGTAACTGAGCACATTGTTGTTGGACCAGCGCAGCGCCCTGCCCATCTGGCTCTGTCCGTAAGGGCCTCCGGCACGGTAGCACTGGGAAGTGCCTTCCTTGTAGAAGATGTCCGTGCGCTGGTAGTTGGCGTTGTAGGTAGCAGAGCTCTTGAGGGAGAGATGGCGTGCAATCTGGTAAGTGATGGATCCGTTTCCTATCCACTGCTCCTGCTTGCGCTCCTGGGTCTGGTTTTCCACCTGAAGCAGGGGGTTGGCGTTGCTGGAGTCGAAGTTGGAAAGGTTTTCCAGGGCAAGAGGGTCATAGACCGAATAACGAAGGTCGTAGTCGGATACCCTCAGGCCGCCGGTAGGACGATAGCGGAGCAGGTTGGCAAGCAGCCTGCCGCCGGTTCCCGCACCATAGCGGTTGGAATTGGTGTAGCTGAGCCCGAGGCTGATGTTGATCTTCTTGCTGAGGCGGTGGAATACCTTAACGCGGGCATTGTCCTTCCTGTAGCCGCTGTTGCGTAAGATACCGGCTTCGTCGAAGTGGGAGAAGGAAATACTGTAATTGCTCTCCTTGTTACCGCCGCGGATACTGACCTCATGGTTCTGGGACCAGGTGGGGCGGAAAGCCTCGTCCTGCCAGTCGCTACCCTTCACGCTGCGATAGTCATCCATTGCCTGATACTTGTATGGATTGCCTTCGTCGTCATTGCCGGAATTGAAATATGTGGTGGCAAAACGAGTGGGGTTGATCTCCATCTGCAGTTTTACGAATTCGTAGGGCGACAGGAGTTCCAGTCTCTTGGAAAGGACCCTGTAGCTCGCGGAACCGTTGTAGTTGATCTGGGGCTTGCCCTCGCGGCCATTCTTCGTGGTCACGAGTACGACGCCGTTGGCTGCGCGGGCTCCGTAGATGCTGGCCGCGGATGCGTCCTTGAGCACTTCCACGCTCTGGATATCCTGATTGGCCAGATAGTCTATGTCGTCCACCTCGAAGCCGTCCACGATGAACAGAGGCGAGGCGTCGCCGTTCACGGTGCCGACACCGCGGATCTTGATGTCGTAGCCGCCGCCCGGCGTTCCGTCAGCCGCGGTGATGTTCACACCTGCGATCTGTCCGCCGAGAGCCTCAACGACCGAAGCCGTCTTGAATTTCTCTACCGTTTTGGCGCTCACTGAGGCCACTGCGCCGGTCAGGTCGCTGCGTTTCATGGTTCCGTAACCCACGACCACGACCTCGTCCAGGAGATTCATATCGGGTTCAAGCTTCACGTCCAGGGTGCGCCTGCCGCCGAGTGCGATCTCTTCCTCCTTGTAATTGAGGAAGTTGAAGATAAGGGTGGCGTTTGCCGGCACGCTGATGGTGTATTTGCCATCGATGTCGGTCACTACGCCGTTGGTCTTGTCCGCCTTGTCGAAGACGCCGGCGCCTGCAAGGGGCTGGCCGTTTTCGTCCAGCACCCTGCCTATTACGCTGATCCTGCTCTGGGCAAAGCCCTGCAATGAAAGCAGGATGAGTATGAATATGTATATAATTCTCTTTTTCATAATCCTGTCCTCCTATTCATTGCCAAAAGCCGTGTCGAACCAAACTGCAAGAGGGAAAATCCTTCGTGGACCAGCGGCTCCTGCGGGATCGGCGCCGTCGGTACCGAAAGTAATCTGTCCGATAAATACTCCGTTGGCATAGCCGGCATCGTCTTTCCATTTCCCAGGATTGACAATAAGTGCGTGGTCATCCATACGGAAGTAGCAGGGCCTTGCCGATTCTGTTCCCTTTCTTCCGTAGCAGGAAACGGGATCACGGCTGCCGGTGTTGATGGCAACATTGATGGACGCATAGAATGCGGCCCAGAGTGTATGCAGGAAACCATCGGCTACACTGGGCTGTCCGTTAATATGCGAGTCAGGACCTGCTACGTTGTAGTAGTTGAATGAGCGCCTGTAGTCCAGGGTGAACTGGGACGGATCCGACACTCCGGTGACAGTGGGCGCCGTTGAAACGCCTCCCGTGCGTGGATTGCACTGGAATACGAAAGGAACGAAATCCACCTCCACTCCGTCGTGTGCGCAGTGGAAATTGAAGAATACGGGGATTTTCTTCTTCCATTCGGCGGGTGTTCCCGCGCCTGTAGTCACTTCTACGTAGCAGAAATGAACGCGCCTGGTGGTCGCATCGGTAAATACGGTGGGATCGATGGTAAATTGTCCCGTGGCGGCATCAACCGTGATATAGCTGCTGTTGCTGCCGTTCTTTATTGCGTAACTGGCCTCGACGCCCTCGCGAATGTCGCTTGCGAGCACGGGGATGGTCATTGCGTCAGTAGTGGAAGTAATCTTGAACTGGTTGGCGTATTTCTCCACAGGTGCGAGCCCGAGATTGTTGCCCCAGCGCACGTAGCTGAATTTGTAGATATTTTCATCTATCTTCAGGCTGAAGCCGGCCTCTACGCTGCCTTTTACATTTTCCGCCTTCACGGTTACGGTGTAAGTTCCCACAGGAGCCTCGTTGCCCTTCGCGAGCGAGATGGTTCCGGTGACGGCGTCGATGTTGATAATGCCTTCCAGTGCCGCGGGAAGATTCACGAATGAGTAGCTCACGTCGTCGCCGTCTGCATCCTTAATTGCGATGTTCACTTTGGTGCCTTCGATCACCGTAGTGTCGGCATACTGGAGTTTTGTGATGGGATTGATGAAGTCCACCACTTGGATGGTGAATACACTGTCGAAATCCTTGCTGCCGAAGTTGTTGCTGACACTGACGGCTGCTGTGATAACCGTGCCTATGGCAAGGGTGTTGCCTTCGGGCAGGGAAAGCACGCCTGTGGAAGCGTCTATTGCAAGCGGTGTCCCTTCCGGACTCACGCTCTTGAGACTGTAGACCGCTCCTTCCGCAGTTCCAGTGAGAACAGGAGCCGGAGATGAGAATGCGATTCCGAACTCAGCCTTGCCGGATGCTGGTACATATTCCAGGGCGAGAGGTGCGGAATTGACCCTGACCGTAAGCGCATCCGCGAAAATGCCTTCCTGGGAAGAATCGTCCACCACATAGGTGTTGAGCTTGAAATCCAGGACATATTCGCCGGGGACGAAACTTGCGCTGCGGATGATGCTGACCTCACCAGTGGAGGAAACCTTGAACATCTTTGCGAAGTCGGCCACGGCGGTGCCGTTCCTGCGTGCGGAACTGATGGCATACTTGGTGATTGAGATGTGCTCGCCTTCAGTCGTAATCTGCGCAGTCGGCAGCTCCGCCTCGGAGTTCTCGTCGATTACATCCTCGAGCTGGGCTTCGATAAGCGAAGGCTCGACTTTGATTCCGCTGGGCACTGCGCTCAGCATATTGATGCTGATGATGTCCGGGAACTTGTGGGTTTTGCCTCCGCTCTTGCAGGAAATGCTGATGCTGTAAAGGCCAGTGGGCAGTGCATCGGTATTCCTCACATAGAAGGCTCCGGAGACCGGATCTGCGCTGAAGCAGTCCGTTTCGTAGGTTTCACCGTCAAGCTTCACGCGGTAGACCTGGAAATCGGAAGGGGTGCCTCCTATCCAGGTGGGCGTGATGTTGATGTTGGTGGACGGAGCTATGTCCGTGATTCCGGGATAACTCAGGTCGAATGTCCTGGAGTCCGTCAGCTCCGGTTCGCAAGCCGCGAACAGGACCCCCGCCGCAATCACGGCAAGGGAACGTAGTGTTACTCTCTTGATATTCATTGGTTATTATAGTGTATAAGATAAATCATAAGTCTTTCCTTTCACGGTCACGCGCACGGAGCATCCTCCCTGATGGAAGGTTCCCGCGGTGCCGCCGGCATTGTCCGTGAACTGGGCGCTGAGGCCCAGGCCTGCGATTTCGCTCTCGGCCCCGAAGGGATAGATCACGGTGATGAAACGTGCCGCAAGCCCCTCTTTCTTGTCGACGCTCACGCGGTACCACCTGCGCTGGGTTTTCTGGCCGATATTGTCGGAATAATAGCCGGTGTTGTTCTCTGCCAAATATCCGTCGATTGTCTCGCACCAGGTGCGGAAGAGCATGTTGTTTCCGTCCGTGAAGAGGGTGTGGGCTCCGTAGATGCCGTCGCCGAGGGTCTCGTCTATCGCCGAATTGTTCTTACCCTCGCAGAGTTTGAAGTTGAGGTTTACCGGGAAGCCGCTGCCGCTGCCGTAGCCCTCGTCCACAAGAACGAAGAAACTGTGGTCCACGAAGAAGATGCTTCTGCGGTGGCTCAGGTCCGAATAGGAATCGTTCTCGCTCACCAGAATCTCAGTGGCGCCATTTGTCGCCTGCTTTACGAGGCGCCCTTTCTGGTGCTGGGAATCTATCGTCTGCCTGTCTTTGGTGAGGGTGTTGTGCATTTCGGTGGAACGGTAGATCAGGCGGTTGGCATTGTCCTCGGCAGATCCGCCGTAAGTGTAAACGCCGGCATCCGGAAGGAAGCGCCTGCCGTTCCTGTACAGCCCTATGGTGTTGTTGTCCGGCTGGCAGTGCCATTTGTTGTCCGGATTGTAATTGTTCTTGAGCACCAGCATCATGGAACTCTCCTTCCAGCCGTCGCGCAGCATATAATATCCGGATACGGGATAACTCTGCACGTAGCTTGTCGGCTCCTTGCCCGAGGCCCTGCCGCTGGCGTACCAGCGAATTTCCTCATCGTCCGGGAACATTTCGCTGTAAGAGCGCAGGTTCCTGCCAAGCACGCCCTTTGTCCAGCTTGCTGAACGGGTGTCGTTGAAATTGTCCAGGCTGAAGTTCGGATAGATGATGTCCATCACGAACCTTGCCGCGCCGTGGAGCCTGGAAATGTAATCCTCCGGGAAAAGGTTCAGTTTGTCGTTTGCGCGCGCAAGCTTATAGAGGTTGATGAAATCCGCCACCACGCCTATGTGGTAGCTGGGATCGAGTTCGTTCTGTACTCCGTCCTCATTGAACTGTATGCTCGCCTGGGCGCCTATCGCAGCCGTGCCGGTGCTGAGCCACTGCGGGGAATCCTTGAATTCCGGCATGAGGATGCCCGCCATGGTCACCGCCTGCTCCTGGCTGAGGCGGATATTGCTGGTGACGGGTTCATACCAGTTGGCGATAATGCTCGCTATGTGCGAGTGGTAGGCCACGAGGAAAGTGGAAAGCCATTCTGGAGTGAAGTTTTCCGATTTGATGTAATACTGCAGGATGCTGGGCTGGTCGATGGCCCTTTCTGATGTCTGCAGGCCGGTCCACTGAAGCTGGGAGGTCTTTCCTTCCGGGCAGGGATAGGCGCTGAGCCAGTTGCCGTAAGCGCTCTTCCAGGCCTGGATGTATTTTTCGTCGCCCGTGGCCGCATATACCTTTGCCTGCGTCAGCATCCACTGATGACGGTGCTTCTGGGAGAAAAACTCCTGCTCCTGCATGCCTTCCGGGGCATAATCCCAGTCGATCCCGCCCTCCTTGGCAAAGGAGTAGTAGAGCGGCAGGCCGTCCGATCCGGTGCCCTCCGAATAATTCCGGATGTAGAAACGCCAGCCGCCGTCCGCCGTGGCCTGGTCCGCAATGGATTTTTCCGTTGCGGTATAACTGGGCGAAAGGATGTTGACCGCGGGGTTGAAGATATCCGTCCTGCTCCTGTAATACCCGAGTATGTAGCCCGCCGCCGCATATAGTTTGCCGTCCGAGTAGGCCTTCTTGGCGTTTTCCAGGCCCGGATAATCCAGATTGATGACTTCGAAAAGCCTTGCGTCGATGAGCGAGTCCGCCCCCGCAGCGGCGGGGACTTCCGGCTCGTCCGGACGGAGGTCCGGGTCGCCGGGTTTGAACTCGTGCGTGCTCTCCGCCGTGCAGGCGGCAAGCGCAAGGCTTATCAATATCAGTGTTATCTTTCTCATTATGTGGTGGTTATTGTTTAAAGTCGCTTGATGTTCACTGTTCCGGGAGGGCATTCGAACCAGAGCGCGCATTCATCTTCGCTTGCGCTCAGTGTCTGCTTGCCGGCCGCGGTGCTCACTTCGTAGCTGCCGGGTTTGAGATCGGTTGCAAGCACCTTGTAGATTTCCCTTCCCCTCGGCAGGCTGAAGACAGCCCCTTCCATCAGGGCACCGTCCCTGCTGAAGGTTACAGCCCTGTCGGCCACAGCCGTGCCCACAAGGCCCGGAGCGTCGATGCGCTTTGCGTTTTTGAGCTTGCGCCCGCCGTCCGTCAGCTGCATTACATTCAGGAAAAGGTCTTCGGCCGCTTCCTTTTCGGGAGATATCTCCACCCTCCATACTCCGTGCTCCTTTTCATCGTCAGGGTTCTTCTGGACTCCGGGATAAGTCTTGCCGAAAACGAAATACTCATAGCCTTCTCCGCCCACCTTGGTCACCGATGCGTTGCCCGCCTCCGGCAGGAGGACGTCGCAGTGGAGTTTGCCGGAATCCCCGTCCAGGGTGCGCCGGACTGTGAAATAGCCGTTGAATATCTCGGGCTCCTCGATGCTGTGCAGCAGCCAATACTTCCTGAAAGAGGGGTTGGAGGAAACCACGCGGTCGAAAACTATCAGCGCCGCGGGCACTTTATCGTCCTTGAGATTGAAGAATACAAAACTGCGTTTCACCTCCTTAACCTTGGCGCTGTATGCCTTGGTGATATCGCCCTTCAGATAAGTGTAATCGGGAGTGTGGGCGTCCGGTCCGAATCCGTGGGCAAGGGTCTTGCCTACCGTGAACTCATCGCTCAGCAGCTCCTCATAGGTGCGGCAGGTGCGCCACTGCTCGCCAGGCATCCGCTGCCCGCCGTCATTGTCGGCAAAGGGCGTCTTGCCCTCTCCTCCGTAATTCCAGCAGGGGAATTTCTCGTCCGGATCGTAGATCAGCAGTGAATTGTGCGCTATCGTGCGCTTTGTATAGTTCTTGTTGTTGGCGCTGTTGTAGCCCTCCTTCTTACCCTGGTAGAAGCCGGTGTCCAGCGCCAGGGGGCCCTTGTAATAGATCTGGAACGCTCCTCCGTCCAGATGCTGGTGGTTGCCCGCGAACTGCTCGTTCACCTTCATTTCCACTATCGCACTGTTCTTGTCCCAGCCCGTGCGCGCTATCATCCAGCCGCAAGGTCTGCCGCTGTAACTGCTGAGCGGAAGGTCGTCCGGTTTCTTGCCTTTCAGGGAGAAATCCCTCCACAGAAGCTCGTGGATGAGCAGATGCGGCTCCATGCTGGGTTTGCGCTCGAACTCGGCCTGCAGATAGGGGTCGTGATAGTAGCTCGCCGCCAGCATCATGGGGTTGGTATATGTGGGAACGGTCCTGCGGCTGTGGTTCACGTCTCCTGCGGGCAGCACCTGTCCGTCCGGACGGCGGCGGTAGATGAGGTCGTACATCATCAGGCGCATGTCGTCGCCGTAGATGGAACCGGCTCCCATCTTGTCCAGTATCCACATCGACAGGAAGTCGTTGGTGAGACGCACGTTGGCATAGCCCGTGCCCTGGTGGTAGTTGTGCCCCGAGTATACGAACTTGCGCGGGGGGATGTAACTGCCGTAGATCAGTTTGATCACGTAGTTGTACATATCCGGATACTCGTCGTAGATGGCGATGCCGGTGGAGAGCATGTCGCGAAGGATCATCCATTCGCAGAGGTGGCCGGCAATGGTCTCGTTAGCCTTGGGAGGATATTTGCATTCCATCCTTCCCGCAATGCGGATGAATTCCTTGATGTATGCCTGGCGCTCGTCGGGGGTGAATTCAGGGTAGCACCAGTCATATACTATGGAGCCCACCATCATCATCACGCCGCTTGCGCGGGAAAGGTCCTGCCTGGTACCGAAAGCGCAGTTCTTCAGGGAATCCAGCATATCCGTAATAGCGGAGCGTGCGGCTTCCTTGTCGCCTTTGGTAAGATAATCCAGGGCGTCCAGCTGCACGCGGCTGGTGAGTCCGCGCATCTTGAAGTAGTAGCGATAGCCACGGTCTTTTTCGGCGGCTTCTTCCTCTGGTGTGCGGGGGACGGAGAGCTTGTTCAGCCTTGCGATGATCTTCTTTCCCTCCGGAGATGCCACGCGGGCGCGAAGCTCGTCTATTCCGTCCGGACGGATGTAGAGTCTGGGATGTTCGATGGGGGGCAGAGGCACGCTCACGCCGTCCATCTCGGTCCATACAACTTCGGACTGCTTCCTTTCCTGCGCCTGGAGGCAGGAGGCAAAAATCAGAGCGGCTGCTGCCGCGAGTATAATCTTTTTCATCAAATGCAAATATAACAATCCCTATATGTTAATAGGTATGCAGATTGTTTCGGAATAAACTAATTTTGTAGAAAACTGCCTATTTGTTACCTTTGCCCACATGAAAAGAATTCTTCTTGCCGCTGCGATTGCGGCCTGCCTTTCCGGCATAAAGGCCAATGCCTGCACCAATGTAATAATCACCAAAGGCGCCAGCGCCGACGGCTCCTGCATGGTTTCCTATGCGGCCGACAGCCACGGGCTTTTCGGTGAACTGTACTTCCGCCCGGCCCGCAAATATCCCGCCGGGGCGATGCTGGACATCAAGGAATGGGACACCGGCAAGCCCCTGGGGCAGATTGCGCAGGTTCGCAAGACCTACCAGACGGTGGGCAATATGAACGAGCACCAGCTTATAATCGGCGAAACCACCTGGGGAGGGCGCGAGGAGCTTGTGGACAGCAATGGCATAATGGACTATGGCAGCCTCATCTATATCACGCTGCAGCGTGCGCGCACGGCCAGGGAGGCGATTTCCACGATAGTTGCGCTCGCGAACGAATACGGTTATCCTTCGGAGGGAGAGAGTTTTTCCATAGCCGACACTGAAGAGGCGTGGGTGATGGATCTGATCGGCAAGGGCCCGGACAACAAGGGAATAGTGTGGGTGGCGCGACGCGTGCCGGACGGTTATATCTGCGCACACGCCAACCAGTGCCGCATCACGCGCTTCCCCCTGGACGATCCCGAGACCCTCTATGCTCCGGACGTGATTTCATTTGCGCGTGAAAAAGGATGGTTCAGCGGTGCAGATGCTGATTTCAGCTTCCGCGATGCGTATAATCCTCTCGATTTCGGAGGCGCCCGCGGATGCGACGCCCGCGCCTGGAGTGCATTCAACATCCTCTGCGACGGACAGTTCAGTTTTGTTCAGGACGGCTCCGAGATTACGCGTCCAGCTTCAGACTGGCTGAATTATGCGATGGGATACGACCTCTCCGGAGAGATGCCCCTTTTCGTGAAACCTTCCCGCAAGATAACGGTGAAGGACGTGGCGGACGTGATGCGGGACCACTACGAGGGCACGCCTATGGATATGACTCAGGACATAGGTGCCGGCGGCAATGCCCTGCCCTATCGCTGGAGACCGATGGGATTCAGCTGGAACGGACACAAATATGTGAACGAAAGGGCGATAGCGACCCAGCAGACGGGATTCTGGTTCGTGGCCCAGGCCCGCGGACGGCTTCCGGACGTGGCGGGCGCCCTTATCTGGTTCGGCTGCGACGATGCCGCGACGAGCTATCTTACGCCCATCTACGCGAACACCCGCCGCGTGCCCGAATGCCTTCGCGAAGGCAACGGCAACATCCTTAAATACTCTCCCACCGCCCAGTTCTGGATTTGCAACCGCGTGGCAAACGCATGCTACAAGATGTACAACCAGATGGCGCCCGTTGCGCGCTGTGCTGCCGATGCCTTCGAGCAGGAGCAGATGTTCAGCGCCGTGCCTTCTTTCGACGAGAAACTCGCGAAGCTTCTGAAGAAGGGCCGTGTCCGCAAGGCACGCCGTTTGCTTAGCAGGTACAGCGTGCAGACGGCGCAGTCCCAGTTCGAGGCCTGGACGAAGCTGGAGGAATTCCTCCTCGTGAAGTTCATCGACGGCAACGTGAAGGCACAGAACCCGGACGGCTCCTTCAAGCACAGCGAATACGGCGAGGGTTTCCCCGTGGAGATCGGATGGCCGGGATACACCGACATCTGGAAGGAAGCGGTGGCACATTTTGCCGGAAAAACTATAGAGGAAAGATAAATTGTGCTAATTTTGTAAACTATGCGCATCGCAAGATACATATCCGCGCTTGCATCACTGCTGTTTTCCGCAGGGCTTTTCGCCCAGGAACAGGGGCAGCCTCTCACTCCCGAGCAGGAGGAGAAGCAGTTCTATGAGGCGGTGGAGCATCAGCTGGAGAATTATACCGAGGCCCTGGACCTTGCCGACTGGCAGATATTCTA
>JAEEGL011954108.1_pt1 | contig 10846 bp, 6 predicted proteins | sample 9134231 | NCBI WGS metagenome assembly JAEEGL01 (sample SAMN16246548, study PRJNA631951) | gut metagenome | biome: gut microbiome; feature: rumen; material: fiber-attached | host: Bos | place: Iran: Karaj | collected 2018-10
CGCGTTTCCTCATCACCCGCCGCACATTGTGGCAATTGCTGTTCGACAAGGCCGATAAATGGTTTAATCCCAAACAAATACCGCAACAAAGATGAACACAAACGTACTTCAACACGATATTTACGACTGTGGGGCAGCTTGCCTAAAATCGGTAGCGGCGCATTACAAACTCGATCTTTCGATTGCGCGTATCCGTCAGTATGCCTGCACCGATATGCGCGGCAATAATGTTTTGGGAATAATTAAGGCAGCCAACCGAATGGGGTTCACCGCAAAGGGTGTAAAAGGCACAGCCGCAGCATTAGAATCTATTCCGTATCCCACTATAGCTCACGTTATTAGACCAATAGACGGTCAATCAATGCACTATCACTTCGTGGTACTTTACGGCTGCAAAAAAGGGTTTGTAAAAATAATGGACCCTGCCATTGGACGCACCAAAAAGGTTGCCATAGAGGATTTCCTTAAAGAATGGACAAGCGTGCTGATTCTCATCAGTCCATCACAGACATTTGAGGCGGGCAAAAAAAGTGTTTCGATGCTTAGCCATTTCAAAAATCTAATAATTCCGCATCGCAAAGTATTAATACAAGCCATTATAGGAGCCGTTTGCTTTACCGCCTTGGGACTTTCGATGTCGATTTATATCGAAAAAATCACCGACTATGTGCTTGTGGGCGGCAATACAAACCTACTCAACCTATTGGGTCTCATAATGTTAGTGCTGCTGATTTTGCAGTTTTCAATAGGCATTTTTCAAAATATGATGGCTCTGCGCACAGGTCAAATGATGGACGCTCAACTTATAATGGGCTATTACAAACATCTTCTGCAACTGCCACAACAGTTTTTTGACACTATGCAAGTGGGCGAAATTATATCGAGGGTAAACGATGCGTTCAATATCAGATATTTTATCAACTCAACGGCTATCAGAATAATAGTCAATGGGTTAATAGTGGTACTGTCGTTTAGTATGATGTTTTTTTACCATTGGCAGCTTGCGGTAATTATGCTTGCGGTAATTCCCTTATACCTAATAATTTACATAATTACCGACAAGGTAAATAAACGAGTGGAACGCAAGGTAATGGAAGACGCCGCATCGCTTGAAGATCAATTAGTAGAATCGCTCAACGCCATTAGAACCATAAAACAATATGGTATAGAGGATTACACCAACAACAAAACCGAAAACCGCTTTGTTAAATTAACTTACACCACCTACAACTCGTCAAAAAATGTGATTTTCTCGGCAAATGCTTCGGAATTTGTTTCTCGACTTTTTACAATAATTCTCTTATGGACAGGTAGTTATTTTGTACTTGGCGGTGACATCACAGCAGGCGAACTGATGTCGTTTTATGCACTCGCAGGATATTTCACTGGACCTATTTCCGAACTGATTAGTTCCAACAAGTCGTTTCGTGAGGCTGAAATTGCTGCCGACCGTCTGTTTGATATCATTGACCTTGAACGTGAGGAACTTACCGACAAAATCCCGCTCACTCGCGAAAACATTGGCGACATAGTTTTCTCTGATGTATCATTCAGCTACGGCACCCGCAAAAAGATTTTTGAAAAACTCAACCTTCGTATCCAAAAGGGCACTACCACAGCCATTGTGGGCGAAAGCGGTTGCGGCAAAACCACCATCGCCAACCTCATTCAAAACCTCTATCCCGTAAACGATGGTGCTATTTTTATTGGAGACCTCAAACTCAGCCACCTATCCAACACCAGCATACGCAGTCTTATCTCCACTGTGCCTCAGCAGATTACATTATTCTCGGGAACAATACTGTCGAACATCGCCATTGGCGAATATTCGCCCGATATACCTAAGATTCAGGAGATTATCAACCTTCTCGGTCTCAACGACTTTGTGGAATCTCTGCCCGACGGATTAGAAACCATCGTTGGCGAAAACGGCTCAAAACTATCAGGCGGCGAAAAACAGCGTCTTGCCATTGCCCGAGCCATCTACAAAGACCCTGAAATATACATTTTTGACGAGGCATCGTCGGCACTCGACTCTATTGCCGAAAAATACGTTCTCGACGCCGTGCAAACCCTCCGTGCCAAAGGCAAAACCATCATCACCATAGCCCATCGCCTCAGCACCATCAAAAATTCCGACACCATTATAGTAATGTCGAAAGGGCAGATTGTAGAACAAGGTGATTTTCAGACACTAATCAACAACAAAGGCGAGTTTTACAAGTTGTGGGAAAATCAGGTATTGTAATACATCTTTTTCACATTTACAAAAAAATAATAGACAAATCCACATCAATAAACCAAATAATATTCCTATATTTGCATCACTTTTCTGTTGAAACCGAAAGGCGGAAGCAGAAAAGAACAAATAAATAATAAGGCGTTTGCTAACGCTTTGTGATGACGTTTCGAGAACTTCGCAACTTCTTAACTAACCGTCAGATACAAAGCAACAGCGAATGCCCCTTCGGAGTAGTTATGTACTTTCCGTTCCGCAAAACGGCTTTTCCGCTTTGCGGTTACGGTGTTGGTATATAATAAAATACGTGGGGCTTCGCGTTGCTCGTTCAGACGGTTGGGCAATGCGAAGGCCTTCGAAACGTGGACGGGTAACAAGTTCCACGTTTTTTTTATTATGTACGGAATATTAAAATATATTGAAGACAACAATGAAGGAAACTACACCTGTTACAAGACAAGGAAGTTTTCTTTGGATGAAAACATCAAAGACACTGTGAGTGAAAACTCAGACTTGGATATAGTGCCAAATAATAATAAAGGTACGATAGCCGAGAATGACAATTCGCACGTTGACACTGTGCAAATTTCCGAAAAAGACATCAAAAACATCCGTCGTCCGTGGTTCAAATATTTCCTCGATGGTTCGCGGCACGTTTACAAGGTAGATGACATTGCAATCGGTGATAAAATTTTCCCTATTCTTGCGGGACAGTTGATTGTTGGCTGTTGTAAGCGCGAAACGCGAGATTCGTTCAAAAAGGAAAAACTTGTATCGAAAATTGTTCTTTCGTTGCCGAAATTGTTTTATAACAAAGGAGGAAAAAGGGAAGATTTCGCAAAATCGTATTGCAACAAAATGAACCAATTTCTTAGAGAAAAAAATAATTTTTGGCGCGAACATCCTGAAATACAAGTTGATAAAATTGTATTTTACGATGTTGACGGTGCGAAAATAGACGAGACAGACAATAACAAATACCGCAACAGTGGAATTGCCAAAATTCAAAATGAGATGACCGACCAAGAGCAAATAATGGTTAAAGAACTTTGCAGTGAAAAAAAACTCAATGATAGCAATTGGCTCATCAAAGATGGCTCTCTACAATACAATCCGAGGTTTTCTAATTTAGATTTGGCTGAATTTAACTCTTTCAGAAGTAAGTACGGTATGGTTGTAGGTGTCTCAAAATCATTCAATCCCGATTTATTGCGCAATTTCAAAGGAGAAAAGATGGCTCCAATTATCGCAAACCTAAAACCATTTGAACGCACAAAAGCCTACGAATATGTTTCTGAACATTCACAAAATCAAAAATTTGCAATTTGGTATCTACGGTTGAGAAAAGAAACCGGGTTTCGCGAAAATAATTATTCTGACATTATCAAATGCGAAATGGTATATGAGGGTGAAAAAAAATCTTCCGATGACATTGATGCGATATGTGCAAATCTTATTCAGGAAGCCTATCCTGTTTGTTATGGCAAGGATTCAAGGTGGGCTAACCATCTCTATCCTGTGTATCTTACCGAAACATTCTGCAAATCAAATTATATAACTGACAATGTATTTCTAAATCTGTTTTAAGAAATGAGCGAAAAAGTAATAGGAAAAGTATCCGCAACCGAAAAGAATCCGTCAACCACAGACGAGTTTTACTTTTGGACTGACAAAGGTGAAATACTCAGTCCGTTTGACATCGTTAAAGTGGGACATTTTGAGGATTCGGTTACATATGGTGTGATAGAGGAAATCAACCACGTAACAGATGCACCGAGCCATTTCACAGGCTACATTTCGAGCGACTTTGGCGACACCTCTGACAATATAGGCAATATGAATAGATTGGGAATCAACTACATAAAAGCGAAAGTGGTGTCAAACACCAAAAATATCTATACGCCTATAATCAATGGACGTCAGGTTCAAATATGCTCCAAAGACGACATACGGAACGCTCTCGGACTAACCGACAAGGATGTTAAAAATCCCATTACTTGCGGCTATTTGGAAATGTACAAAGGTAGTGCGGCTCAAAAAGTTAAAGTAACGCTCAACGGCAATTTCCTAATTGGACCCGAAGGTGCGCACCTCAATGTTTCGGGTATTTCGGGACTTGCGGCAAAAACCTCATATTCAATGTTTTTGCTCAATGCCATCCAACAGAAATATGACGATGATGTCGCAATGGTGTTCTTCAATGTGAAAGGACGTGATTTGTTGGCAATTGATGAGCCTAACGAAAATCTTTCAGCAAACGACAAGGCGATTTACAAAGAGTTGGAATTGTCAACAGAACCGTTCAAGAATGTAAAGTACTACTATCCTTACAACAATGAACTCGATGTGAAAATATCCACCGCCGCTGACCCTAAGGATGTGAACCGTCAGCGTAATAATCAAAAGGCATTTTCATACAAATTCTCGTGCGAAAACTACATTGACAAACTTGACCTCCTTTTGGCAAATGAGGACGACAGCACAGGTACGATGGAAAGTTGCGTTGACTACATTATCAACCAACAGGGTGGTTTTAAGAATATCAAAACTTGGGAAACACTTATCGATGAAGTAAAGAAATGCGCAAATTCATCGAAAACGTTTACAGGCAGCAAAAACGAAATAATGCAATCTTCGTGGAAAAAGTTTCTCAGAATCATTAACAAAACCATTGATCGCAATGGCATATTTCACGACAATATAAACAATGGTGAAAAAGATTTGACAAATGAAATCCGCGACAATCTCAAAGGTGGCAATGTTATGGTAGTTGATATAACGATGCTCGACGACAACAACCAAAGTTTTGTCTTTGGCTGTGTGGCAAGGGCAATTTGGGAAATGAAATTCAATACTGACCGTCCCGACATTCCCAAAAAAGTGATAATATTTGTGGACGAACTCAACAAATATGCATCAAGCGACACACCCAAAAACTCGCCTATCCTTCATCAATTGTTGGATATTACTGAACGCGGACGCTCGCTCGGCATAATCCTGTTCTCGGTAGAACAGTTTCGTAGCGCAATTCACGACCGTGTAAAAGGCAACTGCGCTACATCTGCATACGGACGAACAAACGCAATCGAGGTTTCAAAGGCTGATTACAGGTACATTCCAAAAGTGTATCAGAATATGATGACAAGGCTGCCCGCCGGCGAATACATAATTTCAAATCCGGCGTTGCGCTCGCTTGTCAACGTCAAATTTCCGTACAACACATACAAACAATTTCCAAACGGCTAAAAAGATATGGCACACAAGACAATAGTCGGAAAGAATCTTATCGAAATGTTGATGTTCAACATTTACTCTGACAATATGGTGATTTACAGGGAGTATATTCAAAACGCTTCCGATTCGATTCATTCGGCAATAAAACAAGGTATTATAACGCCTGACGAGGCTCACATCACAGTAAAAGTTGAACCTTATGCATTCAGAATAACGATAGAAGACAACGGAATAGGCATTCCGGCTGTCGAGACTGAAAGAGTGCTGAAAGATATTGCCAATTCTGAAAAAAGCGGTTCTGATAGTCAAGCGGGATATTTCGGTATAGGACGGCTTTCGGGTGGCGGATACTGCAAGAAGTTGAAATTTGAAACTTCGTTCAAAGGCGAGCCAACAAAGTCGATATTGGTTTTTGATGTGGAGTCAATACGTGAAATTATCAACGACAAAAATGATTCTCGCGATGCCGCCACTATTATCGACCATTGCACTCAGTTTTGGAACGATACACCCGAAGAAGCAGATAAAAACTATTTTAAAGTTACTTTGGAAGATGTTTTACCCGCATACGCTCCCAATATTCTTGATGAGAAAAAAGTATCGGATTATTTGAAAGAGGTTGCACCATTATCTTTTACTGCCTCGTATAAGACAATTTTAGACAACGAAATCGAACTCCCGGAAAATAACGCTGTAAAACAATATTACGACCAACTAAGCACAATAAAACTGACTGTCAACGACACTCTTGACATAAGGAAAAAGTATTCTAAAAAGATACAGGGAACAGAAAATGACAAAGTAGAACGTATCAGGTTTTTCTTGCTTTCGGATACAGATTACGGTGATTTGGCTTGGGGATGGATTGCTGTTACTCCTTTTTCCACTCAGATTAACGAAACAGAAGGTGGTTCTACGATGGGCATACGTTTGAGAATGTTCAACATTATGATTGGTACGAGAAATTATTTCGACGGCAAGCGTTTCTTTTCTGAACCACGTGGCAATTCGTATTTTACAGGCGAAATACATATCATACACAATCAGATAAAACCAACACCGCAAAGAGACGATTTGGCACCGTCCACTGCAAAAATCAGATTGGACGAAAAAATCCACGATTTATTTGAATCTGAATTGGAACACCTCTACAAGGAAGCGAGCACAATGAAAACCGCTCTCAAAAATTTCAAAAACGGTTCAAAAGATTTTCAATATTTGAAGTCGATTTATGACAAAGAAAACTTGGAAAGAGGGTTCAAGAATACGCCGGGCTACAAATATCTGTGGAATATTTACAAACCATCCTTCGAGGAAATAATCAAAAAGAACACACCACAACAGTCTGAAACTCCCGTTGATGTTCCAACTACAACAAATACCCCTCAATCAGATTCTACGGAATCCAAAGAGGATAAAACACAAACATCAACCCAAGAAGATTCTACAACGACTGTTGCTCAAAACGACAACAACGGACAAACGACCGAAACACCGCAAGTAAATGTACCAACATCCAATGCACCGAAACCCACATCCAAAATATTCGAAAAACTCGAAAAAAATCTTGGTTCGGACAAAAAAGATGTTGTGGCAGAGATTATAGATATAATCGACAAGAATTTCAGCGCAACCCGAAAAAAAGAGACGGTGGCGAAAACGGCTAAAAGAATTAAGGATTTAATTATCAAAGAATTAGGCAGAAAGAAATGAAAAAAGTTTTGTTAATCGAGCCTGATTACAACAACAAGTTTCCGCCCGTAGGTCTGATGAAAATATCTACCTACTACAAAAACCGTGGTTGGGAAGTTTGGTTTTATAAAGGTGATTTGAATCTCTTTGTCATTGAACGCATTGCCGACACTCTGATTGATGATTTGAACAAAACAGACAATCAAGGCGTAGATTGGCATTTGTACAAAAGCAAACTTATGGATTTTATAAGGTACAAGCGCAAAGAGTTTTTGAACTCACTCCCTTTGTCGTCGTCTGAAAAAGAGATAATGCTGTTGGGCTATATCAACGATGCAAAAGATTGTTTTTATAAAAAGACTTGGAAAAAGGAATGGGACAGAGTTGGCGTCACCACTTTGTTTACGTTTTATTGGGACAAAACTGTCGAAACTATACAATTCGCCAAAGATTTTCTTGTAAAAAATCCTGACAATCTGATGGTTGGCGGTGTTTTAGCATCTATTCAGCCTAATGAACTCGCAGCGGCAACAGGTCTTAAAATACATCAGCACGGTCAGCCGGGTGGAATACACGTCGGCATTTTGCGTCCGGGCGATTTGGACAAAGGCGACACTCAGCCGATTGACGAATTGGAACTCGATTATTCTATTTTGGACGAAATAGATTACAAATATCCAATGTCAAACGCTTATTACCGCTATACTACAAGAGGTTGTGTCAACAAATGCGCTTTTTGCGCAGTTCCTACATTGGAACCTGATTATCAAGGTTACATCCCATTAAAAGCACGAATTGAACGGATTAACAAATTATATGGTGAACAAAAAGATATGCTTTTGATGGACAACAATGTTTTGGCATCGAAAGAATATCCTCAAATAATTCAGGAAATCATTGATTGCGGATTCCATAAGGGGGCAAAGTTTTTTGCACCTGATTATCTTGAAATTGCCATAAGGAATCTTAAAAACGGTGTCAACGACCGCGCATATTCCAAAAAAGCGTGGAGTTTGTTGAGAGATTTTTATAACAAACTCAAAAACAGCGGCGATATTTACGAAATCTTTGAAAAATATCAGATGTTTGAGGATTTTCCGCCATCAAAACCAAACATCATAAATGCCTACAACGAAGTTAAAGACGTTTACGAAAGACATCGCATCAAAAGCAAGGGCGTTTTGCGTTTTGTAGATTTCAATCAAGGAATGGATGCAAGACTTTTTACGCCCGAAAAAGCGGAACTATTGTCTAAAATTGCAATTCGTCCCGTGCGAATTGCTTTTGATGACATTAAGTACACAAAAAAATATGTTGCTGCAATAAGAATGTGCGCAAAAGTTGGAATAAAAGATTTTTCTAACTATCTGTTATACAATTTTAAAGACAAGCCTGTTGACCTTTACAAACGTATGAGGATAAATGTTGACCTTTGCGACACGCTTTCGGAAGAAACAGGATTGAAAGTAAGCATTTATTCGTTTCCGATGAAATTTCATCCGCTCCGAAAGACCGACGATATGGATCAAGATTATTCGCACAACCGCGATTATATAGGTGTAAATTGGAATCGAAAGTTTATCCGTGCAGTTCAAGCGGTATTGAATAGCACAAAAGGTAAAATCGGTAGAGGAACATCTTTTTTCAACGAGGCGTTTGGCAACAACGAACAAGAATTTGAAGAATTGTTGTATATGCCTGAATCTATGATAATATACCGCTTTTTGTTCAAATGGCTCGGCACAGAAGAGGCACACGGAGTTGCGAAACAAATAATTGGTAGCGACGAGGTTTGCGATTATTCCACATCTTCGTGGCGCAACTGTTTCCATCAATGCGAAAAAGAATTGCCGTCTGACCTTTGGGAAGATTTGAAGAAAAAAATCGGCACAAACGATTTTGTTACTGATAACGAAACGTTTACCGATAGTTTAGAAAAACAGTTACTATGGTTTTACAGCAACAATCGTAAAGATGTAACGGATGAAAAATCAGACATTTGCAAGATGAAGCAATATTACGACAAAAACGTCAAAGACAAACCGTCGCATTACGGAAAGAAGTGTTAAGGGCTTCATTATCCATTCTTCTCCTCCCACCAATACCATCAAATTGATAGATTTTATTCTGTTGACAGAATAAAAATATGCTATTTTTGTTCTGTCGAGAGAATAAAAATGTAGAGATTTTGTTCTATTGAGAGAATAAAATTATTATATTTGCAAAAAAAATACAGCATAATGATACAGCATAACACGATAAGAGAGGTTTTAACGGGCAACCAAGAGGAAATAAACTCTATTCAGGTGTCGCCACGAGATTACACTTTTGACCCAAAAGCAAGTTATGTACTTGTTGGGGCACGACGAAGCGGCAAATCTTACATTATTTATCATACTATCCAACAACTACTTGCAAATGGCGTTGATTGGGATGAAATGCTGTACATTAATTTTGAGGATGAAAGACTTGTAGGAATGGAAACCTCCGACCTCAATTCTATAATCGAGGTACATTACTCAATGTCAGATAAAAAACCGATTCTTTTTCTCGACGAGATCCAGATAGTGCCGCATTGGGAAAAATTTGTACGCCGACTTGCCGATGAAAAATATCGGTTGTTTGTTACTGGAAGTAATGCCAAAATGCTTTCGTCAGAAATTGCCACTACGCTTGGCGGTCGCTTGATAGTAAAGGATATTTTCCCTTATTCTTTTGCCGAGTACATAACAGCAAACGGTCTATTAAATAATCAGTTAGATCTGTATTCCACTCGTCAGAGGGCAAAAGTTATACAACTGTTCAATGGCTATTATCGGATGGGCGGATTCCCCGAATCAGTGGTCTACGAAGCTAAACGCGACTATCTGACTTCGGTATATCAAAAAATATATCTTGGCGACATCGCGGCTCGTAACAATATCGAAAACCGCTTTGTATTACGCCTTATGTTCAAAAAAATAGCTGAAAGTATCTGTCAACCGATGTCTTTCAATCGATTAACCAACATTTTGAAAGCATCGGGATGCAAGATTTCGGTTAATACTGTTATCAATTATATTGATTATTCTGTTGATGCATTTTTGCTGTTTCCAATTAGAAATATTGCCGACAACCTTGTGGGACGCGAAACCAATCCAAAATATTATTTTGTTGATAACGGAATCTTAAATCTCCTTACTTTTAATAACGATACTTTGCTGTTAGAAAATCTTGTTGCGGTTACACTTTTGCGGCGTTACGGTATCGACCAAAATGTCTTTTTTTACAATCATAACATCGAAATCGACTTTTTTGTTCCCGAAGAAGGTCTTGCTATTCAGGTAAGTTACGATATTAGTAAGTTGACCGAAACATTCGACCGCGAAACCAAGGCTTTTGTTAATCTATCTAAATTTCTTGACGTGCGTAAATGTTTGATAATCACTTATTCTAACGAAGATCATATTGTGATTGAAGGCATAAAAATAGACATAGTGCCATATTGGAAATGGGCGTTAAGTTTCTAAAAACTTTTTCCCCTTTCTTATAGTTATTCTCCAAAAAAAATTATACCTTTGCCTTTTACAAAAACGATTTTAAACACATAATATAATGTACAGATCACACGATTGCGGACAATTACGCATCTCAGACGTTAATAAAAATGTTACCCTCAGCGGATGGGTGCAGAGGGTTAGA
>JAEEGL012544543.1_pt1 | contig 10846 bp, 1 predicted proteins | sample 9134231 | NCBI WGS metagenome assembly JAEEGL01 (sample SAMN16246548, study PRJNA631951) | gut metagenome | biome: gut microbiome; feature: rumen; material: fiber-attached | host: Bos | place: Iran: Karaj | collected 2018-10
ATTGGGGATTGGGGATTGGGCCCAATCCCCAATCCCCAATCCCCAATCCCCAATCCCCAATCCCCATAAATCCATTTTCTAAAGAAAAATAATATTATTTAAATATTTAAAAATTATATTAATAATTAAAAATAATTAATTAAATAATTATTAAACAATGGCAAGTAGTATCATAAATTGGATAATAGATAAATATTTGAATAATATATTAGAAATAAATAAAGATCTTACAAAATCATCAATTTTCACTGGGGAAATTCAAATGGCAAATTTAAAAATAAAGCCAGAAATTTTTACAATTTTAAATCTACCTTTTTTCGAATTAGTCCATGGATATGTAGGTAAATTAAGAATAAAAGCAAAAATGCCTAGGATTCATCTTCATCCAATTAAAGTAGAAGTTGAAAATGTTTTTTTCCATGCTAAACAAAAGAAATTATCAAATATAAAAAAAGAAGGAGAAATTAAATTTATGGAAGGATTTAAAAATAACCAATTAACAATTTTAGAAGAATTTAAAAATGAATTAAATAATTTCGAAGATGAATTAAATCCAAATATGGTATCTAAAATAATAAATAATATAGAAATATATATAAGTAATATATGTATAAGATTTGATGATGAAATATCCTATGAATTGACACCTTTTTGTTTTGGAATTTTAATTAAAAATATAAAGCTAAAATCAGTAGATAAAGATTTTAATGAAGTTGAAGGGAAATATTCAATTCCTTTTGGAGAGATTAATAATAAAATTATACAAATAGATAATTTTTCAGTTTATTTAGATACTTTCGAAAACGAAGGAAAATTAGTTGAATATGATAAAAAAATAATAGATACACCTAATACAATTATAACTGATGAAAAATTCAAAACTTTTTTGGGACCAATGCTAGACTATTATAGATATTGCCTTTCTGAAACATATGAACATATAAATAATTATTTGGCACATAATTATATTTTGTTTAATTTAGGCTTTTTATTCAAAGTGTCAATAAATGAAAATATGAAAAATGGTAAACCAAAATTTTGGGTTAATAGTCAGATGCAAGAAATAAAATTTGAGATAAGTTTGGTCCAAATAAAAACAATTTTGAAACTAAGTATATATCAAAATTTAATGTTAAAATATCAATCTGGATTGTCAAAGGAGTATTATGTTAAAAAACTAACTGAAGAAGAAAAAATGGAATATATAAATAATTATATTAATTATTGTAATTATACATATGGAAAAAAGCCTAATGAAAAAAAAGGAAATAAAATTAAGAATAATTATTTAAGTAAAATTGAAGAAGGATTAAAATATGAAGAAATTCAAATAATGAGAAATGCTGCTGAATCAAAAATGGGTCATATTAATGAAATGGAAGATATAGATAAACAATTGAAAGAAATGAAAAGCCAAAAACTTTTTGGAAAAATAAGTTTTAAAAAGAAAAAAAAAGAAGAACAAGAAGAAAAGGAAAAGGAAAAACAGAAACAAATTGAAGAATTAGAACAAAAAAAAACAGATTTAGAACAGAAAGTATCAGATTTAGTCAGAAATAAATTAGATCATATTGAACTATTAAGTGGATTGCTGCCTGATGCTTCTGGTAATTTTAGTTTATTAACTATTAATTTAGAAATACCTGAAATTCAATTTAGTATGAAAAGGAATCAAGAAGAGAAATTATTTACATTGTTTTTGACTAAATTTGTTTTATTAGGAGAATTAAAAAACAGAGAACAAAATATCAAATTAAGAATTAATGATATGTCCTTAATGCAATATCAACTACCGGAATCGAAATATCAAATGATTATGACTACTGTAAGACAAAAAAATGAACAATTTAATGAAGAAGAAATAAAAGAAAAAGAAGAAATGAATGCTTGTGATATAGAATTTAATAATAATCCAGAATTTAAAAAATCTAATTTTAAAATCAAATTTAGAAATCAAAAAAGAATTATTATAATATTAAATATTTATAGCTTACAATATATAAGTAAAAAATTTGCAGATTATATGACATTTTTTATGGATAAAAATTTCGATTTTCCAGAAAAGTATAATTGTTCTGGAGAAATATACCAATTAATTAAAGATGGATTTAAATATGATTCAATGGCAACAAGTTTTCAACATTTTAATGCTGATTTAGATGTCACTATAAAAAGTCCAATATTATTATTTCCAATAGATATTTTAGATAATTTAAATAAAAAGTGTATTTTAATAAGGTGTGGAGATTTCCATATGATCTCTATTCTTCCTCCAAGAGAAGATAAAACTATAAATTATGCAGAAGTTAAAGAAAGGGATAAATTAATTGATACTTATATTTTAAAATCTGAAAAATTATATATAACTACTTTAGATAATTATGATGGGGATTTGAGTACATTATTAGATGTTCAAGGATTAAATTTAGTAGAAGATGTTTCTTTTGATTTATATGCAGATATAATGTTTGCTAAAAATAATATTTTTTTTGAAAAATTTAAAGTAGGAATGAATGTTGGAAAATGTAGAGTAAATATAAAAGATATACAATTACCATTTTTTATGGAATTATTTGAAAAATCTGGAAAATTGATAAAATTAGCTATATATAACTTAGAAAATAAGACATATTTTGAAAAAAAAGAAATAAAATTTAATAAGGAAGAAGAAGAAACTTATAATATCAACAATAAAAAAAAAATAATTGTTGAAAATGAAGATGAAAAAATTGAAGAAAACAAAAACCAAGACGAAAAAAATGAAGAAATAAAAAATGAAGAGACAAAGAATGATGAAATAGAAAATAAAGAGGGAAATAATGTAGAAATTAAAATGGAAGTTAAAAATGAAAAAATAAATGAAATCGATTTAAATAGCTTTTTAAAAGAATTTAAAAATGAAGAAAATGAAAATGATGAGAAAAGAGAGGAAAATATTAAAATAATAGAAGAGAAAAAAGATGAGAAAAATGAAAATAAGGAAAAGGTTAATAATGAAAATAAAATTGGAATTGTTAAAGAAGAAGTTATTAAAGATGAAACTAATAAAGAAAATAATAAAATTAAAGAGCCTAAATTATTAATATTTAATTTTCGTTTGGAAGGTTTTGAATTTTGTCTTCAAAAGACTATATCATTAGGGGAAAAACAAATATTATTAAAAACAAATGATGAAAATTTTAAAGATTTGATATATAGAGATTTTATTATATTTGAAATGAATATTTTTAAAATTGAATTATTATTAACTAAAAAATTTAACATTAATGCAACATTGTTTATAAAATCAATTGGAGTCATTGATAAAGAAACTTTAATAACAAATGTGAAAAATCCAAAAGGAGATTTATATATAGATAAAGAATTCCAACATATAGTCAAAATGGATTCAGGAGTAAATAAAAATGAAAAGAATAGAGCATCGAGTTCTCCATCAAATAGATTGAGCTCAGAATATAGTAGAGAAGATTCGATATCAATAACTAATACAAATGATAATTTAAATAAAGAGAATAATGTTGTAAATAACAATAATGAAAAAGAAAATAATGAGCAATATTTTATGATTTTGAATTTTCAACATAATAATGAAACACAAATACAATATGCTGATATATTACTAAAAAGAATAAAAATATGTGCTTCAATGAATACTATGGGTAGAATTTTACAATTTACTTTTTATTATCTTGAAATGTTTAATAAAATAATTGAAAAAAATTTAGCTATTTGGAATAATATGGAAATGGAACATAAGAAAGAAAAATTAAAAAATAAATTATTGAAAAAAAAGACAAAAAATAATTTATCAAACAGTGATGAAAACTTAAATTTAAATATAAGTGATGATGATGAAGATGATTTAGATTTAGAAGAGGAGAAAGAAACTGATGATTCTAATAAATTATTTGATTCGAAATTTGCTTCACAATTAGGAGAAGATATTAAAAATAAAGAAAAAGAATGTGAAAATGAGCTTGATCTGTTAATAAAAGATACTAGTTCAAAAAAAACTAATGATGAATTAAATATAATTGATAACTATTCCTTGTTAAATATAAAAAATAAAGATATGGATAAAGAAGCTGAACAAACTTTAAAAAATAAAGAAATTAAATTAAGTAAAATTTTTAGAAAGAAAAATATAAAATTCAATATAAAATTAAAATTTGAAATTAAAGAGATATCTATATTATTCCCTTTAGATGATTCTAAATCAGTCACCAAAGTTTTAAGAATCAAATCATATATAAATGGAAATGTCCACTTTAAAACTGATATTGATTTAATAAGAAATGGAAATGATAAATTAGTGAAAATTGATTTCAATGAAAATAATTTCAAAACTGGATTAAAAATTCTTAATGTTGAATTAGGATTTTTAAATTATCAAAATGGAATATATAGTATAGATAATATTTGTGATGGAGTATTGAGAGGATTTCGTTTATGTCTTAATATTAATTCAATTTTATTATTACCAGAAAAAGAACAAACTGTTACTATTGTCAAAGTAGATTTTGAACCATTAACATTTAATGTAGGATTTACACAAATTAAAGCTATTATTAAATTTATTCCAATTTTAACAGAGTTTTTGAATGATATGAAAAAAGAATATGATGATCCATTAAAAGAATTAGATGATACTGAAGATGAAGAAGATATTAATTATAATGCAAATAATAATAATATAAATGAAAATGAAAAAAATATAGATAATAAGCTAGAGCCAGTTGATAAATTAAATATTATATCAACCACTTCAAAAGATAATGATAATATTATATCAACATCTTCTAAAGAAAATGATAATTTTATAAATTTAATAGATGTTAAAAAAATTAAAGAACAAAAAATTGAAAAATATAAAACAAAAAGAAAGAAAAAAAAGAAGAAAAAAAATAAAAAGACTTTAGTTGATAAGCCTAAAATTAATATTGTTGGAATGAATAATACTATTGATGTAAAAATAAATATGGAAAAAACTTTAATAAAAATAATAGATGATTCAGGTTATTGTTTACAACCTTTATTAAATATAGAATTTAGATTTCCCCCTATTAAATTTGTTATTAATACAAATAGCGATTCTATTATAAATATTAGTAATTTACTATTGGAAAGTATTTCTCGTAAAGAAATATCTATAAGAGAATATGATATTAAAAACTTGGCGTTTTATGGAGAAATTAATTTAAGTTTTTCAATGTCATTTTTTAATAATAGAATAGAAGACTGGGAACCTATAATAGAAAAATATAGTGCTTCAATAACTTTAGATCAAATAGCATGGTTTTCAAGATTAAGAGTTTTATATAATAGTAATGATATGCTTAATATAAATTTATCTTATTCTATTTTATGTATGGTAAATGATATTCTAAAGAAAATATTATCAAGGGGAGAAAAAACTTATAAAATAGATGATATTGTAACTAATATTGATGATAGAGTGGCTTTAGAATTTGTGAATTTAAGTGGAATTGATATAAATTGTTGGTTAGATGCCGAGGATACAATTCAAAATAATGAAGATTTTTCAAAAAATTATAAATTTTGTTTAGACAGTAACATATATACTAAAAAGTATAAAAAAATCATAAAAGGAAAAACATTAAATAAAATATATAATAATTTATCAGAAGCTCAATTAAAAATAAAAAAAGATAAATTTAGTTTTAAAGTACAAGGTTTCCTCCCTATAACATCAAATGATTTTTCTTCTAATTATACAACATGCTTTAAACTACAAAAAGATAAAAAAGATAGATATATTGATAAAAATATAAATATAAATATTGAAAATAATGATAGAATGAAAGAAAAAAATGATAACCATAATGATAATAATGTAGAATTAATTGGAGAAGAAAATAATTTACTTTTGCTAACCGAACAATTTATAACTAAAAATGAAGAAAATAATATAATTGATACATCAAGTAATAAAAAAGATATTATATTAATAAATGAAGATAAAAATGAAGGAGATATTGAAATATTTATCAAAATAAGAAAAAATGGCAATTTAAAATCAATAGTATTTGAAAGTAATATATTTTTCTATAATAATTTACAAATACCAATTTCATTATCTTTTATATCTCAAACAGATTTCAATAATAAATATAATTCAAATGATAATCTTATAGAGCATGATAAAAATACTAATAAATTAACCATTAATTCTGGTACTAGAAAATCTTTATCACTTGCATATTTAATTAAAAATTATAGAATATATATTTCTTTTCATGATAATTCAAAAAAAGAAATATATAATTATTCTCTATTATATGAAAATTTCTATAATTTGAAAAGTAATTATCAAAATTTCATAAAATATGAACAAGAAAATTTACCAACTTATAAAGGTAGAAAAGAAACTGAGTTAAATGATCTTTATTCAAAGGTAATTACTTTAAACCATAAAAATAAAAAATTTTATATATGCTCTAATCTGATTATACAACATGGATCAAATGATAGTATAGAAGAACTAGATAATCAGCCTAATGATTCAAATAAGAAAAACCAAAAAATAAATATTGAAATGCATCATAATATTAATATTAAAAATGAAGATAATCAGATAGAAAATTTTGAAGATAATATTTTAATATCAAATGAAAGCTATTCTAAATCATATAGTTATTTATTTATATTAAATGAATCTCTAGTTATTGAAAATCAATTACCTTTTAATATAAAATGTGAATTAGATGGAAATAATAAAAAAGAAGTAACTATAAGACCTTTACAAAATAAATATTTTTTGGATTTAAACTATGAAAATACTAATTTAAAATTGATTTTTAAATATCAAAAAAAAATATTTGTATCAAATTCCTTTGAGATAACAACAATAGGTAAATTTGAAAATAATAATAGAAACAATAGAAATAATAACGACAAAAATAAAAATAAGGATTATATTGAAACAACAATAAAATTATTTGAAAAAGAACAAGATTCAATTAATACTGACAAATTCATTGAATGCAATATAAAAATTGAAGAAAATATAGAAAACGATAAATTTATAGGTGCTTATGAAAAGGAATTTGAAAAAAATTTAAAAAGTTTTTCAAAAAAAAGAAAAATTATTATATATAATAAATGCATAATAATTAATAAAACAGATATTACATTATTTTTAAAAAGTGATGATATAAGAATACAAAATTTTAATATAGAAAATTATAATGGTAAAGTTTTCCCAAATAGTTTAAATATTCTTAATACAAAAGATGTAAAAAATACTTTTAAATTAAAAAGTGAAAATTCAGATTGGTCAGAGAAATTTAATATAAATACAATTGGTCATATAGGAGTACTTTCATTAGATATTAATTCAGAAAATAATAATATAACTGATTTTCAAATAGGTGTTTCAATATCTTCATCTTGGAATTTTCCTAATTCATTAATCATTACAATTGAACCAAGATTTTTATTAATAAATAAATTTGGTTTTGATTTACAATATAAACAGTATAACAATACAAAGGACAAAGTAAGTAATGATAATGGAAATCGATTCCAAAGTAAAAATATTAAAAATGGGGAGGAAATTAAATTAAATTTAATAAAAGAAAGTAAAAATATGAAAAAAATGATACAAGTTAAAATGAGAGAATACTCTGTAGATTATTCATGCCCATTTGATTTAAATGAAATTGGTGATATTGATGTTAAAATACCTATAAATGAAGAAATGAAAAAGATATTATTAAAAAAGAATATAGAAATCGATAAAAAGATTGAAAAATTAAAAAGGAGAGAAAGATTTAAAAAGAAATTGCAATTAATTAAAGATAAAAAGAAAGAAGAAGATAAAAATAATGATGAAAACAAAGATAATAACATTATTAATATAAAAGAAGAAAATATAAATATAATAAATTTAGATCAAAAAAATTATATTCAAAATTCAACTATTAAAAATGAAAATATAATATGTACAAGTTCTAAGAATATTGATAATATTCTTAATTCAAATATTAATATTAATAATCTTATAAATAATAATGATATGAATTCAAATCAAATAAATAATCAAAACGAAGCAAAAACTATAGATATATTTAGTGTTTCCGAATCTGAAAGAACTTCAACAATAGACGATGATGAAATTAGTACAGATAGTTTTTCCTTTATGAAAAAAAGTGAAAGATTTTTATCAAGAAAAGCTCATCAAAAAGAATTAACTCCAATTCAAGAAAGACTAAAAAAAATAGAAGACAGAAATAGAAAATTACAAAAAGTGCAAATGAGACCTAGAAAATATTGTATTTTTTCTCAAAATAATCAACCATATTTATTAATGCGTATCACAAAATATATTAATAAAAGTTTAATATATATTGTCATTTTTCCTCCAGAAGAGCCTCAATATAAAATTAAAAATGAAAGTGATTTTTCAATATCACTAAAACAAAAAAAAGATTCATTTTATAGAGAAAATATAATATTGGAAAAGGGAGGATTTATACCTTATTCATGGGGAGATTCTTTATTAAATGAAAAATTATTATATGTTACTATAGATAATAATGAGGTAGAAATAAATTTAAATGAAATAAAATTTATAAGAAAAAGATTGAAAATAAATGAAAGATTGTTGCTTCAAAATAATCAAAATCAAAGAAGAAATGAAAATATTAGACTTGTATTTTATTTCCAAACTACAATTGAAAATAATAGAACTAGAACTTTAATAATCAAAAACAATAAGGAAGAAAAAGAAAATAAACAAATTTCATTTTTGGAAAGAATAAAAGAACAAAAAAAAAATTCATTTAATATTAAAGTCAAATTATATTCAAAAGGATTTGGAATTTCAATAATAAATAGCAAGCCAAAAGAATTATTTTATATATCATTTTATGGATTTTTAATGGAAGCGCAATTATTTTCATTTACAAAAGAAGAATGTATTCATATAATTGCGAATTTAAATATATCACTTAAAAATTTCCAAATGGATTATTGCTTAACAGATCTCTTTAAAAGTATGATTATACCAAAAACTCAAATAACTCCTCAAATAGAAGAATCAAATCAAAATAATTTAAATAATAATTCTATTGTTCCTTTATTCCAAGGAATAATATCTTTTCATAGGACATTAAATCAATTATTTTCATTATCTTCTGATGAATTTCCTCAATTAGATTTTACAATACAACCAATAAAAGTAAATTTGAGCAATTATCAATTAATGAGTCTTTTAGATTTTTGTTTAGAATTAAAATCGGAATTTGATTTTCACTTAACTGAACCTGAAAAAAATAAGCAGTTTAATAATATTGAAGATTTAGAAAAATTTTTGTTGGAAGAAAATTCAAATAATAATGAAGTGGCAGAATATGACCCTGATCATTATGATTCTTTATTAAATATAAAATTAACCATTTTACCTGAAGAAATTATTTTCAATTCAGAAAAACATTATATGTTTTTTATTAAAAATATTGCTATTGGAAGTATAATTATAATATTAACTACAAGGATAGATCTTAATTCTATAAGGGTAATACCAACTATATTCTCTGGATTAAGTAGTTTTATAGGGAATATATTTACTCATATAACTGATTATAATTTATATTTACCTTCATTAATTTACACAGATGCATTTACTGATGTTCTTACCTTAGGAACACAATTATCAAGTTCATATATAAATCAATTAAAAAGAAGAATATTTAAAATAGTTGGAAGTTTAGATATTCTTGGAAATCCAACCGGATATGCATCATCTATAGGACAAGGATTTTTAGAAATATTTGAAGCACCAAGAAGAGGTTTAATTCACGGTCCATTAGGATTTGGAGAAGGAGTAGCAAAAGGATTCGGTACTTTTATTACTACAATAATTTCTAGTAGCATAGACATTGTTGGTAAAATTTCTGGAACATTACTTGCTTCATGCGAAGAATTGCAAGGAATTAAATATACAGATTATTTATCTGAGAGAGAACCTTCTAATATTTTTTCTGGATTATATTATGGATTTAAAAACGGAATAATTGATATAGGCAAAGGAGTTGCTGGAATTTTCATAAAACCTTATCAAGAAGCAAAAAAAAGTGGATTCGGGGGATTTATACAAGGAGTAGGCTCTGGACTTATAGGTGCAGCAGTTTCTCCTTTAACAGCGGGTTTAAGAATTGCAAATAATATTATTGTTGGAACAAAAAATACTTTCCTTATATTTAATCCAAAATTAAAAACTGAAAGATTTAGATATCCCAGGACAATAAATAAAGCAATTAGACTTAATTCATATGACGAAGATGAAGCTTTAATATGTGCAATTTTAGATTATTTAGGAGGATATAATGAACATGAAATTATATATTTTAAACATTTTAAATATATGAGTCCTGGATTACAAAGTTCTATCTCAACTTTAATTTTAACTAATAAATGTATTATGATAGTTTATAAAGCTAAAGAATTAGTTTTTAAAATTGATTTAAATTTAATAATAAAAGTTGAAGTACATAAAGAACCAAATAGCACAAATATTGATTTGATTTTTTATTTAAGAAATAATAATAGAAAATATATTAAAACTAATGATTTATCACTTTGTATAGATTTTTATCTAATGTTTGAAAATTCTAGGTCATAAGAGAAAAATATCAATATGAAATATTATATAATAATAATATATAAAATAAAAATTTGGATTTAAATGTTTTCATATTAACATTATTATTTATGAAAATAAATATTTTTATATAAAATAATAAAAAAGTTTATGGTTATTAATTTATATTAATTAGTTTTATTAATTTCTTATTAAATTTCAAATTAAATTTATTTTATTAAA
>JAEEGL012911854.1_pt1 | contig 10846 bp, 7 predicted proteins | sample 9134231 | NCBI WGS metagenome assembly JAEEGL01 (sample SAMN16246548, study PRJNA631951) | gut metagenome | biome: gut microbiome; feature: rumen; material: fiber-attached | host: Bos | place: Iran: Karaj | collected 2018-10
CTGCTATCTCATCAACATAATGCTCAATCTGCTCCTTCGTGTGAATCACCTCAATGGGAATAACGTGCCTGGCTTTCTGGTAGAACGGTTCTCTCACCTTCAGCGACTCCTCAATATACGTAATCAGTTCCTCCGGGCTCTTGCCTTGAATCAGGGGACGCTGCGACTTGCCCATCAGCAGGTGGGCACGCAGGACCTCCGGCTCCGCCTTCAGATAGAAGCACTCCGACTGGGCGTTGATATAGTCCATGTTGTCGAAAAAGCATGGGGTGCCGCCTCCGCAGGCAATCACCACATCCTCCATCTCGCAGACCTCATGCAGCATGGCATGCTCCATCTCCCGGAATCCGCTCTCACCCCGCTCAGCGAAAATCTGCGGAATCTTCATGCGGTAGCGAGCCTCGATATACCAGTCGAGATCGAAAAACTCAAGCTGAAGTGTCCGGGCAAGCACACGGCCAATCGTCGTCTTGCCGGCACCCATATAGCCTATCAGTACTATCCGCTGCATTTTTTTTAAGAATTGAGAGTTAGGAGGATTATGGAATTTAAGGACTTTAGGAATCCTAAGGACTTTAAGAACTCTAAAGACTTTAAGGACCCTAAGTACTTTAAGGACCTTAAGCCCCCCTAAAAATCCAAAATCCCAAAACCAGAAACTTATTTCTTCTCAGCCTTATTCACGATTTCCATACATTTCTCAAACGAGAGTGAGGCAGGCTCTTTCACCGTCTTTGGAATGCGGTAGTTCTTGCCCTTGTAGGCGATATAGGGTCCGAAACGGCCGTTCATAATCTCCATCTCCGGCTCCTCATCGAACTTACGCAGGTGTTTTGAGGCATCCTGCTGCTTCTTCTCCTCAATCAGTTGTTCGGCATCTTCAAGCGTGATCGACATCGGGTCCTGCCCTTTCGGAATCGAAACATACTGTTTCTTATAATAGATGTAAGGACCGAAACGGCCTGTGCCCACTTTCACCTCCTCACCATTATACTCGCCAAGTGTGCGTGGCAGCTTAAACAGCTCAAGCGCCTCTTCAAGCGTGATTTTATGGATGCTCTGTCCCTTGTTTAGCTGTGCGAACTTAGGCTTCTCGGAGTCTCCTGCAGAGCCGATCTGCACAATCGGTCCGAAGCGGCCGATTTTCACAGTCACCTCGCGTCCTGAAGCAGGGTCGACGCCAAGCACGCGCTCTCCCACCTTATGGTCGAGCTGGATGTTCATCACCTTGTCGACATCCGGCATCAGGTCATCGTAGAAGTCACGCATCATCTGCTGCCAGTCCTCACGGCCCTCTGCTATCTCGTCGAACTCCTTCTCCACCTTGGCGGTGAAGTTATAGTCGACGATATTCGGGAAATACTCCACAAGGAAATCGTTCACCACGATGCCTGTGTCGGTGGGGAGCAGCTTGCCTTTCTCATTGCCCACAATCTCCGTCTTCTCGCTCTTCGACAGCTTCTTGCCCGGTTTCTGGGTGAGAATCGTGTAGGCACGGCGCTCACCTTTCTTGTCGCCCTTCTCGACATACTCACGCTGCTGAACGGTTGAGATAGTCGGAGCATAGGTGGAAGGACGTCCGATGCCCAGTTCCTCCAGCTTCTTCACGAGCGACGCCTCAGTGAAACGAAGCGGTCCCTGTGTGAAATGCTGTGTGGCGGTCAGCGCGTTGTAATCGAGCTGCTGTCCGGCATGCAGGCTGTTGTCGAGTGCGTCGGACACGTCGTTGCTGTTCTCCTGTTCGTCGTCGAACGACTCACGATAGACCCTGAGGAAACCGTCGAACGTCACCACCTCTCCGTTGGCAACGAACAAGCCTGACGCATTGTCTTTCCCAGCCTTATTCTCAGTCTCGACAGCAATGTGGATTGTGGTCTTCTCAATCTCAGCGTCAGCCATCTGTGATGCGATGGTACGCTTCCATATCAGGTCGTAGAGCCGTCTCTCGTTGGCAGTACCCTTGATTTCATGTGCCGACATGTAGGTGGGGCGTATGGCTTCGTGAGCCTCCTGAGCCCCTTTCGCCTTCGTCTGATACTGACGGACTTTAGAATATTCTTTACCCAGCTTCTCCTCGATTTCCTTCTTCGACGCGTTGATACACAGCGACGACAGATTCACGGAGTCGGTTCGCATATAGGTGATTTGTCCCGACTCATACAGATGCTGCGCCACCGACATAGTCTGTGCAACCGAGAATCCGAGCTTCCGGGCAGCCTCCTGCTGAAGCGTGGAGGTTGTGAACGGCGGTGCGGGGAATTTATGCATCGGTTTTTTGCTGATGTCGGTAATCACAAAGCGGCGGTCCTTGCACTGCTCAAGGAAACGCATCGCCTCCTCTTCTGTGGGAAAGCGCTGCTCATAGTCAGCTTTCAGCGTGACATCTGTGGGTTTGCCCGCCGCGTCGAGCGCAACGAACTCAGCCGTCACCTTATAAGACGACTCAGCTTTGAACTGCTGGATCTCACGCTCACGCTCAACAATCAGACGGACAGCGACCGACTGCACACGTCCGGCAGACAACTGCGGTTTCAGCTTCTTCCACAACACCGGCGAGAGCTTGAAACCGACGATTCGGTCGAGCACACGTCGTGCCTGCTGAGCATTGACCAGATTGGTGTCGATCGTGCGGGGATGCTCAATAGCCTCCAAAATGGCATTTTTTGTAATTTCGTGAAACACAATGCGCTTCGTATTCTCCACATCCAAGCCCAGCACATATGCCAGATGCCACGAAATCGCTTCTCCCTCACGGTCCTCATCGGATGCCAACCATACGTTCTCGGCTGATTTAGACGCTTTCTTCAACTTTCCAACGATATCGGCTTTATCCTCCGGAATCTCATAAACCGGAGTGAAATCATCAGTGTTCACACTGAAATCTTTCTTCTTCAAGTCGCGGATATGTCCATAGCTGGACATCACTTTGTAGTCGGTCCCAAGAAACTTCTCAAGCGTCTTTGCCTTGGCGGGGGACTCAACGATTACCAGATTCTTTGTCATTTGCTATTGATAATGATACCTTATTATATTGCAGGGATGTTCTCAAAATTTCAGATGATTATATCAGCAAGAACACACCTGAACAAAAAACCATATAATTAGAACAATTCTTCGGGGCAGAAAAAACAGTCAAAAAGCATGTCTTTCAAAAAACTTTTCCCAAAAGTGGGGCAAAGTTAGTAAAAGCAAAGATAACTACAAAAAAATCATGTCATTTTTTTTCTTTTTTTAAGTAATCCAGTTTAAGTTGTTAGTTTCGGGTCTTTAATTCTTTGTTTTTAGTTGAGCAGGATTACGGGATAACGGGATTTCGGGATAACGAGATTTAGAGATAATGAGATAACGGGATAATGGGATAACGAGATAACGAAAACTCTAAACTATCAACTATCAGCACTAAACCGTTAAATAAGGTGAACAAATAGCCGTTATGTCGAAATAAGTTAGTAACTTTGCAAAAAATTTGAGGATAACTTCTCTTCAAACACTATAAACGGGAAAATATACAGAAATAAATCATGAAAAGATTTTATGCCTGCTTTAGCATCATGATTGCAATGATGCTAATGGGTTATTACTACGCCTCTGCGCAGGAGCAGGATAACAGCGCCGTTCCCCACCCCACCCTGCACGTTGTTTTGCTGGGGGACTCCAACACATGGATTGGAGGTGACGACTGCGACAAAGAGCGCGGCTGGAACACATGGTTCAAACAGCTGTTCCAACCGGCTTCGTGCAAGAGCTACGCACGCAGCGGAGCAACCTGGACCAACACGAAGGTGACGAAACGCAACCCGAAAGAGAACATTGGCAATCTCGGCAACGACAACGTCATCTATAATCAGGTGGTCAGGCTCATCGACGCAGCCAAAGCCGGCCAGCAAGTGAAACCCGACATCGTCATCATCGCCGCCGGCACCAACGACGTGTGGTTCAAGGCAAAGCGTCCCGGCATCTACTCCAAGACCCCACAGCAGGCAGCCGGCATCTCCGTTGCCACACTGACTGCCAAGCCGGTCAGCCAGGTGCTCAGTCTCGCAGAGGCGGTGCGCTACAACTGTGAACTTATCCGCCAGGCGTTCCCCAACACCACCCTCATCGTGCTGACCCCCATGCAGACCACCAAAGTGACGGTTGAAGAGATACGCAAGGCCGGCGACTATATCCAGGCGACTGCCGAGCTGACAGGCATCCATGTCATCCGTCAGGACACCCCCGACTTTATCGACCGCGCTACTGAACTAAGACAGTTCACCCACACTTACGACGGTGTTCACACCAGCAAAGCCGGTGCGAAAAACAACGCCGCCATCCTCAGCCGCAAAATATCACAGATTTTATAGTTTTTTGTTTTCTAGTCAATCTAGTTTCTCTAGTCAATCTAGTTTCTCTAGTTAATCCTGGAAATTCCTATCCCGCAAGGATATAACTTCCAATTTCTGAAAGAAATTCAACTTCCATTCCGCAGGAATTAACTCCCATTTGAAAAATTAACTCCCTATTATAAGAAATGGTTTTCTCCGACTTATTTTTCCTTTTCGTCTTCATACCGTCGTTTGCGATTCTCTACATCATCGGCTCACTTATCGACAAGAAGCTGCTGAAAGGGAATCCCAACCAGAACTGCAAAGTGAGGAACTGGGTGCTCATTCTCTTCTCGCTCATCTTCTATTCATGGGGAGAGCCCGTCTATGTGTTCCTGATGATTCTCTCCGTGTTTGTCAACTACCTGGTCGGAATGGTCATCGACAAGCAGGACCGCAGGCGGAAAGCGGCACTCGTCGTCGGGCTCATCGCCAACATCGGAATCATCTGCGTGTTCAAATACCTCGGGTTCTTCGCCCAGACACTCAACGACATCGGCATACCAGTGAGCATACCGACAATCGCACTGCCCATCGGCATCAGCTTCTACACCTTCCAGTCCATCTCCTATCTCATTGACGTATACAGGAGGGAGTCGCCGGCACAGCACAACTATTTCAACCTCCTGCTTTATATCTCCATGTTTCCCCAGCTCATCGCCGGGCCTATCGTTCGCTACTCCACCGTGGCTGCTGAAATCAAGAAGCGAAAGGTCTCATCAAATGATGTGGCAGAGGGTATGTTCCGCTTTCTCTGCGGACTGGGCAAGAAAGTGATCATCGCCAACCAGATCGGCGAGGTGGCAGACCAGTTTCTCAAAAACGGACTGGGCGACATCACCACCACCGGTGCCTGGGTGGGAGCCGTGGCATTTACGCTGCAGATTTACTTCGACTTCTCCGGATATTCCGACATGGCCATCGGACTCGGCCGCTGCATGGGATTCCACTTCAACGAGAACTTCGACCACCCGCTCATCAGCAAGACAGTCACGGAGTTCTGGCGCCGTTGGCACATCTCGCTCGGCACATTCTTCCGCGACTACGTGTATATCCCCATGGGAGGAAACCGCCGTCATCAGATGCTCAACATCTTCGTCGTATGGTTCCTCACCGGTATGTGGCACGGAGCCAACTGGAACTTCATCATCTGGGGACTCTACTACGGCGTGCTCCTTGTCATTGAGAAACACACCATCATGAAAATCAAGGACAAAATCCCAGGGTTTATCCTGCATGCCTACATCATCATCATCGTGGTCGTGGGGTTCGGCATATTCTATTTCGTAGATTTCGGAAATCTTAAGATATTCCTCAAGGCGATGGTGGGCATGGCAGACACCACGCACAACATCATCACCACCACTGCTATCACCGACAAGCTCCTCCTATGGATTGCAGCCATCCTCTTCGCCATGCCACTGCGCCAGTGGTTCATCCGTCTCACCGACAAACTCACCCGCAAGGACGGCACCCTCAACCGCAACCTGAAATTCGCAACCAAGACCCTCGTCTCTGTTGCCATCCTCATCATCAGCGTGGCGCTGCTCGTAGGAGCCACCAACAACGCATTCCTTTACACAAGGTTCTGAAAATATATGAGCAGGAATAAGACGGAATAAGAAGGAATAAGCAGGAATAAGACGGAATAAGCAATAATAAGACGGAATAAGAAGGAATAGGCTGATATAAAATCAAATTTCATCCTATAAAATCCTATAAAGTCCTATAAAATCTTATAAAATCCTATAAAATCCTATAAACCCCTATAAAATCTTATAAAATCCTATAAAATTCTATCATTAATATGAAGAAATCATTATTCTATATCATTAGCGCAGTCTTTTCTTTGTCAGCAGCCACCGCATCGGCCCAGGTGGATCTCGACGACCCCGCAAATGCGGAATTCCGCGACGAAGTGGAAGACGCTTTCTCCAGAACGGAACAGCAGGGACAGCAGCCCAACCAGCCTGTCATGCAGACGATGCCCCAACAGCAACCTGATCCCCTGCAGCCATCCACGCCAAACACCATCGGCAATTTTCCGACAGGAAACCCCGGACAACTCGGACAACCCGTACAACCTGGATATTCCGGAAACACCGGCTACATGGCTGACGACGACTGCCCGGCTGAAAACCGCGTTGTGCAGCCTTATGTCAACCATTTCAATCCGAACGACCGCGCCCGCAAGACTGCGAAAGGCATCGTCATCGTGGGAAGCGGGAAGCGCGTGAGAGCCTTCGGCGGCTGGGGAAGCGGCGGCTCCTCGAAAGGTGCGAACTACGCCGAGGTGGCAAACAAATACTACCGCACGTTCGGTGGACGGGTGAACGTCTATGTGATGCCGATTCCGTCGAACGGTGAGTTCTACACGCCCGACATGGCAAAAAGCTGGACAGGCAACGGGCAGCTCAGCGCTCTCAACAACATCTACGCGCATCTCGCCCCCGAGGTACATGCCGTTGATGCCTACACCGCACTGAGCCGTCACGTGGATGAGGACATCTACTCTCGCACCGACCACCACTGGATGCCCCTCGGAGCTTTCTATGCCGCACGTCAGTTCGCCAAAGTGGCAGGAGTGCCGTTCCGTGGGCTCGACAGCTACGACGAGCGCGTGGTTCACCGTTTTCTCGGCACGATGTACACCTACTACACGAAAGACCCGGAGCTGCGAAACAACCCTGAGGACTTCATCTACTACGTGCCACGCGACGTGGATTACAAAACCACATACATCAACTACAGCATGAAAGGACAGACGGTGGTGGGATCCAGCGCACCGAAGGAAGGGCCGTTCTTCCACAGCTATAAGGATGGCAGCAGCGGTGCCTACTGCACATTCATGGGCGGTGACGCCAAAATCACGAAGGTGGAGACCAGCACGGGCAACGGACGGCGCCTGCTCATCCTCAAAGATAGCTTCGGAAACGCACTGCCCGGCTATTTCTTCTATTCTTTCGAGCAGATTCACGTGGTTGACAGCCGCTATTTCAAGAAGAACATCATCAAATACATCGAAGACAACCAAATCACAGACGTCCTCTTCTGCAACTGCATCGGCTTCATGTGCGACCAGAAAATCAGCAACAACCTCGACAGATACCTCACACAGTGATTGCTTTTAGCTTTTAGTTTTTGGGAGTCCTTAGAGTCCTTAGAGTCCTTAGAGTCCTTAGAGTCCTTAAAGACCTTAAAGACCTTAGAGACCTTAAAGACCTTAGAGACCTTAAAGACCCCCAAAATCCCAAAAGCCGCTGCAGGCATCAACCCTCATATCCCTACCCTCTTTATGCAAAACAAAATCTACATATTCCTCATGACGGCGCTTATCGCCGCCTTCGCCATCGTGTTCAACTTCTTCCCGAGGAGCACCGTCTCCGAGCTGGAGAAGCGCGAACTCGCCACCTTCCCCAAATTCTCCATGCAGAAACTGGCAAGCGGTGAATTCACCGACAGCGTGTCGGTGTGGTTCAGCGACAGCGAGCCTTACCGCGACAAACTGATGGCTCTCAGCATGGCCATCCGGGCGAACATGGCTCTCTTCAAAACTGATGACGCCATCACCTTCCATGCGGCTGAAGACAACGGAAACACAGCCGCCGACTCCCTGGCGAATGCCCCGGAAATCATCGACGATGAGCCGGGCGACAACCGTGAGATTGGTGAATATGAAAACAAGCTGACCGCCAACGAGAAGACACGTATAGCCCATGCCGGCATCATCGTGTTCGGAAAAGAGGGCGAGGCGCGCGCGCTCATGTCGTACGGCGGCAGACCCAACTATGGCGACTGGTATGCCGACGCCTGCAACAAATACAAAGAGGCGTTCGGAGAAGGTGTGAACATCTATTGCATGGCCATTCCCACAGCCGTGGAGTTCTACTGCCCCGAGAGCGCCAAGTCGGCAACCAAAGAGGAACGCCCTACCATCAACAACATCTACGCACATCTCAGCGACAACGTGAAGGCAGTGGATGCCTACACGGCTCTCGCCAACCATGCCGATGAGGACATCTTCCTCCGCACAGACCACCACTGGGCGCCCCTCGGAGCCTATTATGCGGCACGTCAGTTCGCAAAGGTGGCTGGAGTGCCCTTCCGCGACCTGAAAGAATACGACCAGAAGGTGGTACACCGCTATGTGGGCAGCATGTACGGCTATTCGAAAGACATTACCATCAAAAAATCACCTGAGGACTTCATCTACTGGACGCCACCGGCCGACATTGAATATGAGACCACCTACATCGTGTATGACATCAACAAGAACTACGACGTAGTTGCAGAGCATCCAGCGGTGAAAGGCGAATATTTCGTGAAATTCCCCGACGGAAGCGGAGGCGCCTACTGCACCTTCATGGGCACCGACACCCGCATCACCCAGGTGCGGACCAACCAGCATAACGGACGTCGGATGATGATACTCAAGGACAGCTACGGGAATGCCATCCCCGGCTACCTTTTCGGCTCGTTTGAGGAAGTCCATGTGGTTGATTACCGCTATTTTTGCAAGAACATGACCGACTACGTGAAAAACAACCACATCACAGACATTCTCTTCGCCAACAACATCTTCACCTGCTGCTCACCCGGAGCCTCCAACGAGTACATCAAGTTCCTCACACAGCCCGACGGCGTGGGTAAATAAAAGCCCACCCTGGAGATACACTTACGAAACCGGCGGAATCCCTGAATTCAGAGATTCCGCCGGTTTCCTATAGTATCAATTAGCAGGCAAGCCGTTATGTCTTGCCGTCCTGTTGAGTTTCTGGCATCAAAAACAGCTTGTGGTAAGCTTGTCACCAAAGTCCATCAGAGGTGCTAGGTGCCGCAGACTCGCCTGACCCCCATAGCATACGCTCTTTGGCAGCGGAAGGAGACAATGAGTTTGGTGTTTCGTAGCCGTCAACATCGCCATCATCGCCGCCGATGTTCATCGTCCCTTTTTCCTGATAGGGGTCAATGGAGTGAGTGCCGGTCGGTTGCATCGTCTCTGTCTGATAAGAGGGAAGAAACTCTTGAGACTGAGGCTGTATATATATTTTTTTCATATTCGTAATCGTTTGTCTTAGAATTAGCTACTAACAATCAGAGCGTAAAATCAATTTGCTTGCCGTATGAGTCTCTCAAGTTTGTGCCCATACGAATTTTATAGCGGTGGATATAGCTCATTTCCCAAGTGTCGGCGAAAGGAAGATAAACCGTACCGCTATCTGCATAGTCTTTGCCGTTTTTAACGATGGAACATTTTATCTCAAGATATGCCCCAGGATAATAAGACAGATGGTCGTTTGATGTGATAGGTTTGTTTTTATAGTCCCAAGCATTCACTGTCTGTGGAATCACAAACATATAATCATTCGCATTCTTGGCGAGAAGCATCGTTGATGTGCTCTCCACTGAAACCTCAACGGAACTATCAAAAGAAGCCAGGGTGTAATCAGCATAAGTGTCTTCTTCAAGGGAAGTGGAATTATCCAATTCCCAATAGTCGCTGTCAAAGAAATAGGTTCCATGTTTCTTGATGTTATGAAGCTTCACTTTGCTCAACCTGACAGAATAATCACTTAAAAAGTCTGTCTTGCAGATGGAGAACTGAAGAGCGGCACAGGCATGATGGAACTGGAAATGCACAGGCTTATTATTGACCTGATTCTCTTTCTGAGTGCAAATTTGTTTGGCAACAAGCAAGTCCATCTGGGCTTCTGAGTATTCATCTATAGAAAAATCCAGTTCGCCTGTTGGCGGGGTGAAAGTTGTTCCCGGGCTAAACTCCGAAAAGTCTTCTCCGTCATAATCAACGTTGGCAAAGGCATAGAAATAGCACGGTGTCTCGATATCCACGCCAAAGGGCCACATAGCGTTGGTTTCCCATCGATTGCCTGCATCCTGGGCATTAGTCCTGCTGGCATTGGCTGTTACATCAATGTTCGAGTGTCCATAAGCAAGGATGTGAAACTTGAAATTCGTGAGTGTCTCCTTAAACGTGATTGCAGCACGCGTGCCGGCGGCACTTGCATCTGTCAACGGTTCCTCACTCACCTCTATGGAAACGGGAATCCCGCTGCTCTGCTGTTGATGACCCTGGTTTTCAGATACATCATCGTCGGAGGAACATGCTGTCATTGCCAAAAAGGGCAATGCGAAAAAAAGAAATTTAAAATTCATTAGGTATATTTACGATTTTAATATTTACGATTTAAACATTTAGGATGTGAGATTAGCATTACAATCATTCCAAATAGACAGTATCGAATCCGTTCTCAAGACTGATGGTTGGTTTCAAGACTGTATAGGAGCCAAAGCTTACATAGTAAAGTGTGGCAACCTCACCTTCCTCCTTTCCAAAAATTCTGAGTTTCACTTCATCCTGAGAGGAAAACTTGGTTATCCCACGACACTCGTCACCGACAAACGCAACGATATAATCAACTTCCTCTGGATCCGGTTTCAAATCATCAGGAAGCTCAAGA
>JAEEGL013589065.1_pt1 | contig 10846 bp, 9 predicted proteins | sample 9134231 | NCBI WGS metagenome assembly JAEEGL01 (sample SAMN16246548, study PRJNA631951) | gut metagenome | biome: gut microbiome; feature: rumen; material: fiber-attached | host: Bos | place: Iran: Karaj | collected 2018-10
AATGTTATATATTGTTGCTTACTTGTTAATCGAATTGCTAAAATACATATAAGAATTGTTAAAGTGGAAAGAGGCGTGGAGAGATTTATCAACAAAGATATTAAGAGTATTCAATATCAATTGTTTCTGTGTGAAAATAAAAAGAACAGGTGCCCATGCGGACACCTGTTTCATATAGAAAGAATTGTTAGAAGGCAATTATTTCACCACTATTTTTTTCATGTTTTCCATGTTCTGTCCGTTACGGATACCGTACATATAGACGCCAGAAGGAAGACCGTCAAGACTCAACTGTACAACGCCTTGCTGTGTGGTTAGTGGTATTTCGCGGACAGCTGCGCCCATAAGGTTGTAGAGAACCAAAGTCCCTTTGTCTGAATTGAGACTGTAACATATGTTGGTCGAGCCTGTTGCGGGGTTCGGGAAAGCCTTGAAAGTTGTTCTTCCTGCAACTTCTTCGATTTCCACAGATTCTTTCGACACTTTGAGGTATGTTGTGGAATAGGTCGTGCCGCTTGGGGCTTTCTTGACTTTCATCTTGAATATAGCAGGTTCTGAATTGTCGGGTATGTAGAACTCGGCGTGGGCATCAGTGTACATTTCTTGGCTGTTTATCGTGAAAGGAGCCGATGTACCGCCATTGTTGCATAATTCGCCGGTGCAGACTGACATGGCAAAAATGTTGGAATTATTGGTTAGTTCAAAGATAATAACCGCTTCCATACTGTTATCCGTATTGTTATAGAAGGAAGGGTAATAAAGTGCAGTGGTCGCATTTGTGGATATTTCAACAGTGTCATTGTCAGCAATTGCATTGCCGTCATGGTAAACTGTTACGTTTTGTGCAGCTGCAATTGCCGTAAAACTAACTAATAATGAAATTAATAGAACTTTTTTCATAACTATTTATTATTTGTTTCAAGTTGCAAAAATACGATTTTTTTGTGAATGGACTTTTTTTTCGCTTGTTTTTGTCTGCTGAAAGTAATTTTTTTTTGTTAAATTTTTTTACAATTCGGTTTTTATTTGTACTTTTGAACTTGCAAGATGAAAAGTGTTTTCTATTGTATATTGAAGAAAAACAAATAGATAAATAATAATTTAATAGTATAACAATGAAAATATTAGTTTTAAATTGCGGTAGCTCGTCAATCAAATATCAGCTGATTGATATGGCAAACAATGCCGAAGTAATGGCAAAAGGTCTTTTGGAACGCATCGGACTTGAAATGGGTGAATTCACTCACAAGTACCACGGCGAAAAGTATTATGAACAGTTGCCTATCCCGAACCATACGGAAGGTATCAAAATTGTTCTTAAAGCTTTGACTGACGATAAGATAGGTGTTATTAAAGATTTGAATGAAATCGGTGCTGTGGGTAACCGCGTTGCACATGGTGGAGAAATCTTCAAGGACAGTGCCATTGTTACCGACAAGGTTATCGAGCAGATAAAGAGCCTTGAACATCTGGCTCCGCTGCATACCCCTGGCAATTTGGCCGGTATCTACGCCATGCGTGAGGTGCTTCCCAATGTTCCGCAGACTGTTGTCTTTGACACAGCTTTCCATAGCACCCTGCCTCCCAAATCATTTCTTTATGGCCTGCCATACGAATACTATGAGAAATATGGCATCCGTCGCTACGGTTTCCATGGCACCAGCCATAAATTTGTTGCTGAGAAGGCTGCAAAGATGATTGGAAAGGACTGGAATGACTTGAAAATCATCAGCTGCCATCTTGGAAGCGGTGCTTCCATTGCCGCCATTGACCATGGTAAGAGTTTTGACACCACGATGGGTATGACCGCCCTCGAAGGCCTGATTATGGGCAGTCGTTGCGGTGATGTCGATCCTGGCGTTATTCTCTATCTGATGGATCAAGGCATGGACAGCAAGGCACTGACCAAATTGCTGTATAAGCAAAGTGGTCTTATCGGCATAAGTGGCGACAAGCAGGATATGCGCGACATCCGTGCCGGACGTGATGCTGGCGACGAGCGCTCTACCTATGCATTTGATATGTTTGCACAGCGCGTAAAACGCTACATCGGTGGCTATATGGCTGAAATGGGCGGTTGCGACCTGCTGCTTTTCACCGGTGGCATTGGCGAGAACGCGTGGTTCATGCGTCACCCGATTCTCGAAGGTCTCGAGTGTCTCGGAATTAAGGTGGATTTGGAACTGAACGACAAGATTATGGGTGAGGATGTAATTATTTCTACTCCCGACTCTAAGGTTGCCACAGTCATCGTTACTACCGATGAGGAATATGTCATCGCTAGTGACACCGACCGCCTCGTGAACGGAAAGTAAAATTGTATTTTTTTTCATGTTTATTTAAAAAGGGATTCCGCAAACGATGGAGTCCCTTTTTTCAGAGCTTCAAGGCAATATATTTCGTGATTCTCCGTTGATTATAAAACATTCATCCCCTCAAATATGAAACCTGGTTCGTTAAATACGTTGCTAATATACGCCACAGTTTTTTTATGCTTTCAGCTTTCAACAATTAACTTCGCTCACGGTCAGGATTATTCAAGCAATAACAAGAAGGCTGTGAAACTATATGAGAAGGGAATGGAAGCTTTGTACCAGAACAAAAAGGACGATGCGTTGAAAAATATTGAGCAGGCGCTTAAAGAGGATGCGGATTTTCTTGAGGCACATCTAATTATGGCTGATCTATTGGATGATGCGGCGAGATTTCATGTGGAAGAGTCCGGTGATCTGCATTCCCCCTCGGCAAGCCAATATCGTACGCAGGCCAAGTCTCACTATAAGGCTGTGGTTGAACGAAAGCAAGACTTCTTTACTCCAGCATGGGTCAATCTTGGCAAACTCGAATTATATGATGCTAATTTTGACGAAGCAATAAAATGTTTCGAGACATATATAAAGATAGAAAAACGTGAAGGTGAAACCATGCTTGATGCCAAGCGAGGACTTGAGATGGCACGTTTTCGCAAGGAGGCGCTGGCGCATCCGGTCCCTTTTAATCCGCAGAATCTTGGCACAGAAGTTAACAGCACCGATGACGAATATCTACCTTCACTTACAGCAGACGGACAGACGCTTGTTTTTACCCGACGCTTTCCACGCAGGGCAACAACGACAGCAAATACGAAAGAGGAAGAAGATCTGTATATGTGTACGTTGCAAAACGGCAGGTGGGGCAACGCCGTGCGTATGCCAGAGCCTGTCAACAGCAACGACAACGAAGGCGCACAGTGTATCTCACAGGATGGAAGAATTATGTTCTATACGGCCTGTAACCGTCCTGATGGCGGAGGCCGCTGTGACTTGTATATGTGTGTGAACAAGAGTGGTAAGTGGAGCAAGCCGCGTAATTTGGGACCTACGGTGAATGGCGGGACTTGGGAGGGACAGCCCTCGTTTTCCATTGATGGAAAGACACTATATTTTGTTACTAACCGCAAAGGTGGTTATGGAGGTATGGATATCTGGAAAACCTGTTTCGAAAACGGTAAATGGACAGAGCCGCAGAATCTTGGTCCCGAAATAAATAGCGAGTATGATGAAGTTTCCCCGTTCATTCATTTCGACGACAAGACACTTTATTTTGCAAGCAACCGACCCGCAGGAATGGGTGGTCAGGATATCTTTGTCTCGCATCGCCAGAAAGACGGGACCTGGGGCAAGCCACAGAATCTGGGTTATCCCATCAATACTGATGGCGATGATAACAATCTAATTGTCAGTGCTGAAGGAAGTACTGCAATCTTCGCCTCGCAGCGTCAGGGTGGTTTCGGCAAGATGGACTTGTATTCCTTTGAACTGCCCCGTGAGGCCCGTCCCACAATGGCAATATGCATTAAGGGTATAGTGAACAATGCAAAGACAGGTGAAAAGGTCGCCGCCGATATCAAAGTTGTTGACTTGGAAAAAGGCGAAGTGGTGGCAAATACATCGAGCGACGCACGAAGTGGCGAATACATTGTCAGTCTGCCTCTTTCAAGGGAATATGCTTTTTTGGTCGCTGCTGACGGCTATCTGTTTTATTCCCAGAACGAACCACTGAACAAAAATGTTGACGAAAGTTACAAATGGGAACCGGTGGTCAAGGATATTTCGTTGCAACCTATAGAGATTGGAAGCAAAATCGCTTTAAGAAATGTGTTCTTTGAAACTGGGAAATGGGAGATTTTGGAAGGCTCCGAGTATGAGTTGAATAGGGTTGTGGAACTGTTGAAACAAAATCCATCGCTGAAAATAGAATTAGGAGGCCATACTGACAATGTTGGAAAGCCGGAAGCAAACCAGAAACTCTCCGAGCAGAGAGCCAAAGCGGTGTACGACTATCTGGTAAACAAAGGAATATCTGTTTCGCGTCTTAGCTACAAAGGCTATGGCGAAGGACAGCCGATAGCATCGAACGACGATGAAGCCGGACGAGCAGCAAACCGCAGGACAGAAATGAAAATTATTGAATAATAATTCACCATGAAAAAAGTAGTAGTATTGACAGGAGCTGGTATCAGCGCAGAGAGCGGCATCAGCACTTTCAGGGACAGCGACGGTCTGTGGGAACAGTACCGCGTAGAGGACGTGGCGACATACGAGGCATACGTCCGCAATCCAGAACTTGTTCTGAATTTCTATAATGAACGTCGCCGTCAGTTGTTTCAAGTAAAGCCGAACGAAGGTCACAAACAATTGGTCCGTTTGGAAGAATATTATGACGTCCAAATAGTCACTCAGAACATTTGGAAGAATATTCTGACGACCAAATAGTCACTCAGAACATTGATAACCTCCACGCGCAGGCAGGATCGACCAACGTCCTCCATCTGCACGGGGAACTTACCAAGGCGCGAAGCGACCGTGACGACAATTTAATTATTGATATAGGAGACAAGGACATAAGGCTTGGAGACAAGGCTCCCGACGGTGCCCAGCTGAGACCCCATATTGTGTGGTTTGGCGAGTCAGTGCCTAACATTGAGCCTGCTGCAGAGATGTGTGAGAAGTGCGACTATTTCATCGTTATCGGCACCTCGCTCAACGTCTATCCTGCTGCAGGACTGATACATTATGTTCCTCGCTCAAGTCCATGCTGGTTGGTTGACCCCAAGGCTGTGGTTACATCACGCCAAGTAAAGGTCTATCAGGAAAAGGCCGGTACCGGCGTCAAAAAGGTTGTTGATGAACTGATAGCCCTTGCAAAATAGTCCTTATCGTTGACTTAATCCATGATATTCACCCTTAAATCTTGTTATACATGAACGAATTTATAGCCTCGTTGTGTTGTGTCCTGTTGATGAATCTAAACCTCTATGTAGACGAACGTGGGGCGGACACTTTCCGAAATCCTGAACCCAATGTGCTGAATTGTAGTATGCCAGCTCCATTGAAGCCAGGCGACAAAATTGCTTTAGTTTCACAGTCTTATTATATACCTTTTGAAAAAGTGCAAAAGGCGGCGGATGTGCTGAGGCGCTGGGGCTTCAAGCCTGTCATAGCGCCACATGTTGGCGAAGAACATGAAGGAATCTATTCAGGCACTTTGTCGCAGCGTCTATCAGATGTCCGATGGGCTCTCAGGAATCCGGAGATCAAGGCAATACTTTGCAATAGAGGAGGGTATGGAGCTATCCAGTTGGTCGATTTGATGGAGTCTGATGAGTTCTCCAAGAACTCGAAATGGTTGGTAGGTTACAGCGATGTCACTACTTTGCTTGGTATGGAGAGCTGCGCAGGAGTGATGAGCATTCATGGCGCAATGAGTTCTACATTGTCTGAATTTGACGGGATGGACACGACGAGTACCTTGATGCGCGACCTGCTTCTCGGCAAGATTCCGCGCTATAATTTGCCGCCGCATCCGAATAATAGGAGAGGACATGCCCAGGGAATACTTGTCGGTGGCAACCTGTGCACTTTTTCCCCTCTTTTGGGCAGTAATGTTGATGTAACTAAGTATGATGATATTATCCTGTTTATTGAAGAGGTGGGAGAGTCGATGCATAATATTGACAGACTTTTCAATATGTTGAAGTTACAAGGCGTTTTGTCGCATTGTCGCGGTGTTGTCCTTGGACAGTTTACGGATTGTGGTAAAGAATTGGGTTTCAGCTCTAATGAGGAGATGCTCAGCAATTATCTAAAGGAATATGGAATTCCGGTACTTTGTGGTTTCCCTGCGGGACATGGCGAAATAAATCTTCCTTTGGTTATGGGTGCGCCGGTGACTATGGATGTGCGCAAGGATGGTGCTACGTTGACTTTCAATATCGAAGGCGAGCAACGGGACATATATACTGATGGACTGGAAGAACTGGCAAGGGAAGCCAAGAAAAAGCGGTGATTAATAAAAAAATATTAAAAATTCTTAATTTTTATTTTTTTTGTATATTTGCACCTTGTATAGGCAACTAAACAGGATAGATAATTTTAAAGTAACATATTATGGCTAAGAAGAATATCCTTAAAGGAAATGGTGGCTCTTATGAGTGGAGCTTTGCGTCGATAGGTGGCGTGACTCGTGTAACAATCAATTCGGGCGAAGATATCGCGCATCTTGGAGAACTTGACCAGAAATTGTGGACGGTGTTGAGCTGTCCTGTGAAAGGTCTTGAATTTGACGAAGAAACATTGCGGATGATGGATCTTGACAATGATGGAAAAATCAAGGTCAACGAAGTGATTGCGGCAGCTCAATGGATGACGGGATCGTTGAAAAACAAAGATTTGTTACTTGACGGTGCAGACCATATAGCTCTGTCGGATATCAACGATTCAAACGAGGAAGGAGCGAAGATATTGGCATCGGCCAAACGTCTCTTGCAGCGCTACAGTCCAGAAAAGGAGGATATCACTCTTGCCGATGTTGTCGAATACAAGAAGGCTTTCGATGAGAAGGTCAAGGCAAAAGATGAAACAACTGCTGCCACGGTGGACGAGAGACCCTACGGTGACAATACCGACGATGCTATAAAGACTGTCAATGTCCTTAAAGACAAGGTGGCAGACTATTTTATGCGCTGCAAGCTCATCGCCTTTGACGAGAACTGCTCAGAGGCTGTTGATGTCTCGGTGGAGAAAATTCAGGCTATCAGCGAGAAGAACCTCGCCACCTGCAGCGACCAGATAGCCGACTATCCATTGGCTCGTCCCAACAAAGATGCTTTGCTTTATTTGAATAAGGGTGTCAACCCCGCTTGGCAGGCTGTATTTGGCAAAGTAAAGGAAATTGCCCTGAATGTGGATTATCCCAATGCCGAAAGTATCGATGAGTCTCAATGGAACGCTGTCGTTGCCAAACTCGACACATATGTCGCTGGTCTTGAGGACGACAAGAGTGCTAAGGTGGAGAACTTTGATAAGGAGATGGAGGAGGAAGACGGTGACATCAAGATAGTCAACAAATTCATGCACCTCTACAGGGATTTCTACAAGTTGTTGAAGAACTATGTTGTCTTCGCTGATTTCTATACTCGCGACAAATCAAAACTCGCTGTATTCCAGTGTGGTCAGCTGTATATCGACCAACGTTGCTGCGACCTCTGCATCAGAGTCGAAGATTTGTCGAAACATGCAGACATGGCGGGATTGAGTGGCATGTATCTCCTTTACTGCCATTGCATTTCTAAGGTCAAAGCAACCGAGATGGACATTGTTGCTGCATTGACCGATGGGGATGTGGATGATCTGCGCGTTGGCAAAAATGCCGTTTTCTACGACCGTTCGGGTCAGGACTGGGATGCTACAGTGACTAAGATTGTGGACAACCCCATAAGTGTCCGTCAGGCATTCTGGATGCCGTATAAGAAACTGTGGAAGTTCATAACTGACAAAATCAACAAGAATGCTGCCGAAAAGGAGAGCAAGCAGATGGAAAACCTTACGGCAAAAGCAGATACGGCAACCGACAGCCTCACCGCCAAACCTGCCGACCCCGCTGCACCTGCAGCACCTGCCGAGAAGAAGACGCCGTTTGACATCGCAAAGTTCGCCGGTATCTTCGCAGCCATCGGCTTGGCATTGGGTGCTATAGGTGCCGCCCTTGCTGGACTTGGTGCATTCGTCTTTGCCAAATGGTACAACATCGTTATCCTTATTGCTCTTATTGTCATTGTCATCTCAGGCCCCTCTATGTTTATCGCATGGACAAAACTGCGCAAACGTAATCTGGGACCCGTGCTCAACGCTAACGGATGGGCTATCAATGCCCAGGTGCGCATCAATACCGCTTTTGGCGCCACGCTCACAAGCCTCGCCAAATATCCTTTGGTGACAATGCCCGACCCATACGCCGACAAGAAGATGCCATGCTGGAAGAAATGGCTTATAACGTTGGTGGTTCTTGGTGGCATATTCTGCGCACTCTATTTTACCAACACACTTGAACATATCGGTCTTCCGTTCAACCGTTAATTCCCAGAATTCTTAAAACTCTAATACTCTTTTTATGTCTTCTTTTGCTGAAATGTCATCGTGGTCGTGGCTGATACAGTTGTTTATTATTGTCGCCGCGCTCCTTATAGCCAACCTTATTCGTTGCAATGTGCCGCTTTTCAGACGTAGCCTGTTGCCCTCTGCACTTCTGGCCGGCCTGCTGATATTATGCCTAAAGCCGATAACAGCCTTTTCGTCGATGGTGGATCGTCACGTCATGGAGATAATCACCTACCATGCTCTTGGTCTCGGTTTTGTTGCCATGGCGTTGAAAAACAAGAAAATCAAGAGTTCGACGACGACGCTCAAAGTCATTGAGACAGGCGCCGTCACCGCTAGCACCTACATCCTGCAGGGCTTGGCAGGACTGCTTATAACCATTCCTCTCTTCTTGTGGTGGAATGGTTCCGATTTCTTCTATTCCTCGGGACTCCTACTGCCAATGGGCTACGGACAGGGACCGGGACAGGCGCTCAACTTCGGCGTGACATTCAGTGGATGGGCCTCTGATCAGGGCATAACTTTCCATGGCTCGGACTTCGGCCTCAGTATTGCTGCAATGGGTTTTATTGTCGGCAGTCTGGTCGGGGTGATTTATATGAATGTCTTGAGACGCAGGGGCAAACTTAAAATCTCTGGCGAGAAATATGTAGAGAAATATACCCTTGCCGACTATGAGTCTGAGAAGGAGATACCTCATTCCGAGTCAATCGACAAGTTGACGGTGCAACTCTGTCTCGTCTTGCTTGTCTATGCCCTTGTCTTTTTGTTGATGTATGGCATCCAACAACTTGACCTTGGCAACTTCGGAGTGAAGACTCTCAAACCGTTGGTGTGGGGCTTCAATTTCCTCTGGGGTACATTGCTTGGAGTCTTTGTGAAATGGGTTATCGGAAGGCTCCGCAAAAGCAATCTCATGCAGCGCGAGTATATCAACAACTATACTCTCGACCGTATTGCCGGCACTTGCTTCGACTTTATGATTGTCGCAGGTACTGCCGCCATCGACTTCAACAATCTGCGCAACCTCTGGCTGCCGCTGCTGCTTGTCTGTGCCCTCGGTGCTCTTGTAACTTTCTGGTATGTGTTGCGCTGCTGTCGGAAACTCTATCCCGATTACACATATGAGGCATTCTTTTCAATGTTTGGTATGCTTACAGGAACAGCCTCCAACGGTATGATTCTGCTTCGAGAGATAGACCCGCGTTTCGAGACTCCGGCGGCCAACAATCTTGTTCTTCAGACAATACCTGCCCTTGCCTTCGGATTCCCAGTGCTGCTGCTTATGGGCTTTGCCCCGCAAAGTATGCAAAACACTATGATTTCTGTAGGGTTGATGCTTGTCGCCTTGCTGATATTCGCCTTGTTCATATTCCGAAAACGGAAAGTTAAAAACGAAAACAAAGAAACTTAATCCATTAAACGCATAAAATCCATGAAAAAAAACATTCTTTTCATCCCACTATTCCTCTTTGTCGCCTTTTCTGCAGGCGCACAGGAAAACCATGTCCGCACAGGTTGGAATTTCGGTGTTCTTCCCAGTGTGGCCTTTGATGCCGACCTTGGATTTCAGTTTGGGGCACTAACCAATATCTACTATTTTGGCGATGGCTCCACCTATCCCGAATACCTTCATTCCTTTTATGCTGAAGCTGCCTACACCACAAAGCATTTCGGCATCTTCCGCGCCTCTTACGACTCCAAATACCTTATCCCGAATCACCGTCTCAGCATAGACCTTACCTATCTGCCTGACCAGATGTGCGATTTCTATGGTTTCAACGGCTATGTGAGTCATTATGAGCCTGCCTATTCCAACCAAGACGACCCGGCCTATATCACCCGCGCCTACTACAAATACCGCCGCGATTTGTTCCGCTTCTCAGCCGACCTGCAAGGCGAAATTGCTAAGCCGTGGTATTGGAATGTAGGACTTGGTATCCTTCATTTTAACGTTGGTTCGGTCGATGTAGAGCGCCTGAACAAGTTCACCCGCGACGAGACTGACTATCTGCCCGATACCGTAACCCTCTTCGACCAGTATGTCGCGCAGGGTTACATAAATTACAATGAAGCCACTGGTGGAACACATCCGTACATTCATGGTGGTGTGACTTACGACACCCGCGACCGTCTGCAAAATCCTACACGCGGCATACATGCCGACATGTTCCTGACTTATTATGCGGGTCTTGACAAGGGTTACAACAATTTGAAGTTCAACGCCTCCTGGCGTCAATACATCTCCGTTGTCCCCAACCGCCTTACCTTGGCTTATCGCCTCGGCACCCAGCTTAACCTTGCTGGCGATTGCCCTTTCTATCTCAACACATACCTCAATCAACTTTACATGCAACGTGTTGTTTACGAAGGTCTAGGTGGTGCCAACTCGGTACGTGGAATTATGCGTAACCGTATCCTTGCCCCTG
>JAEEGL015744184.1_pt1 | contig 10846 bp, 13 predicted proteins | sample 9134231 | NCBI WGS metagenome assembly JAEEGL01 (sample SAMN16246548, study PRJNA631951) | gut metagenome | biome: gut microbiome; feature: rumen; material: fiber-attached | host: Bos | place: Iran: Karaj | collected 2018-10
TTAAATGGTTATATAAAAATGCTAAAGATTATCCAGTTGGTTTATTAATGAATAAACCCGATTTCTTTAAAGAATATTTCTTTAAGAAGTATGATTTCTTAAATATTCGAGTAAATGTATTTAATGATAAACGTATAAGATTATTACGCGAAAAAGAAACTGTAATAGGTTACGGTATAAAAGATCAAAAAATGTTAAAGGAAAAGAGAAATGTTTACGATAATTTAATCTGTGATAATTTACTTGAAATAGATACAGATTAATTTTATAATAAGCATTTAAGAAGGGGAATTATTATGGATTATGTTTATATTGGAACAATAATTGATACCCATGGTATAAAAGGTGAAATAAAATTACGCTCAGATTTTGAACGTAAAGATTTAGTGTTTAAACCGGGTGTAATAATTTATATTGATAATAAACCATATAAGATAGTTACATATCGTTATCATAAAGTATACGATATGATTACTCTAGAAGGTTATGACAATATTAATTTAGTAATTCCTTTTAAAAAGAAAAAAGTATATGTTGATAGAGAAATATTAAATCTATCTAAAGAAGACTATATACTTGAGGATTTAATAAATTGCAAAGTATATATTGGTGATAAAGAATATGGTAAAGTAGTAGATTATACTACGGGAAAGAATCCATTATTAATCGTATCGATTAATAATAAAGAAAAATATATACCAAATAATAAAGAATTTATTAAAGAAATTGATATTAATAATAAGAAAATTATTGTTAATGAAATAGGAAAGGGTGTTTTAGAATGAAAATAAGTATCTTAACACTATTTCCTAACATGTTTACTGGATTCTTAAATGAATCAATAATTAAAAGAGCTATTGAAAATAAGCATGTAGAATTTGAGATTATTAATATTAGAGATTTTTCTAAGTTAAATAATAAACAAGTAGATGATACGCCTTATGGTGGTGGAGCAGGTATGGTTATGATGGTTGAACCTGTTGTAGATGCCATCAATTCAGTTAAAACTGAATATTCTAAAGTAATACTTACGAGTCCAGCAGGTATACCATATAAGCAATCACTTGCAGTAGATCTATCACATGAAAAACATTTAATATTAATATGTGGTCACTATGAAGGTATCGATGAAAGGATATTATCGTATATCGATATGGAAGTAAGCATAGGTGATTATATACTTACTGGTGGTGAATTACCTTCAATGGTTATAAGTGATTCAATAGTAAGATTACTAGATGGTGTAATAACTAAAGAATCTTATGAAAATGAATCATTTAATAATAACTTATTAGATTATCCAGTATATACTAAACCATATGAATATGATGGAAAGAAAGTACCAGATATTTTAATAAGTGGTAATCATGCTAAAATAAATGAATGGCGCAAAAATATGCAACTTGAGAAAACTAAAGAAAGACGTCCAGATTTATTAAATTAAGGAAGTGGGTTTATGGAATTTTTAGTTAAAAGGAATAAAGGGTTTGAACAAATAGCATATATGGTATATGATGCAGAAGGTTATCAATTTAAACCTGAAAATACTTTTGATTATTCATGTATTAGAGTTAATACGGTAACTTTCTATAAACCAGAATTTGTTAATCATTTAATAGTAAAAAGATTTAGACAACAATTTAATAGACTATCAGGAATTATATTTAGATTCTTAGAGTCTGATATCGATGATGATAGTGATACTGATTGTATGTTATTACTAGATGATGTTGAAAGACTACGTCGTGCTATGGAACTTAATTATCAAAGATATTTAGAGAATAGAGAATATATTCAATATATTCATGAATTAGCTTATTTAGATAATCAAATACGTCAAAAATTAGCATATATTAATCAATTAAGACAACAAGAGTATCAAACTAGTCATACTCGTTCAAGATAAACTTTATTTTTATAAAGTTTTTTTCTTTTAAAAACGTATATTATCATTGATATTTAGGCTTTTATTTTATATAATACATAAAGGAACGGAGAGTAAAAAGTGAAAAACGTAAAAGAAGTAAAAATTACTATTGAAGGAAAAGAATGGGAAAGTGCTTTAGATAAAGCATTCGAAAAAAAGAAAAAAGAAGTTAAAGTAGATGGATTCAGAAAAGGTGCAGTACCTAAAGCTGTTTATTTAAAAAAAGTAGGTATTGAATCATTATTTATGGATGCTAGTGATATTGCTATTGAAGTAGCTTATAAAAAAGCTTTAGATGAATCAGATGTAATTCCTGTTGTTGAACCAGGTGTATCTATTGATGCTATCGATAAAGATAAAGCATCATTTACTTTCACATTCATTAGTCGTCCTGAAATTAAATTAGGTAAATATAAAGATTTAGGAATCAAAAAAGAAAAAATTAAAGTAACTAAAGAAGAAATCGAAAATGAAATGGAACACATCAGAAGTCATATGGCTGAAGTTGTTGTTAAAGAAAATGGTGAAGTAGTAAATGGAAATACTGCTGTTATCGATTTCGTAGGTACTATTAATGGAAAAGAATTCGAAGGTGGAAAAGGAGAAGACTATCCACTAGAAATTGGTTCTAATTCATTCATTCCAGGATTCGAAGAACAAATGATTGGAATGAAGGTTGGTGAAACTAAAGACTTACATTTAAAATTCCCAGATGATTATACTAAAGAATTAAAGGGTAAAGATGTAGTATTTAAAGTAACTGTTAAAGAATTAAAAGAAAAAGTATTGCCTGAATATAATAAAGACTTCTTTGATGATTTAGATATTAAAGGCGTTGATTCTAAAGAAACATTTGAAAAGAATGTTAAAGAAGGTCTAGAAAAGACTAAAGAAGAAAACGCTGAAAATAAATACATGAATGAATTATTAAAGACAGCTACAGATAATATGAAAGTTGAAATTAATCCAGAAATAATTGATTCAGAAATTGAAAGAATGATCGATGAATATTCTCGTGAATTAAAACAACAAGGTATGACATTCGAACAATATCTTCAATTTACTGGAACTAAGATGGATGATGTTAAAGCTATGATGCGTCCACAAGCTGAAGCTCGTGTTAAGACTAGATATTTACTTGAAGAAGTTGTTAAAGAAGAAAAGATTGAATCAACTGATAAAGAAGTAGATGCTGAAGTTAAGAAACTAGCTAAAGAATATGAAATCAAAGAAGAAGAATTCTTACAATATGCTGGTGGAAAAGACATGATTAGATATGATCTAAACATGAGAAAAGCTTTAGATGCAATTAAAGAAGCAAACAAATAAAAACATTAGATTAACTCTAATGTTTTTTTATGGTAGCTTATTAATATCACATGTAATAAAGTGTTTATATTCATTACTATCTAAATAAATACATTGACATTTTTTAGTAAAATCATCACATTCACAATCATATGAGTTTAAACACATATTATCATGATATTTTTCGGTTTCGGTAACGGCCCAATTAATGAAGTTTACTCCTAAATTAACAACTAATATAGTTACTAGAATAATAACTATAAAATGAATAACGCTTATAACAATACCTGCTATAGCAAATCCTTTACCATTTCCATATTCATCGGATTTAGCTAAACCGATAATAGAAAATATCAAAGATAGTATACCAAATTGTAATATTGCTAATACAAAACCAGCAATAGCATATCCATTAGTTTTATTATTATATTTATTTAGTGGTTCACCAGTATTTGGATCATAATTCATAATCAATCACTCCTATAATAAAATTATAGCACACTATACATAAATAAATAATATAATTTCTTTAATAAAGATAAGAATTGTTATATAATAAAAATTGAAGAAGAAGGTATAATTATGGATGCCAAAATTAATAGTAAAGAAGAATTATATCAACGAATATTACCTGCTTTACGTACTAAAAAACATGAATTAGAACGTATTGGAGTTAAAAATATTGATGAAAAAACTATTTGGAATTTTAATAAACAATACAAGTGGATTAAATCTACTGGTTTAACTTTGGCTGCCATGGTAGATGATATATTAAATACTGAAGATCAAGATTATATTGATTATATTATAAAATTACAAGAAAAAGGTGACTAATAACATGAAAGAATTATATCAAGAATTGTTAGATTTATGTTATGAGAATGGCTATAGTAGTGCAGAAATAGATAAGATTAAAAAGGCGTATGAATATGCTTCTAATCAACATAAAGGAATGAAAAGAAAAAATGGCGAAGATTATATATCTCATCCATTAAATGTTGCTATTACGGTAGCTAATTTAAATACAGATGCTGAAACAGTAGTATCAGCTCTAGTACATGAATGTATTGTTCATGGTAACGCTACTTATGAAGATTTAGAAAAAGAATTTGGTAGTGAGGTAAGAAGTGTTGTTGAATCTTTAGATAAAATTAATAGATTACATTTATTAGATCCATCAGAATCTAGTTCATTATATTTAAGAAAAGTCCTTGTTGCTTTATCAGAAGATGTCCGAGTTATTATTCTTAAACTTGCTGGTAGATTACACAATATGCGTACCATTGATGGTTTAGATAAAGACTTGCAACGTCAAAAAGCATTAGAAACATGGAATGTATTAATACCAATAGCGCATAGATTAGGTATTAACCAAATAAAATCTGAATTAGAGGATTTATGTTTTAAAATATTACATGAAGATGAATATAATGATATTGAAAAACAATTACCAGAAGATAGAGAAACCTTAAATGCTTATCTACAAGATATGAAAGATGATATATCTGAATTATTAAAAGAAAACAATATTTCTTTTGAAATAAAGGGTAGAGTTAAATCAGTATCAAGTTTATATAATAAATTATCTAATGGTAAGAAATGGTCTGAAATATATGATGTCTTAGGTTTAAGAGTTATATGTGAAGAAGAAACAGAATGCTATTTAATTATTGGTTTAATACATTCAATGTATAGACCTATACCAAAGAGATTTAAAGATTATATAGCTATGCCTAAAGGTAACTCATATCAATCATTACATACGGGTATATATGGTCCACATGGTTTACCGGTAGAAGTTCAAGTAAGAACTAAAGAAATGAATGAAATAGCTGAACACGGTGTAGCATCACACTGGTCATATAAAGAGAAAAACTCTAAACATATTCAAACAATTATGGAACAAAAACTTCAAATGTTTAGATCTTTAATTGAATCTAATGCTGATGAAGTTACTGATGATGATACATTTGCATCTACTATGTCTATGGAAGTATTATCACAAACGATATATGTATATACACCTAAAGGTGATGTTGTTGAGTTACCAGCTAAATCAACACCATTAGACTTTGCATATCGTATTCACTCTAAAGTAGGTGATACAACTACAGGTGCAATAGTTAATGAAAATATCGTACCACTAGATTATGAGTTACAAGATGGAGATATAGTTAAGATATTAACTAATCCAAATTCTACTCCTAATAAAGATTGGTTAAATATCGTAAAAACTACTCAAGCTAAAGCTAAGATTAAATCATATTTCTCTAAACAAGATAGAGAAGAGTATATAGCTAGAGGTAGAGATTTATTAGAAAAAGAATTAAAAAGACAACATATTAATTTATCCGATGCTATGACACCAGATCGATTAGATAAATTAGAGAAAGACTTAAAAGTAAATAACTTTGATGATATTTTATTACAAATTGGATCATCAAGATTTACACCAATATATATTGTTCAATTACTATATGAAGAAAAGAAAAATGTTCAAGACTTATTATTAGATAAAGTAATGAATAATTCTTTAATTAATAAAACTAATTATAAGAATGATATTATTGTATCTGGATGTGATGATTTATTAGTAAATTTAGCTTCTTGTTGTAAACCAGTATATGGTGATGAAATAATTGGTTATATTACTAAAGGTCAAGGTATAACAGTACATAAAAAAGACTGCGTTAATATAAGAGATATTAAAGAAAGATTAATTAATGTTGAATGGAATCCGGATAAGTCTGAAGAAAAACAATATTATGCTAAATTAAAAATATATACTAATGGCACTAAATCTAACTTATTAGATATTATATCTAAATCAACTATTAGAAATGTATCTGTTACAAGTATTAATGAATTAACTATTAATGGTAATATTCATTATGATTTATTAGTTAAAGTAAAAGATAAAACAGTATTAGGTTTATTTATAGATGATTTAAAAACATTACCATTCGTACAAGATATAAAGAGGTATTAATATGAAATTAGTTATTCAAAGAAGTAAAGAATCTAGTGTATCTGTAGATGGTAAATTAATTAATAAAATAGATAAAGGTTTAATGATACTTGTTGGTATAAATACTGAAGACACTATTGAAGATGTTGAATATTGTGTTAAGAAAACTTTAAACTTAAGAATATTTGATGATGAAAATGGTGTTATGAATAAATCTATTTTAGAAGTAGGGGGAGAAATACTTTCTATTTCCCAATTTACTCTTCAAGCAGATACAAGAAAAGGTAATAGACCTTCTTATATTCATGCTATGAGAGGGGAAGAAGCTATTAATTTGTATGAATTATATAATTCTAAACTTAATGAGCAAATAAAAACATATCCCGGTGTATTTGGTGCTGATATGAAAGTATCTATTCTTAATGATGGACCAGTAACTATAATAATAGATTCAAAAGAGAAATAATATTTCTCTTTTTTATTTGTTTTAAAGAATATTTGAGTATTTAAGTATATTTATATTAATAAAATATTAACTCTCTTTAAAGAGTCTAAAAACAGTTTCAAAAGTGCAATTTTAAATTGACTATGAGTTAATATAATTCTATAATTATATTAGATTATACTAAAGAATATAGGAGGAAAAGATATGAATAAGTATAAAATAAGTGGTACTGTTGCAGCCATCTTAATTATTGGAGCATATTTTGCTGGTTGGCAAACAATGATTTTATTAGGAGCATTTTTATTTATTTTCTGTGAACTAGATAATAGAGTAAGAGATTTAGTAATTAATGTATTTTCATTCTCTATTGCTATTGAACTAGTTGAACAATTCTGGCATTTAATTTATAAGGCATCTAGTTTAATTCCTAATATTTTAACTAAATTTGTTGGAATTATTAATCATTACTTAGATGCTGGTAATCAAATTGATTTAGGAAAGTTTGGAGACTATGTAATATATCCAATTCAAGATATATTTGAAATTTGTGATGAAGTATTCGGATATTTAATTATCTTTGCATTCTTCGTATATATTACATCATTATTAGTTGGTAAAACTAATAGAGGTTTATTAATTAGTGGATTCATTGCTAAGTATATAACTAAAGTATTTAACTATGTATCAGCTTATGAAATGCCTCCAGTTGCACCAGTTGCTCCTGCACCTGCACCTGTAGCACCAGCTCCAGTAGCTCAACCTGCACCAGAAGCTCCAGCACCAACAGATCCTAATACACCACCAACAGGTGTTTAAGAACATAAATAAAACTCAAGATATACTCTTGAGTTTTTATTTTACTAATTCATTACTTGTTTGCATATAAGCCCTAAATAGACCACCAGCACCTAATTTAATACCACCAAAGTATCTTACTACTACTATTAAGACATGATTTAATTCTTTCTTTTCTATAATGGTAAATATTGGTATTCCAGCTGTACCACTAGGTTCACCATCATCTGTTCTTTTAACTAAGTTATCAATCTTATAGCCATAACATACATGTCTAGCTTTTTTATGTTCTTTTTTTATCTCTTTAAGAATACTATCTACTTCATCAGTAGTATCTACTTCATAGTAATATCCATAGAACTTAGATTTCTTAACTTCAATTAAATTCTTATTAATTAATTTCATAATTATCACTTCTAAATAAATATTATCATAAAATATGACAAATTATAAAGAATTATATTATAATGTAATAGAGAAAGGAGACCTTTTATGAAAGATTTTAAAGATAAACTAGCTCTTGTACCTAATAAACCAGGTTCATATCAAATGAAAGATAAAAATGGTGTCATAATCTATGTTGGTAAAGCTAAAAACCTTCATAAGAGAGTCTCATCATATCTTAATAGAGAACAAACAGGAAAAACAAAAAAACTGGTAGAAAATATTGATGACTTTGAATATATAGTTACATCATCTGAATTAGAGTCATTTATTCTTGAATTAAACTTAATTAAGAAATATGATCCTAAATACAATATCTTACTTAGAGATGATAAATCTTATCCATACATTGAATATATTAGAAAACCATATCCAATGTTAAAAGTATCTCGATATTTAAATGTTACTAAAAAAGAAGGTAAGAATTTATTTGGACCATATGTTAATAGTTATGCTGCTAGAAGAATAGTAAATTTAATAAATAGATTATATCCATTAAAGAAATGTGAAGGTAATCCTAAAGAATTATGTTTATATTATCATATACATGAATGTTTAGGTTACTGTGTTAAGAAAATAGATGAATCTATTATAAATGAAATGGAATCAGAAATACTATCATTCTTAAGAGGTAATGATGACATTATTGTAAATAAACTAAAGCAAGAAATAGAACATCAATCAGGATTATTAAATTATGAAAAAGCTTTAGAATTAAAGAATGAACTTGATTATATTAATATTGTCATGGAAAGACAAAAAGTTGAATTACATGACCACGTCAATAGAGATGTTATTAATTATTTCTTTAATAATGGATTCTTATCTATAGAGATATTCTTTATTAGAAATGGTAAATTAGTAGGTGGAAAGAATAATATTATTCCAGTATCAGATGATTATCTAGAAGATATATATACTTATATAGGTCAATTTTATCAAAAGAATGAAATCCCTAAAGAAATATTAGTACCAGAAGACTTTGATACTGAATTATTATCTAGTGCTTTAAATACTAAGTTTGTAAGTATTACTAAAGGACCTAAGAAAAAACTATTAGATATGACATATGACAATGCTAAGATTAACTTAGAAAATAACTTTGAAACTATTCAAAAAGATATTAAGAGAACTAGTGGCGCGAATGAAGAATTAGAAGAATTACTAGGTATTAAGATACATCGTATAGATTCATTTGATAACTCAAACCTTTTTGGTGATTATGCTGTATCTGGTATGGTTGTATATAAAGATGGATTACCATCTAAAAATGATTATCGTAAATATAAAGTATCAGTAGATAAAAATGATGATTATCATACTATGAAAGAAGTTACTTATCGTAGATACTTTAGAGCATTACTAGAAAAAACAGAATTACCGGAATTAATATTAGCAGATGGTGGTATAACTCAAATACATGCTATTCAAGAAACATTAGATGAATTAAATTTAAGAGATAAAATTAAAGTATGTGGTATGGTTAAAAATGATAAACATAGAACTAATGAATTATTAGATGGAGATACACTAAATACTTATCCAATAGATAGAACTTCTAATTTATTTCATTATTTAACTCGTATTCAAGATGAAGTACATAGATATACTATTAACTATCATAGAGAAATAAGATCTAAGGGTTCAATAGCATCTATCTTAGATAATATTGATGGTATAGGTAAAGTAAGAAGAAAAGAATTAATAAAGAAATATGGTTCAGTAAAACGTATTTTAGAAGTACCTATTGAAGAATTAAAAGAGATAGTACCAGAGAATGTTGCTATTAATTTACACAATTATATTGAAGAATACTATAAAGATAAGAAAAATAATTGAAACTAATAACTTTATAGGGTACAATTATTTTATGGAAAGTAAGTGAGAATATGAAAGGATCTGCAAGAGGATTTTTATATTTAATAATTGGTATAGTAGTAGCTTTTGGTGCCTTAATAGCAATTAATTATGGTATGGAATATTACTATAAGAATAAATTAAAGAAAGAAGCATGGGAAGTTATGGAATTATTAACTGCTCGTGGTGATGAATATAAAGAAAAAGATCAATTTGTTGAATATGCTATTGCTAAATATAAAGAAAAAGGATATAAAGATAAAGATTTAAAAAAAGTTGAAGTAGTATTAAGAAATGATGGTTCATTTGTACTATATAATGACTTTTCATATGTATCTATTTGGGGTAGTATAGCTCAAAAGAATGATATGACTGTAAGAATAGCTTTAATTGGTTATAAAGACAAATATAGTCAATGGCAAATTGAAGAATATAATGAAAATAAAGAATATGCTGTATTAACTACAACAACTCTTTCTACTAGTAAATAAAAGCACAATATGTGTTTTTTTTCATTATTAATGGTAAATACGTAATATTTTGTTTGAAAATACACCTATATTATGCTAAAATATCTTTAGTTTGACGAGTGAGGAGGCAATAAAAATGGGTAAAACAAAAACAGATGCTAGAACAGCTATCGGATTAAAATGTACAAATTGTGGAAAGATGACTAGAAGACACACTGAAAAAAATACTAAAAATACTACAGATAAGTTAGAAATTAAAAAATATTGTCCAGTTTGTAAGTCTACTCAAGTTTTCAAAGAAACTAAAATCGGTAAATAATTATAAAAAGATATAAAGGAGGATCCTTATGAATAGCAGTATTAATATTAATGAAATTAAAAATGGAATGACTATCATTATTGATGGTAAATTATGTTTAATTGAAGAATTCCAACATGTTAAACCTGGTAAAGGTGCCGCATTCATGAAAATTAAACTTAGAAATTTAAGAACAGGATCTCTAGTTGAAGAAACTTATAATACTAATATAAAGATTGAAAGAGCTAGAGTAGATAGATTACCAATGCAATATTTATATTCTATGGGTGAAACTTATGTATTCATGAATAGTGAAACATACGAACAAATTGAA
>JAEEGL016838923.1_pt1 | contig 10846 bp, 7 predicted proteins | sample 9134231 | NCBI WGS metagenome assembly JAEEGL01 (sample SAMN16246548, study PRJNA631951) | gut metagenome | biome: gut microbiome; feature: rumen; material: fiber-attached | host: Bos | place: Iran: Karaj | collected 2018-10
ATAGGTGATGATATGAGATATGAAAATGGTCATATTGTTACAGACTATACAAAGAGAGCTAAAAGTGACAACTCCTTAAAAGGAATAAGTAAAATAGCTAAGGAACAAGGAGAAGAAGTTGCTAAGAAAATAGCTGATAATCTAATAAAAAATACATATAGAACATTAATGACAAGAGGAATGAAGGGCTGCTATGTGTATTGTACAAATAAAGAATTGAGTGATTATTTAAAAAATAACATCTAATAAAATGCATTATAATATGCATTTTTTTGTTTTCTGATATTTTTTTACAAAAAACAGATCATTTTGTGTTCACAGTTAAAAATATCTGCTATAATGTTTATAAGATGATGATTAGAAGATAGAAAAGAGTGATAGCTTATGATTAGATTGGCAACTTTATTTAGTGGAATTGGTGCTATAGAACAAGCGTTTATAAAACAAAATATTGATCATAAAATTGTATTTGCTTGCGATAATGGAGAAAGAGAATTACCTTATACTAAAGAAGAAATACTTGAGAAAGTTGAATCAATGTCATTAGAAGAAAAAAATCACTATATAAACGATTTATATGCTTCGTTAAAGAAACCTAATTGTATGTATCAAACATATAAAGAGAACTATGAAATAGATGATAAAGATTTTTACCAAGACATTAGGTTTTTAGATGGAACAGTTTATAATGGAAAAGTAGATTTGCTTGTTGGTGGTAGTCCTTGTCAATCTTTTTCTATTATTGGTAAAAGAGGAGGATTTAATGATACAAGAGGAACTTTATTTTATGAATATGCAAGAATTATTAAAGAATCTCAACCGAAAGCATTTATATTTGAAAATGTAAGAGGAATGTTAAACCATGATAAAGGTAGAACATGGGAAACTGTTCAAAACACGTTTAAAGAATTAAATTATAAAATATATATTAGAAGTAATCCGATTTTAAATGCTAAAAACTTTGGAATTCCACAAAATAGGCCAAGGTTATTTGTTATTGGTATACGTAATGATCTAAATACATCTAATTTTATTTTCCCTAATGAGGTAGAATTAACAACAACTGTAAAAGACTATTTAGATGAAAATGTTGATGCAAAATATTATCTTGGTCAAAAAGGGTTTGAATTTGTTACGAACCCTAAATACAAGAATAGAGCTCAAATAAATTCTAATATAATGCAATGTCAAAAAGCAAATCAGCAATTTAATTGGAATGGAGAATTTGTTTTTGTTCCTTATGAAAAAATCAAAGAACAAAAAGATATTCTAGAAAAGGCATATGTTTCTACATATAATGGGGTTCGAGGAGTTTGTAGAAAACTAACTCCTGAAGAATGTGTTAGACTAATGGGATTTTCAAATAGCTTTAAGTTTCCCGAAAAAATGAATGATAAAGATAAATATAGACAAGCCGGAAATAGCATTGTTGTTAACATATTTGAAAAGATTATTCCAAATTTAATTGATACAGGTGTATTTACTGAAGAAGCCGAATTGACTGATTTATTTAAGCCAAAGTTAAGATTGGCAACTTTATTTAGTGGAATTGGTGCTATAGAACAGGCTTTAATAAGAAATAATACACAATATGAAATAGTCTTTGCTTGCGATAATGGAGATGTAGAAGTTGAATATAATCACGAAGAAGAGTTTAAAAAAATTCAATCAATGAATAGTAAATTGGATAAGAAAAAATATGTAGATGATTTATATACAGCTGGAAGTAGAAAGCAAAATTATGTAAAACAAAGTTACATGGCAAATTATGGAGATAAAATAAATGAAGATGATTTTCATTTGGATATTAATTTGTTGGATGGAACAGATTATAAAGACAAAGTGGATTTGCTTGTTGGTGGTAGTCCATGCCAGTCTTTTTCTACAGTTGGGTTTAAAGGAGGATTAGAGGATGCTAGAGGAACACTTTTTTATGAATATGCAAGAATAATAAAAGAGGTAAATCCTAAAGTGTTTATCTATGAAAATGTAAGAGGATTAACAACTCATGACAAAGGTAATACTTGGAATATAATCAAAGGTATTTTTAAATCATTGAATTATAGAATAACTGAACCGCAAATATTAAATGCAGCCGATTATGGCATACCTCAAAATAGAAGAAGAGTTTTTGTAGTAGGAATTAGGAATGATCTTAACTTAAAAAATGAGTTTCACTATCCGGAACCAATTAAGTTAAAGTATAGTATGAAACAGTTTTTAGAGTCTTACTGTGAATATGGTGGGTTTAATTATGATGATAGTGGAGACATTTGTATAAAAAATTCTGATTTTGACCCTAGTAGAGTAGATGATAAATATATATTATCGGATTTGGTTAGAAAGTATGTATTAACTCCAGGGACTAAAACATTTAAAACTCAAATTAAATATGATTTAGATATAGCGAGAACCGTTTTATCAACAATGGGTAATAGACATAGAGCAGGTGTAGATAATTATATGACTGATAAAGGTGGAGAAAATAAGCTGAGAATGTTGACAGAAAGAGAAGCGCTTAGACTTATGGGTTTCCCTGATAGTTTTAAAATCGTTGTTTCTAGGGCTCAAATGTATAAGCAAGCTGGGAATAGTATTGTTGTAGATGTTATGTTAGCTGTTGTTAGGGAAATTTTTAAAACCGGTGTCTTTGACAGTAATACAAATAGTCTAGTGCTTTTGAATGATAAAAGTAATGAACTAGTATCTCAGCAATTAAATTTAGAATTTGAAGAATATGCATAAGCATATTCTTTTTTTGTTGCATCTGTAGTCATAAAATGAGTAATTTGGTATAATAAAGTCAGTGGAGATGAGGATTTATTATGGGTATGGAAGAGAAAACTTTTAAAATGCCACCATCAACTTACATTATCGATACGTTAGGTTATAGTGGTTATAACTTGAGTACTTCAATAGCTGATATAATAGATAATAGTATTGCAGCACATTCAAAGAATATTTATATAGATTTTGAATTTGGTAGTCATAATTTAAGTGACTGGTATGTAACAATTAAAGATGACGGAGATGGAATGGACAGTAAAGAATTGGAAAAAGCTCTTACTGTTGCAGATAATAATCTAAAAAACGTTAGAAATGATGATGATCTTGGAAGATTTGGATTAGGTTTAAAATCGGCATCTATCTCTCAATGTAATCATTTGCTTGTTGTGTCTAATAAAAAAGGTAAAAAACCAACTGCAAAAGCTATCGATATGGAATATTTGCATAAAACTAATTCTTGGGATGGATTGGATTACGATGATAATATTGAAATACTTAGCGAATATACAAGCCTTGGAACCATGGTAAAGTGGGAAAAGCTTAAATTTGTTGAAAACATTGAAGATTATAATGAAGCTAGAAATAGAATACTTGATAATATAATCCAAGTTAAAAGCTATTTGGGTATGGTTTTCCATCGATATTTAACTGATAAATACGGATTAGAACAGGTGAAAATTTATGTTCAAAAAATAGAACTTGAACCTTGGGATCCATTCTATCCAAATCCAAATTATTCCAAAAATATTTTAACTTCTTTAGAGGATACAAGTAAAATCCCTTATAAAGATAAGGAAATAATTGTTAAAACTTATGTATTGCCATCTAAAGATGATGTGGATAACGAGGAAGAGTATTCTAAGATAACAAGAAATGATGCTTTAGGTCATCAAGGTTTTTATATTTATAGAAATAATAGAATTATAAAAGCTGGTGGATGGCTTGATACAAGATTTAAAACTCATCAAAAATTCAACTCGATTAGAATAAGCATTGATTTTGATTCTTCTTTAGATGAAGCTTTTAATGTTGGCTTTACAAAGTCGACTGTTAATTTCCCTGACTCTATTACTAAAAGTTTAGAACAAATTGCAAAAGTAGCTAGAAGTAAAGCTGAATCAAAGCTTACAAAAAGAATTAAAAGAAATAAGAATATATTTAAGACCAAAGAAGAAGTGTGGAATTACGAAGTAAAAGGTAATATGTATGAGTTTTCTATCAATAGAACACATCCGTTAGTTCAACAATGTATAAAGGGTTTAGATAAAACAAAAGTAAATGAATTATTTAAATTATTAACCTATAATATCCCAACCTTTTATAATAATGAATTAACAAAATCAAAGAATAATACCTATTCTAGTAAGGAAATAAGAGAAATGCTTGAAGATTATTATGGAGTTTTGTTTGCAAAATATATAAACGAAAAAAATAGAGATGAGATAATAAAAAAAGAAATTGTAAATATTGAACCTTTTTCAAGTTACTTGGCTGACGTTGAATCTTTTTTTGAGTATGAGGTGAATTCATGGAAATAGATGAGAAGAAACTTAATAGATTAAAATTTGCACTTTTTGATGAATATTTGAAAGATAAAAAGTATAACGAGTTACCATGGAATCAAAGAGTTGAAAAAATAGTTGACGAATTAGTAGAAGATTTTCCATATATAGATAAGAGTTCAATTACAACTTTTGTTAAAGAAAGCTTATTTGTACAGGATACAAGGGTTATAGATGATAGATATATTCCTTGGTTAGAAGAAGCAAAAATGAATAATGAAATAGATTGGCAACATAGTTCTTCTTATTATATATATTTGATTAGTAAGAAAAAGTGGGATTTGAATACTGTTGCAACATTAAACGAAAGTACAGATATTATATTAGATCACATGGGAAATCCAAAATTGGATAAGTTTTTAAAAAGAGGATTGGTTATAGGTGATATACAATCAGGAAAAACAGCTAATTTTACATATTTAATAAATAAATCAATTGATGCAGGGTATAAATTTGTTATTCTTTTGTCTGGAATTCATAATGATTTGCGATCTCAGACACAGATAAGAATAGAAAATGAAGTGCTTGGATATACAACTACAGAAGATTCTTTAAATGATAAGGTTATTGGTATTGGAGAAATACCATTATTTGTACAAGATATAGAAACAATGACAGGAAGAGGTCCAAATGATGACTTTAAAAAAGCTTTTGGCAAATTGATTCAGGGTTCTAAAAATCCATTAGTATGTGTTGTTAAAAAGAATTTTTCTGTATTAAATAATTTAATTCAGTTTATAAAAGATGACATTGCTAAGAATAAAAATGAAAAATTAAATGTTCCGGTCTTAATAGTAGATGATGAGGTTGATCAAGCTTCGGTTAATTCTTCTAGAAATGAAAACCCTACAACTATTAATAGATTAATAAGGAGCATTATTAACTTGTGTGGAAGAGTATCTTATGTTGGTTATACTGCAACTCCATATGCAAATGTGTTCATTAATGATTCTGACGATACTGAAACAACTGAAATTAGCAGTGATTTATTCCCTAAAGATTTTATAGTTTCTCTTCCTGTATCTAATAATTACTGCGGAGTTTCCAAATTCTTTGGTCAAAAAGATAAACCTAATTATGATTTAGTAAAAATAATAGATGATGAAGATGTATTTGTAGAAGAAGCAAAATATGATAAATATGATAGAATAAAATTTAAAGCGCATGATAGTATCATCAAATTGAATAAAAGTATTATGGACGCAATCGATGACTTTATAGTTGGATCGGCAATTAGAAGAAGTAGAGAAGGAAATTGCCACTGTGCTATGATGGCTCACATTGCCGCATATGTTAGTCCAGCTACTTCATTAAAAAACTTGATTTATCAGCATGTCGAAAGATTGAAAGCAAACTACGTAAATGAATATCCAAGATATAAAGCTATTTGGGAAGAAAGATTTAAACCTATTTCCAATAATGAAAGATTTGATTACATTCGTGAAAAATATGGCGATGATTCATGGGATAAAATAGAAAAAGAAATATCTACTGTTTTTAAAATGATTGAAGTTAAACTATTAAATGGTGACTCTGATGACTATATTGATTACACTAACTTGGAACAAAGTGAATATATTGTTGTGGGAGGTAACAAGCTATCTAGAGGTTTAACTATTGAAGGACTAATGATAAGTTATTATTTAAGAACTCCTAGTGCATATGATACTGCTATGCAAATGGGAAGATGGTTTGGTTATAAGAGTAATTATTTAGATGTTTGTAGGATATATAGTAAAGAAGAATTAATAAACGATTTTATACATATATTTGATGCCACAGAAGAATTACGTAATGATGTAGATACAATGAATAATTTAGATTTAACTCCTCGTCAATTTGGTTTGAAAATTAAAACTCATCCTATTATGAAACCAACAAGCATGTCAAAAATGAAAAGTAGTCAAAAATTGTTACTGTCTTTTGGGAATACCTTACAACAAACTATTAAATTTGATTTAACTAAAAAAACAGATAATTTGATGGCAACAAATGAGTTTGTTTATGAATTATCAAAGAATTACAAGGAAGAAAAGGATAAGTTTAATATAATCTTTAATGGTGTTTCTTCAAAATATATAATTGATTTTATTAATAATTATTGTGGCTCATTAGATGAAGCATTTGATAATACAAATTTATGGAGAAAATATATTGAAAAATTAAATTCTTTTTCAGAATTAACAAATTGGACTGTTGTATTAGCATCGTTGAATAAGGGCGATAGTATAAAAATTGGTGGTTATGATGTATTTAAATCACAACGTTCTAGAATGCTTGGAAAGGCTTCTTCTACCCGAGTAATATCAAGACCGGACGATTTTAAATATGTCTTTGATAAAGATAGTGGTTTGAGGGAGATATATTCAAATCAAGCATTTAAAAAAGATGATCCTGTAATAAAAAAACATTTTACTAAAGATAAAGCTTTAATGGTAATTTATCCATTTGATATGACTTCACCTGGAAGACAAGAAATTGTTGAAAAGTCATTGATAGGTCTAGCAATTTGGTTCCCTGAGTCTGATAATGATAATGGAAAAGTTCAATATTATGTAACTGATAAATATTTAGAAACGATGGATAATGATTATTCGGAGGTTGATGCTTAATGAAAAATATTTTTGAAGAGTGGCGAATATTAGAAGAACAAAACAAAATAGAGAATGGCGTAAATGGTAAAAGTGTATTGTTTGATTCGCGATTTGATTTTTTCATAAAAAGAGATAGTAATGCTAATTTATCTATTACTATTTTGTGTAATGAACCAGTTGAGAAAATAGAAGTTGATATGTATGGAATATCAGTTAAGAATTCTATTGATCGTGATATTGATCCTTCTAAAGAAGCGGTTATTATTAAAAATACAAATCCAAATAACAGTGATATTTTTATGGCGTTTAGTGCGTCTTTATATGAAAAAGCAATATCCAAGAATAACGAAAATATAATAAATCTAATAAAAGAAACTATGAATGATTACATAGATTATTTTAAAGGAAATAAAAAAGGATTATCTGAAATAGAGCAACAAGGATTATTTGGTGAATTAACATTTATAAATGAAAATGTTGAATCTAACAAAGAAATAATTAATAACTGGGAGGGTATATTCAAAAATAAACATGATTTTGTATTTAAAGATTATTCAGTAGAGATAAAGACAACTAGAAACCAAACTGAATTAGATATAAAGATATCAAATGAAAATCAGTTAGATAATTCGTATGTTAAAGAGCTTGAATTAGTAGTGTATAGATTGGAAAAAGTTAATGTTGGTAAAACTTTGTACGATTTATACCAAGAGTTAGTTAATAAAATAGATAAAAAATATTTAATTGAATTTAAAGCTAAACTAATTAAAGCTGGGTTTGACATTAATGAAATGGATAATTTAGAAAGATTTAGACTAGTAGAAAGATATGATTTTATAGTAAATGACAGTTTCCCTAAAATAACAAAAAAAGAATTAATAACAGGCGTTCATGATGTTAAGTATAGTATTCTAATAGATGGTTTAGAAAGAGACGTAAAAAAATATGGCAACGAATAGTGAAGATATCAACAAGAGAATTGAAAATTATATAAAAAGTTACATGGACGAAAATGAAGATGGATTAACAAAAAAAGAAATCTTTTTAAAAGCTGTTTATGATTCAATGGCCGTTTATGAAGATGGTCACAATGAAATTGAAATTATTAATTTTAATTCTGAAGGATTTGGGATAAGAGTAGATGCTTATGATTTTATTGGAGAAAATCAAATTGATTTTTATATTAGTGAATATGATAACGGCAAGGAATTCCTTGATAGAGATTCTATTATAAAAGAAGTAAATAAAGTTATTAAGTTTATTACATTTTCCTTGGGACAAATGGATCAAATCTTTAAAAAAGATGATCCTTTATATAGTCTTAGTAATTACATAAGAGAGTCATTTGCTAGCAAAATAAACTATAGAGTATATTTTATTACTAATTCTAGTGTTGTTTGCGACAAAGTTGATTCTACTAAATTTATATATCAAAAGAGCAGTAGAAAAGTAGAAATTCTTGTTTATGATATTAGTGATATTCATGAATTAGGCGTTTTTACAACTGTTGAGAACAAAAGAGTAGATGTTAATTTTAGAGATGATTTTAATATTAAAGTGAGAGCTGTAAATGGACCTATACAAAGCGATATTTTTAATCCATACTTAATATTTGTTAAAGGTATTGTACTTGCAAGAACTTATGGCGAATATGGATATCAGTTTTTGAATGGTAATGTTAGGGCATATTTAAAGAAAACTCAAAAAGTTAATAAGGGAATTTATGAAACAATAAAAACTAATCCTGAATTATTTGTTGCATATAATAATGGAATTTCATCTGTTGCTCAAAGTCTAGAATTTGATGATGATGGGAATCTAATAGAAATTAAAGGATGGCAAATTGTAAACGGAGGACAAACTACAGCAACTCTTTATGAAGCGTTGAAGGATAACATAGATTTATCTAAAGTAGTTGTACCAGTAAAAATATGTGAGTTAGGTAAAAATAGTTTCGATAATGAAGAAATGATTGCTAACATAAGTGAATATGCTAATACTCAAAGTAAGGTAGCAAAATCCGACTTTTCATCAAATGAAAAATATCATATAGATATGGAAAAATATTCTAAGATGATATCTATAGATTGTGAAGTATCTTCTAATGCATATGAAAAATGGTTTTATGAAAGAACCAAAGGTCAATACGAATTGACTCGTTCAAGGGATATAAATGGTAATTTTTCTATTGAATTCCCAAAAGAGAAAAAATTTGATAAAACAGAATTGGCTAAAGCAATTATGTCGTGGGAGCAAGAGCCTTTTACAGTTTCACTTGGAAAAGAAAATAATTTTCAGGCTTTTAATAACATGATTAAACAAGGACTAATTGATAATAATGTTAACGAAAATTATTACAAAAAAAGTGTTGCTAGTGTTATTTTATTTAGAAAAATAAATGATGTAGTAAATGAAGAAAAATATGGTGGATTCAAAGCTAATATTGTTACATATACGATGGCTATTCTATCTTTCTTGACTGATAGAGAACTAAATTTAATGGATATTTGGAATAAACAAGATATTTCGTTCTCTTTAAAGGAAATCATTAGAAAAATAACTCATAAAATAAATAATAAAATACAGGAAACACCAAGTAATAATACGAATGTACAAATGTGGTGTAGAAAAAAAGAATGTTGGGATAATGTAAAATCGATTAACTTTGAAGACATAGATGGATTATATGATATGTGTACTCATAATGTTTCTAAAGATAGTGAAAAACAATATATAAAATTTAAAGATAAAATGTTGTCAATTGAACAAATTAACATTAGTATGCTTGATAAATTGATTAGATTTGGTTTACTTCACGAGATAATAAGTGAATCAGATGTTAAAATATTTAATATAATTACCGTTAATATTAGAAATCATAAACCATTAACAAGTACACAGCTAGATTATATTGGTCGTTTGATAACAGAATGCTTAGAGCAAGGTTTTAGTTTATAAGGAGTTGATTTAAATGGCGTTAGTTCTAAAAGATAATAATATTGAAATATATATACCCAATAGTGAAGCTTCTATTAAAGCTCAACACATAGGAATAAAGGATAGAACAGTTGGATCTTATTATGTAAGTGAGTTTGATGATCTTGTTGAAAAGTATTTAAATAAATATGAAGGCCATTTTTATATCGATTTGTTTAGAACTTATATTAATATGGGAAATTTGTACGATTATATTATAAAAAACGAAAAAAGCGACCTTTTTAAGGATAATTTGATGAACCAATTAATGATATGTGGTGAATTAGAAAAGAATAATTTGTACAAATCATATTATGAAATTCCTTCACCTAAGTTAACTGAAACAAGAAAATATTTAAAATTTGATAGAAATAATAAAATGGTTTGTTACTTTGCTGATATGTTGCTTGGTGATATTACTAAAATTGTTTTTATAAAAAATAATAATGATTATATTATTTATGGTGACGTCGTAGAAGACTATAAAGATAAAATAGATAAAAGTTTTAAGTAAATTTTCAATTTTGAACAAGTTATATAAAATCAATTTGCGCAAGTGGCATGTTATAATGTCACAGAGGTGAAAAAAATGATTAGAATAGAAGCAAATACTATGATACAAAAAGGGGATACATTAGATATTATCCTTAGTTATGAACAGGATGAAAATGTAGTAATAGGAGAGTACTTAGCTATATTAGATAAAATTAAGAATGAAATCATAGATAATGCCTTATTAAGCGAGATTGAGGTAAAAAGAATACTATTTGAGGAGCAATAATTACTTTGAAATTTTGTGACCAGTGGTCGCAAAGTGTGCCAAGTTGGCGAGAAGTAACTTCTGGACTAAATGAATAGAAGTTGATTGCATAAAAAAAGAGTGGAATTTTTACAAATACAAAAATCTCCTCTTATGTATTTGTAAAA
>JAEEGL016875025.1_pt1 | contig 10846 bp, 10 predicted proteins | sample 9134231 | NCBI WGS metagenome assembly JAEEGL01 (sample SAMN16246548, study PRJNA631951) | gut metagenome | biome: gut microbiome; feature: rumen; material: fiber-attached | host: Bos | place: Iran: Karaj | collected 2018-10
CATAAACTCATCGATAGCCTGAAGGACCGGTACCGCATATTCTTCACAGCCTAACAGCCACTGTTCATGCTGCATGGCGAACTCTCTGATCTCCGGTTCATGGAAATACTTCCTATAGCGCTTCAGATATTTCTCACCCATCTTCTTAGCATAAATGAAATGAACTTTCGTTCCTTCTACGCTGATATCATCGTTTAGCCAGGTCAGCAGATCAGAGTAATACTGATTTTTGACTGATTCCAGGGAAAACTGGGCAAAACATTCAACCATCCTTTCAGCTGTATCATCAGGCATCTCAAAAAACTTTTTGAGTTTTTCTTTCGTCTTCGCTCTTTTCTTCTCATTGCCGATAAAACCTGACAGCATCGGTACCACCAGCATGGACTGCAGTTTCGCAGCAAGTTTTCCTGACTGATCGAGATCCGGCGAACCGAAGATGCCGTGGTCAAGATGGACCTTTCTTCTTTGGATCAGCTGACCGACGAAACTGCACCCCAATGACGAACCAAGAGCGCCGTCGATCTTTCCTCCATAATTATCCAGGATGTATCTCTCGATCTTCTCAGTCACATCGATCATATCTTTAAAGATCGTATCTGAGCCGTCAAAACCATCATAATTCACACAGATCAGATGGTACTTCTCTTTCAGTCTGTCCAGGACAGTCGCAAAATTAGTCTGATAATTCATACAGGTCCCCGGCAGCAGCATCAGGATCCTGCCGTCTTTTTTACCCATTTCATCAAATTGCATCTTCTGATCTCCTCTTTCTTCAATAAAATGTTTCTTTATTTTCATCACTGCTCAAATCATGACCGCATGGATCGTAAATATCGTTCTGAGATCATCTTTAGAAAACTTCTTACCGTTTTCAATGTTAAGCAGCTCATTGATCCTATTATTAAATATATAAATAATTTTTTATTATTTTAATCCAAGAAAAAGACGAACTTTTACTGTCCGTCTTCATTATCTGCTTTTCTTATTTTTCCTTATTTGATTACGCTCTGTCCTCTGCTTACTTTCTGAGGATCGATGAAATCAAGGCTCTTGCCATTGTCGTTGGTGATGATCAGCATCGTCGACATATCGTATGTCTTAGCCAGTTTTTCAACATCAACTTCAACGATCGGTTCACCGGCTTTAACACTGTCACCCTGTTTCTTGCCTAAAAGCTTGAAGCCATCGCCATTGGCATTGACTGTATCAACACCGCAATGAACCAGCAGTTCAACACCTTCATTGGTCGTAATGCCATACGCATGACCAGTCGGGAACAGAACGCTCAAAGTACCATTGGCTGGTGAGCACAGAACAGTTTTCTTATTATATTTGAAAGCTGTTGATTTACCCATCATCTGTTCAGCAAAAACAGGATCTGATACTGTAGATACGTCAATAAGTTCGCCATCTGCTATCGCCACGATTGCATCATCAGCAGCATCAAGCGGCTGAAGAGATACCTCTTCTTCTTTTTTGAATAATTTGTCAAATAAACCCATTAGTCTAGCTCCTCTCTATTAACCTATGAGTGTAACTCAAGAAGGAATTCTTTTCTGATCAGCGGCTGTGACTTGCTGTATATTATTTCAGATGTATCCTTCACTTACTTTTATTTTAGCTTATAAACGCTTACTTGGATATGTTAAAATTCAATTAATGAAATACATATCACTAATAATATTCTTTGTCGCCACGGCTGTTCATCTTTATGCCTCTTTGCGCAAGGACAAACCGCTTCGAAACAAGAGCAAGCCCTTTATTCTGCTGGCTCTGATCGGCTTTTATATTTCGGCTGCCAGCAGTATCAGACCGGCTATTGTTCTGGCTCTGTTTTTCTCCTGGCTCGGTGATATCCTGCTGATCCCTGATGGCATCAAATGGTTCACCGCCGGCGGTATCTCCTTCATGATCTCGCACTTCTTCTTTGCGCTGGGCTATCTTGAAGATATCGATTTTTCCAGGATCAGTCCCCTGATCATCATTGCTTTGGCCTTGCTTTTTAATGTGATCGTTTTCTTCATCTTCAAAAAGCTGAAACCGCATCTTCCCAAGCAGCTGTTCTATGCGATGTATCTGTATCTGCTGATCAATGGTGCCATGAACTGTTTTGCGATCTTCCGCTGCTTAAGCAACCCTGATCTCTCTGGCATCGTGACTTTGATCGGCGCTGCGCTGTTTTTTGTTTCTGACTGTTCGCTCTTCTTTGTCCGCTTTGACAAGAACAGTCCGTTAAAGACACATTTCCTTGTCATGCTGACATATTCGATCGGCGAATTCCTGATCGTTTTGGGGCTCGTACTCAGATAGGAGAATTTCATGAAATATTATCTTTACAATCCACTTTCCAACAATGGTCTTAAGCCGCAGATCAATCCATCTCTTAAGCTGCTTGATGCTACCAAGACTGATTACGAACAGTTCTTTTCTGACCTTAAACCGGAAGATGAAGTAGTTCTGATCGGCGGAGACGGCACGATCAATCACCTGGTCAATCACTATGACTGCTCAAAACTGAAAAACAATGTCTATCTGTTTCCTAACGGTACCGGCAATGATTTTATCAATGACATCAACGAAAAACCGGGCAAAGAGATCCTGCTCAATAAATATCTCGTCAATCTGCCGACAGTAAAAGTCAAAGACATTGAAAAGAAGTTCATCAACAATATGGGCTTTGGCATCGACGGGTACTGCTGCGAAACAGCTGATAAGATCAGAGAAAGAAGTCCGGATAAAAAGATCAGCTATCCTTTGATCGCCATTATGGGACTGCTGTTTCATTTCCGTCCCTGCCACGCCAGTGTCGAAGTTGATGGTGAGAAATATGAGTTTGACAACGTCTGGCTGGCACCGACCATGAAAGGCCGCTTCTATGGCGGCGGTCTGATGATCGCTCCGGATCAGGATCGCAATTCCGATACATTGAGCGTCGTATTGTATATGACGAAATCAAAACTTAAAGCACTGATGGTCTTCCCTTCGATCTTTCAGGGAAAACATGTCGAAAAGAAAGATATGGTCAAGGTGATCAAAGGCAGGAAAGTTCATGTAAAATTCTCGAGACCATGTCCTGCCCAGATCGATGGCGATACACTGCTTGATGTCCGAGAATATTCCGTTGAAATCTGAAAAGCTAAATGGTGTGCTCAAGGGCACACCATTTTCTATAGCTTCAGCATAACCGCTGTATTATCGATGATACAGCTGATGTTGTAGTAAAAAGAAGTATGATCGATCAGATGGAACAACGAGGCAACGACATCTACCAGCCTTTCCTTGCTTCTGTCTTCAACAGTTCCGGCAATACATACCAGCCGCAATAAGCCATAGGCAGCGCACAGTCCTTTATAGACTTTTGTCTGATCAGCTTTCTTATCTACAAAAGGGAAACATTCATAGATCAGAGAATTATTGATCACTCTTTCAAAGAAAGGCATCCAGTCCGGATAGTTTTCTTCAAAGGCTTCTGAATCGATTTTAAACTGTTTAACATCATCTTTATACCTGCTGATCGCAGTTGAGATAACTTCATCGAGTATGGCGTTGCTGTCCATAAATCGCGACAGCAGATTAACCGTGACGATCAATGGATCTTCAGCAGCTTCATAGTCTTTCTCAAACTCATCCTTGTTGATGATCCTGCATATCTTCGCGATCTTATCGCACAGATCCTCATCATTTCTTTTTAAAATGTCGTCAAAGACCATCATCCGTCTGATATCTTCTTCTTCGATCGCATAAAAGATTTTCGCTTCTTCGCTGATCGCAGCTTCACCGATCTTCAATGAATCTGCTTCCAGAAGCATCTCCACCACTCTTTCGCAGGAACTTGAACAGGAAGCGATCCCGATATCATTGATCTGTTTGAGACTGCGCGGATAAAGACGGCATACTTCCGGCAGATATTTTTCACCCTTTTCCCGATGCAGATTACACAGTCCCTTCTCCTGCAGCGGACAGATCCCCTGCCAGTTGAAGGATATATACCTGTAACAGCTGTCCGTTACTGTCTCCGGCATAATAAAAGTATTCTGAATGTGGCGATTCAGATCTTCTGAACACTCGATCGTGATCAGACGGTAGTATTCAGCTTTACTTACAGGGATACGCCAGTTACTGCAGCAGGAATTGCGGCATTTATCAGCTTTGCAGTGAAATTCTTTGTAGTAAGCCGGTGAGAGCCAGCTCATGTTTTTCATTATTAGAAAAAATTATAAATGAGGAATATTACTGTCTTCAACAGAAATAATCTCCAAGCTGTTTTTGAATAAAACATTATAAATGATAAAAATATATATTTAAAAGTTTTATAATGAAATCATCACAGGTAGTATTAATGATTGATTTTTTTGTTAATTATGCCGGATCAAACATCGTGTGTGTAATCATCTTTTTTATTCTGCTCACACATAATCTTTTAAGTATCGACCGTCAGGAAAAACAGATCAAATACGATTACACGCTGATTGCCTTTATTCTGTATTTTCTATCCGACTGTTATTGGGCAGCATTAGAAGCAGGACTTATTCCGCTTACCCGTTTTCATGTAGTGCTTTCAACCCTGCTTATCTGTATCTTCATGACGCTGATCACTTACACCTGGCTCAATTACGTCATGGCTGTCGAACAGACTCCACACCGCAACCGTCCGATCAATCAGTTTGCGGTCCTTTTTCCTTTCCTGGCTTCTTTGATCGCTCTTGTACTCCACTACATCATCAGCCCCAATTCACTGATTGATGAAAATAACGTCTTACTGCCAACCTATAATTATTATCTGGTGGTTGTACCATATATCTATATCGCTTCCGTACTGGTTTATACAATCCGCAAAGCCCGCAGGGAAGAAAACCCGATTGAAAAGCGCAGACATCTGATCATCGGCTTTTTCCCGCTGATGGTCATTGCCGGCGGCTTGGTAGAAATGCTGCTGTTCCCGCACTTGCCGATCTTCTGCTTCTGTTCAACGATCCTGATGCTGATCTTCTTCATTCAGTCCATGGACAGACTGATCTCGCTTGATCCGTTGACAGGACTCAATAACCGCTGGCAGCTGATCCGTTATATATCTGTTCCATCTAATGTCCGCAAGGAAAACGTTTTGACTTATGTCGTCATGTTTGATATCAATGATTTCAAAATGATTAATGATGAGTATTCACATGCCGAAGGTGATAAGGCTCTGATCATTGTGGCCAATGCACTGAAGAATGTTTCCAGCAATCACCGTTTCCCGCTTTTCTTAGGACGCTATGGCGGAGACGAGTTTATCATGATCGTTCACCCGGAAAACGAAAAAGAACTAGTTGCTTTTCTAAATGAGATCCGCAAGAAGATCGACGATGAATGTCACAGACAGAAACTGCCATACATTCTCACTGTCGGCATCGGTTATGATCAGCTGTATGATGATCCCGATACGATCCACAAGTGCATGCTCAGAGCTGATAAGAAGCTGTATCTCGACAAAGATTATATGAAAGCTCACAATCAGTCGTCCCACAGCATTTAATCATTTTTATAAATTACAGCTACATGAAAAAACTGCTCTTTCTTCTGCTGCTTTTTATCACAGTATCTATTCTTTTAATCAAGAGGCCTTTTTCACACGAACAGAAAGAAACGATAAAAAAGAATGACGAAGTTAAAAATGCCGAAACCGAAAACAAAGATCAGCAGATAATTAACACAAGCAGTGAAAATACAAATGAAAACGCAAATCAGGAAACAGCTGTTTTGACTGTCTATCCTGATGATGTCTACAACATCCTTGATTTTGACCGCCGCAATATTCTTTCCATCGGTGAACAGGATGAATGGGGACACTGCAGCATCTATTGTCTGGCTTATGCTCAAGCCATATTCTACAACCGCAATAATATCGATCCCTACAGCTACTATGATGGTGAAGGTGCTGTCTGGCGCTGGGCTGACTACAAGGATATCGCTTTAGACAATCCGCTTCCTGTGGTATTGCAGTCGGCTTATGATGAGATCAGTAAAGGTATTCCGGTCCTTTTCTATGTCGGCGATTCATATGCGAAGACTGCCGGTCATGAAGAGATCATCAGGGAAGCATCTGAACACTATGTTCTGCTGATCGGCTACAGACTCAATGCGGATTACAATAATCTCAAAGCTTCCGATTTCTATGCGGCTGATCCGGCCAGCGGCTATAAAATAAACCAAGATGCCTACACACCCTGGGTCATCCTGACTGATTCTGCACCTAAAACGATCAATGGCGAATACGCCTTGTTTACCAGTGATGATCCCGATCTACATGTGCCTGTCGTCAAAGCCTATATCGATACAAGCCGCTGGGATGACTCTGTTTCTGATCCCATCCCTGCCCTTTATTACCAAAGCAATCCATCTTAAAAGCGATCATTCCCAGATCGCTTTTTTATCAGGTTTAAGGTATTGCTTTCTGATCTTGCAGATATAAGGTGAGAAAGGACTATCATCACCATGCAGCATCGTGCATCTTGCCTCCATCACCTGCCCTAGAAGCAGATAGGCTTCTTGAGGCGTAAAGCCGTAATCTTCGCACATCCACTCAATCAGTTCGTGACAGCCTTCGGTAAAGGAATCCTTGATGCGGTCGTTATTGGCGATCGTCATGATGTAATCTTCGTTTTCCAGACGCAGCCACTTTTTTGCTTTATAGTTTTCAAGCAGCTCGACCTTTAAAGTCACTTCCGCCTGACACTCAATTGCACCGCCATGCGGGATTTCACCATCGCCCATGATCGCGTGGCAATCACCGACGTGCAGCAGCGCTCCTTGCACTTCGACTGGCAGATAGATGGTCGTACCCGGACAGATTTCCTGAACATCCATGTTTCCGCCATTGGTGTAGGCATATTTTGTCGTCTGATCTTCTGCAGCTGGAGCTGTCCCGATCGTGCCAATCATCGGCATGATGGGAAGTTTAAGTTCATCAGACCATTCCACATAATCATCTTTGATCCGCACCGTTTTGGTCACGACATCCCAATTATTGGGATAGATCAGCTGCGAAAGCGGATTGCGCCAGCCCGCAAAACCGGTATAGCCCAATTCACCCGGCTTCACATCAATGATGTGCACAGCCAGACTGTTTCCCGGACGGGCATCCTCGACCTCGATAACTGTACACAGATTCGGTCCTCTTGATTTGGAAGGATCCCAGAGGTCATCGATGTTTCGCAGCCAGTCACCGCCATTGAGCTGTGTTTCCACAACAAAAGTTTCACCGGATTTTACGCTGATCGCTGCTTTATTGTTTTTTGATAAGGTATTATATACTCTGTCTCTTGTTGCTTTGCGCATCACAAGATCAGTCAGCTTTCTGCTTCTTCGCTTTTTTCAGCCGGCGGATTCTTTAATGCATCTCTCATCATGACACAGGCCGTAAAAAGCGCAACATTGATCGTCAAAGAAATCACGATGGCCAGAAACTCATATGGAGCAATCGAGACTTCCAGGAACAGTTTAAGAAAACGGACACTTGAAATAACAGTGTTCAAAATCGAAAGGATCCAGGCCAAAGTAAGGTATTTATTGTTTCGGCTGCTGAGCCGGCAATAGATGCCGCCCAACATAAAAAACAGGTTTACGAAAATAACACCCATGCTGCTCGAATTGATCGCTGAAGCCTGTGATAAATAGACCGAATCCTCAGCGAGTTCCGGGATATTAGGCAACAGAAAATGAAATGCCAAAAGCAGCAGTATACCCGTTATCAGACCCAGGGCAGAAAAGACTGTTGCCATCATGCCCACGCGTTTAAGTACTTTTTTGCAGCTTTCCAGATCCATATTGTTCTTCTTTTTTCTAATAAATATTATACTCTACGTTTTACACTAACTGTAAATCACCGCTCCACTAATCAATTTATATGGAAGCATTATTCGGCGTAAAGCGATCTGAGTTCCTGTCTCATCGCATTGAGCTTCTCATTGTATTCTGTGTAATCCGTCTTTGTCCTTGTCCGCAGCAGTTCAGTCATTTCCTGAGCGACCTCAAACATCGGCGTCAAAGCCAGATTGCCCAATACGCCTTTCAGGGCATGCGCTTTTTCAAAAGCCGTATCAAGGTCATCTTCCGCCAAGGCAGCACTCAGCTTATCAAAATCCTCACTGTCCAGCGCACTTTTAACCAGTCTCAGATAGAATTCTTCCTGACCAAGACATCTGAACAGACCTTCCTGAGTTTTTGCTCCAAAGTTATTTAATGCTTCTACACTTAACATCCAAGTACCTCCTTTTTATCATCTGCTTCTTTTATTCTATATAATATCTGTTTTATTATCTGCTGTTCAGGTATCAAATTCACTCTTTTTTTCGCTTATAAACTTTTCAAATTCCAAAGCCGGGACCGGTTTGGAGAAATAGTAGCCCTGGATGACATCGCAGCCCAGCTCTTTCAGAGTCAGCATCTGTTCCCTGGTCTCCACACCTTCAGCTATGACCGGGACTTTCAGATAATCAGCGATATCCAGCATTATCTCCAGCATGCCGGTATCACGGCCTGATTCAAAGGCATCATCGATAAACTCCTTTGCGACTTTCAGAACATCGATCGGCAGCTTCGATATCATATTCAATGAAGAATAGCCGGTACCAAAGTCATCCATTTCCACCTTGAAGCCTTTTTCACGCAGAGTTTTGACGGTATCGATGATCTGTGCCGAATTCCTTGTGTAGGCTGATTCCGTGATCTCCAGCAGCAGTTCCTTAGTTGAGATGTGATTGTCCTCAACAATCGAACACAAGACTCGTTCCAGATTTGGATCATGCATATCAACGCGCGAAACATTGACGGAAACCGGTACCGAGATCCCAAAACACTTTTTCCATTCAGCGATCTGTCTGGCTGCACTCTTCCAGACAAAATTATCCAGTTCATAGATCAGACCATTTGTTTCAAACAGCGGAATAAAGGAAGCCGGTGAGATCAGGCCATATGAAGGATGTTTCCATCTGATCAGCGCTTCAGCCGAAGACAGAATCGGTTCTTCTTTGGTGATATCATATTTTGGTTGATAGTAGACTTCAAACTGGCCTTCTTCCAGCGCTTTTCCAAACTCTGCAATCAGCTGTTCATTGAAGAGATCTTTCTGATACAAAGAATCATCATAGATCGCAACCGCGTTGCTTAGCGAATTGCGCAATGTATCAGCCGCGGCCTTGGCTCTGTCAAATCTTCTTTCCATGACCATGAGCTTATCAACATTGGGATAGACACCTAAACGGATCCTGATCTGCGAATTGGTCGGATTCTCTTCTGCCAGTCCGCTGATCACATAATCAAGGATCTCATTATAGTCCATGCCATGCGGACAGTAGATCAGGAAAGTATCAGATTCATTGCGGCAGACGATACCGTTTCTTGGTGTTACATAATCTCTCAGCCGATCAGCCACAAGACGCAGCACCTTATCACCAAAAGCGATGCCGTATCGTTCATTTATGACATGGAAATGATGGATATCCGCCAGCATCGCATCCATAGGCAGGTTGATATTATACTGATCAAACTGGTTGCAGTAGGAATAGAAGAAGTTCTTGTTGTAAAGACCCGTCAAAGGATCTCTTTCCGTCGTATTGATGATGGCTCTGTCTTCATTCAGCTCGATCGTGCGGTTGATACGCGCTTTCATGATCGTGATCTGCGGATACGGTTTAGGAATGAAATCGACCGCACCCAAATTCAGACACTCGACTTCCGACTGCTGGTCAGCCGTAAGGACGATCACCGGGATCGAAGCGATCACAGGATCTTCCTTTTTCTTCTTCAGCACTTCAATGCCGCTCAGCTTAGGCATCAGAATATCCAGCAGCACTAATGAAAGAGTACTGCGATACTCATAGATCTTCTGCAGCGCTTCTTCACCATCAGCGGCATAGATGATATCGTAATCATCGGTCAAAGCATTTCCCAGAAGTTCCCGATTGATGAGCTCATCATCAACGATCAATACTTTTCTTCGATTGCCTAAAGCTGTATATTGTTCTGTCTTACTGTCCATCACTTTCATCCCTGACTTTCTGTTCTTTCTGTTCCTTTTCTCCGATCAGATCTCTGAGTGTCTTATACAGGATCTCCGGTTCGACTGGCTTGGAAAGGTGTGCATTCATGCCCGCCTGTAAAGAGCGCTGTACATCCTCATCAAAGGCGTTTGCCGTCAAAGCGATGATCGGGATCTTTTTCGCATCGCTTCGGTTCAGCTCTCTGATGTTTGCTGAAGCCTCCAGGCCATCCATGACCGGCATCCTGACATCCATCAGGATCGCATCATAATATGCTTCTGCTGATTCATTGAACTTATCAAGGACCAGCTGACCGTTTATCGCCAGATCGCAGCTCATGCCCTGCGATTCCAGCAGCATCATGATGATCTCGGCATTGATCGAGACATCTTCTGCCAGCAGAATACGTCTGCCCTTAAGATCAACATTACTCTGATTATTGAATTCTATATTGCGTCGTTTCATGACGCGTTCAAATTCTTCCATGACATTGGAAGCAAACAGCGGCTTGGACATGAAGGAATCAACACCGACTTCCAGAGCTTCCAGAAGGATGTCATCCCAGTTATAGGCTGTCAGAATGATGATCGTCGTTTCATTGGCATAGCGGCTTCTGATCTGCCTGGTCACTTCAACACCATCTTCTTCCGGCATCTTCCAGTCGACCAGTACCAGATTGTATGGATCATGTTTGCCATGCTGGATCTCCATCAGCTTGATGGCTTCGCGTCCGGATGAACAGACATCAGTGACCATTCCCGCTTCTTCAAGTACCATGCGGCCATGTTCAAGGGCGATCTTGTCGTCATCAACGATCAGCACTTTCA
>JAEEGL010369824.1_pt1 | contig 10845 bp, 10 predicted proteins | sample 9134231 | NCBI WGS metagenome assembly JAEEGL01 (sample SAMN16246548, study PRJNA631951) | gut metagenome | biome: gut microbiome; feature: rumen; material: fiber-attached | host: Bos | place: Iran: Karaj | collected 2018-10
ACGTTGCCAAGGGCCAGGGCGATCATGATGACGCCGATGATGATGGTCCAGACGATTTGCGACGCGCTGAAATAAGGAGCCAAAAGGCGGCTCGCTCCGATCTCGACGGCCATGACGGACATGCCGGAGAAGAACGCCGTCGCGTAAAGATATGTTTTACTTTGCAGCAGTTTATTTTCCATTTGTCGACTTCCTTATATGAATATATTTTTCCCTATTCGCGAAAAACTTTTTGTTTCCTGCTTTGCTTTCCTGGAAAACTTTTATAAGGAAAGAGGATTTTTGTTGTGCGTGGAGAAATTTTTATATATATTTGGGAAAAAAGAGCGCAATCACTGCGGAGGAAGATATGGACGGAGAGATGGAATCGACGAAGCCGGTGGGCAAGGAAGAATGGCTGGAGACGGCTGCGCGCTTTTGCCGCGACGGAGATTATAAAGGGATGCGCGCCTGTGCGCGGGAGATTCTCGCCCACGACCTTGACGATATAGACGGGCAGGCGCTTTTCGCGCAGGCGTCGCTGTACCTCGGCGAGGAGGAAACGGCGGAGGGCATCGTGCGCCGTCTTTGGGACGCCGCGCCGGGGCATTTCCGGCTGCTTTTGGTGGCGGGGGAGATTCACGCGCTGCGCTTCGAGATGCGGCAGGCCATCAGCGTGCTGAAACGGCTTTGGACCGTCGGGCAGTCGCGCGTGGGCGAGATCGCGGATTACGACCTTGCGATCCTGGAGCGTGCCGGGCGGATGCTGACGGACGCCTGTTATCTGCTGGCGCGGCCTGACGAAGCGGCGGAATATCTTTTTGAGCTGGTGGGGATTGTCCGCGACCCGCAGGCGAAGGAGGAGCTTTACAGCAAGGCGCTGTTCCTTTTGAATTACCGCGAGGAGGGGCAGACGGACCGCGCGCGCCGCGAGGGGATCAACAGCTTTTTCGGCGCGAAGGTCACGATGCCGCATACGCGTCCCTCGTCGGTGCCGGACAGGAAAATGCGGATTGGCTACATATCGCCCGATTTCCGCGAGCACGCTGTCGCGAATTTCCTCTCGCCTTTCGTCCGCAATTTTGCGAAGCTCGACTTCAATGTTTTTTGCTATATGACCGGCACGTCGGACAATATCACCCAGCGGTTCAAGCGGAGCGCGGTCAACTGGCGCGATTTGCATGAACTGCCGCCGCTGGAGGCGGCCCGCCGCATTTATCGAGATCATGTGGATATCCTCATGGATTTTTCCGGGCATTCGCAGGGGTCGAGCGTTCCGATTCTCGCCTATCGTCCCGCTCCGATCCAGGTCACGGGTATCGGCGACGTCGGCTCCACGGGCCTTCGGGAGGTCGATTATTTTCTGACCGACGGTTACTGCTCGCCGCCTGACCGTCCGTCGCCGGAGTTCTCCGAGCGTCTGGCGCGGCTTCAGGATTGCCATCTTTGCTATGACCCGACCATCTTGCGCTCGCTGCCGGAGCCGGGGGTCGAGCCGCCGGCGCAAACCAACGGATTTGTGACCTTCGGCAGTTTCAACAATTTCGCGAAGGTGAGCCGCGAGACGCTGGTGCTTTGGCGTTCCGTGCTGGAAGCGGTGCCGCGTTCCAAGCTCGTCATCAAGGGGAAAATCGCTTCGGTGCCCGACGGCGAGGAAGAAGCTACGGCACGGCTCACTGGGGTCGGCATCGACATGGAGCGGGTGGAATTCCGCCCGTACAGTCCCGACTATCTGGAGCAATACCGTGACGTCGACATCGCGCTGGACACGACGCCGTTCACCGGCGGACTTACAACCTGCGAAGCGCTTGTGATGGGCGTTCCCGTGATCTCGCTGAAAGGGAAGACCCACGCCGCCCGCATGGGCGCCAGCATCCTGGAAAACGCGGGGCTGCCGGAGCTTGTAGCCGCCAACGGGCTGGAATATGTCAGAAAGGCGGCGCGGATTGCCGGTTCCATGCAGATCCTCGTGAAATTCCACGGCGGGCTTAGGGAAGTCGTGCGCGGCTCTCGGCTGATGGACGCGAAGCGGTACATGCGGAACGTCGAGACGCTGTATCGCGACCTTTGGAAGGAATACTGCACGGGCGGACCGAAACCGAAGAACGAGGCGCGGAAATTTTTCCATGGCCCGTAATGCACCTTGTTATCATTTTGAGAAAACTATTGCACTTTTGTTGCTGATTCGTTATAATACAGGAAATCGTTGCAGGGAACTGGAGGAAAATAACCTGTGCGGGGAGCGCAGGATAAATTTTCGTACGCGAGGCGGAGGAGGGAGCCGTAGTGGTGCTACGGCGACCGACGACAACGAAGCGTACGGAAATTTAGACAAGCTAAACGGATAGGTTATTTTGCGATAGTTCCCGTTATGGGAAAGGGAGTGAGGTCGTTTGGATTTGAGCATGAGCATCGCGGCGCTCAGCGTCGGTATGACCGAGGCTAGGACGCAGCAGCAGCTGGGGATTTCCATACTCAAGGAGGCGATGGAAGCGAGCGGCGAAAACGTGATGGAGCTTATGGAAGGAATCTCGGCGAGCCTTGATCCCGCTCTTGGCGCGACGGTAGATATCATGGCTTGATTTCTGCTGTCGGGAGGAACTGACAGCGGGGATTTGCAAGACGAAAGGTAAGGGGATTTTTTTCATGGCTTTTGAAGACAAGACGTTGAAGTGCAAGGACTGCGGCAAGGATTTTATTTTCAGCGCAGGCGAGCAGGAGTTTTATGCAGAGAAAGGCTTCGAGAACGAGCCGGCTCGCTGCCGCGATTGCCGCGACAAGCGTCGCCGCACCCGTGACAACGGCGAGGAGCGCCAGATGTTCACGGTGGTCTGCGCGGACTGCGGACAGGAGACGCAGGTCCCGTTCCAGCCGAAGGATGATCGCCCGGTTTATTGCCGCGACTGCTTCAGCAAGCATCGCCGCTAATCAGCCGGACAAAGGCGGAGCACGTGCCTGACGTTTTTTTGATAAGAACCCGAAAGTGTGCCAAACAGCCCGGCTTGTCCGGGCTGTAATTTTGATGAAACCTTTATATCGGAAATACAAAAGAAGAGGAAAGGGATGGGTAACATGAAGAAATTTATGACGTTGTGCCTCGTTGCGCTGCTTGCCTTGGCGACGCTGGCTGCCGGCTGCGGCGGCGGTGACAAGAAGGACGCCAAGACGGACCCGAAGACGGAAAAGGTGCTTCGCATCGGAACGAACGCGGACTTCGCTCCGTTCGAGTTCCAGGATGTCAACGGCAAGGAATACCAGGGCTTCGATATGGACCTGATTCGCGCCGTTGCGAAGGAAATGGGCTACAAGGCGGAAATCCAGAACATCAACTTCGACGGCTTGATTCCGGCGCTGGAGGCGGGCAACCTCGACGTCATCATTTCGGGTATGACGATCAATGACGAGCGCAAAAAGAAGGTTGATTTCTCCGATCCGTATTACAAGTCCGGTCTTTCCATCATCGTGAAGAAGGACGACAAGTCCATCAACAAGTTCTCCGACTTGAAGGGCAAGAAGGTCGCCGTTCAGATCGGCACGACCAGCGCCATGGAGGTCAAGAAGATCGAGGGTGCTGAAGTCAAGGAATTCAACAGCTCCGCCGACACGTTCCTTGAGCTGAAGGCCGGCGGCGTCGACGCCGTTGTCAACGATCGCCCGGTCAACGACTATTACATCCTGAAGAGCGGCGTCACCGACGTCCGCCGTCTCGAGGAGCTGCTGACTTCTGAGGATTACGGCATCGCTTCCTCGAAGAAGAAACCGGAAATGAAGAAACAGATCGACGCCGCGCTGAAAAAACTTCGCGACAACGGCGAGTACGACAAGATCTTCAAGAAATGGTTCGGCAATGCCTGATTGCTGAAAAACAAGGCCGCCGCGCATTTGCGCGGCGGTTTTTTCGTGGAAGGAATTTTCACAGGAAAGCGAAAAAATGTTTCACGTGAAACAAACGAACATAACCTGAAAATTTTTGCACAATTTATTCAAGCGGCGAAAATACAGGGGTTTCACGTTTTTTTCTTGCATTATCCGGTGGGAAATGAAAAAATGATTTTCGAAAAAATGTTTCACGTGAAACAAACGAACATAACATGAAAAATAGATGAAAACATCTTTTGATAATTTGCGCGGTTTTTGTTGCGTATTTGATTCCGTTGAAATATAATAGATTAAATTTTGTTTTATTCTCCAAAGTGGGTGAATCGATTGGAAATAAATTTTGACCTGATGGTGCAGGCGATGCCGCTTCTTTTGACGGGGGCTGCGGTGACGGTGCAGATTACCGCGTTGTCCGTGCTGCTCGGCATTATCATAGGGCTTTTTGTCGGCATCGCGCGTATCTCAACGTACCGTGTTATTCATCTGATTGCGGCGGTGTATGTTGATTTTCTGCGCGGGACGCCGCTGCTGGTGCAGATATTCCTCGTGTATTTCGCGCTTCCCGTCGTGACCGGGCAGCGGATCGATCCTTTTGTCGCTGCGATCGCGGCGTGCAGTATCAACAGCAGCGCCTATGTGGCCGAGATTTTCCGCGCGGGCATCCAGTCCATCGACGCGGGGCAGATGGAGGCCGGGCGTTCGCTGGGCATGAGCTGGCTACAGACGATGCGTTATATCATCGTGCCGCAGGCGGCGCGGCGCGTAATTCCGCCGCTGGGCAACGAGTTCATCGCGCTTTTGAAGGATTCGTCGCTGGTCTCGGTCATCGGCTTCGAGGAGCTGACCCGGCGCGGTCAGCTGATTATCGCGCGTACATACGCTTCACTGGAAATCTGGCTTTGCGTCGCAATCATCTATCTGGCGATGACGGTCTCGATTTCGAGGCTCGTGGCATGGCTCGAACGGAGGTACAAGATCGATGATCAGCATTAGGAATCTGAGAAAGTCCTTCGGCCGCGTCGAAGTGCTGAAGGGCGTCAATCTCGATATCGCGGAAAAAGAGGTCGTCGTTATCATCGGCCCGTCGGGCAGCGGCAAGTCTACGCTGCTTCGCTGCATCAATTATCTCGAAGAACCGACGAGCGGCGAGATCGTCGTAGACGGCATGAAGCTGGGCGAAACGGACATCAACAAGGTTCGCGCCGAGGTCGGCATGGTGTTCCAGCGGTTCAATCTGTTCCCGCACATGACGGCGCTGGACAATATCACGCTGGCGCCGATGAAGGTGCGCGGCATTTCGCGGGAAGAGGCGGAGGAGGGTGCGCAGCACCTGCTCGCGAAGGTCGGGCTGGCCGACCGCGCGGCGGCGTATCCGGAGCAGCTTTCCGGCGGCCAGCAGCAGCGCGTGGCGATTGCGCGGGCGCTGGCTATGAAGCCGAAGGTGATGCTTTTCGACGAGCCGACCTCAGCTCTCGATCCGGAAATGGTCAAGGAAGTGCTGGAGGTCATGAAGGAGCTGGCACAGGAAGGCATGACGATGGCGGTGGTGACTCACGAGATGGGCTTTGCCCGCGAGGTGGGAGACCGGGTGCTGTTCGTCGACCAGGGCGTGATCCTTGAAGAGGGAACGCCGGAGGAGATTTTCAGCCATCCAAAAGAAGAACGGATGCGGGCGTTCCTGTCCAAGATTTTGTGATTTCTGTTTCCTTTACTGTTATACATAGGAAACCGACATGGGAATATTCTCCCAACAAAAGAATTCTGTCAAAATGTGATAGTTGCAACATTTTTCAGTTTTATTTGACACGGCCATAGAACACGCCTATAATATGAACTAGTTTTAGGGAGAACCTTCAGAGTTCATCACGTTTAGGAGGAGAGTTTCAGTTATGGTCGGTAAAGTTAAATGGTTTAGTGCGGAAAAAGGTTACGGTTTCATCGAGCGCGAGGATGGCGGCGACGTGTTCGTCCATTTCTCCGCGATTCAGGACGAGGGATTCAAGACGCTGCTGGAAGGGCAGGAAGTGGAATTCGAGATTGTCGAGGGCGCGCGCGGCCCGCAGGCGGCGAACGTCGTCAAAAAGTAAGGAACCGTAATTTCATACAGCAAAGGAGCCCGGTCTTGTTCGCAAGGCCGGGTTTTTTATTGCGCATAGGCTCCATAAAAAATTTTCACGGAAGAAGGAAAACAAAAGGAAACGGAGAAATATTTCATAGGGATTTTGCAAGAAACGGAGGAAGGTGCAATGGCAAAGATCTTAGTCGTGGACGACGACGATATGAACCTTAAGATGGCGGAGTTTATTCTGAAAAAAGATATGAAGAATGTCGAGGTGCTTCTCGCCGATTCGGGCATGAAAGCCATTGACGCTTTGCAGCGGGAAAAGGTCGATCTGGTGCTGCTTGATTTTCAGATGCCGGTGATGAACGGACTGAAAACGCTGGAGATCATTCGCAAGCGTGAAGACATGAAGGATATCAAAGTGATCTTCCTGACGGCCGCGTCGGATCGGGATACGGTCATGAAGGCGGGCATGATGGGCGTCGCCGACTACATCAAGAAACCGTTCATGCCGAAGGACCTGATCGACCGCGTGAGCCAGGCGCTGGCGGAGAAGAAATAAAAATGACATAGCCTTTCTCAAAGGGGAAGGCTGACAAATTGGTTTGAAAGGGGGGATCGGCTTGGAGCAGTTCTTTGACTGGGTGGAATGCTCTTTTATCCCGTGGGCCGGGCGGCTTTCCGGCAATAAGTACATGACTGCGATCCGTGAAACGTTCTATCGGCTGATTCCCTTTATGATCGTGCTGTACGGTTTTCGTATTATCCAATGGGCGGCTCTCGACCCCGAGGGGCCGGTCATGGGCGAGAACGGTATGGGACTAGGTGCGGCCATCACTGGCGGGCTGTACGGCGAGGAATACCATGCGACAGCCTTTTACCGCCTTGCGCAGCTTTTCTCGGAGGCTATGGGCATCAGCTATATCTTGCTGCTGTTTTTCCTGACGATGACGCTGGCGATCCAGCTTACGAAAATATGGGGCGGGGACAAGTCCCTGGCGGCTTTTTGCGCGCTGGGGGGCTTTTTTATGTTCATGCAAATGGAGGCGGAGGTAGGCGCCGGCGCTACGGAAGTGCTCGGGCATCCGCCAATCCGGGTGCCGTCGGCCTACTTGTTCGGTGTGTTGTCGGCACGCATCCTGTCGTGGCTCGATCGTTTTCCCCGGCTTCGGCTGCACGTGCCGGAGGATTTGCCCGAGCGGGTGGCGAAGCCGCTGGAGCGATGCATTCCGGCGGCTCTGACGCTTGTCTCGTTCCTGTTGCTCTGCATCGTGGCTACGCAGCTTTTCGTGTTTTTCCACGGCGAATTTGACAGTTTTGTCACTTCGGTGTTCCGCCCCGCTTCGCAGACGCTCCCGTTTGCGCTGCTGTACCAGCTTGCGACCTGGCTGCTTTGGTGGTGCGGACTGTTCGGGGACGGCTTCATCGAGCTTGTCCATGACTTTGCCTATTGGCCCGCCCAACTCGCGAATCAGGCGTTGGCCGCGGCCACCGTATTCATGCCGGGGGACAGCCTGGAACGCGGTTTCGTCTTCACCAGCGAATTTTTCCGCACGGCGGACGTCCATGTGCTGGCTTTGGCGGCTTCCGTACTGGTCTTTTCCGCCAACCGCCGTTTGCGGGGCATCACATGGTTCATGCTGCCGTTCCTGGTCTTCAATATTTCAGTGCCGTTTTACTTCTGCCTGCCGGTGGTGCTGAATCCGGCGATTCTGTTGCCGTTCCTGATGGCGCCGTTGGCGAATACGGTGGTGGCGTGGGCTGCGATCTCATGGGGCGTCGTGCCGGTGTTCAAATTCGCCACGGCGGGCACCGTGCCGGTGATTTTGAGCGGCGTGCTCGGGACCGGCTCCCTGATGGGCGGGGTGCTGCATCTGGTGGTGTTCGTCCTCGATCTCTTCATTTACGCGCCGTTTGTCATCGTGTCCAACCGCATTGACAAGACGAAGGAAGAAAAGGGGGGCGAACCATGAACGAATCGGATGAGAAGCGGCTGGAAAGACGCCAGCGCCGTTTCATCATGGGGGTCGCGCTCCTGGTACTGCTCTGCATCGTCGTCTCGGTGGCTGAGTTCCATACTGCGCCGAAGCAGTCGCGCCCGAAGATCGGCATGATCATGCGCGGGGCCAGGGAGGATGAAGGCTGGAACAAGGTGCAGTACGAAGGGCTGAATGCCGCCGCGAAAGAACTCGGGATGGATGTCATCGTGAAGGAGAACGCGCTCCGATCCATCGGCGAGTACAGGAAGATTCTCAACAGCTTTGTTTCGCAGGGCGTCCAGCGTGTCGTTATCACCTGGCATCGCTATCCGCCGGAGCTGCGGGAACTTCTCCGGCAATACCCGGACATCGAGTTTATTTTGCAGACGACGGAGTTTTCCGAGAATAATATGGTGTCGTGTTCGACGCGGCTTTTTGAGGTACAATATCTGGCGGGCCTGATTGCGGGATACCAGACGGAGACGGGCATTGTCGGCTATGTGGCGCCTTTCCCATGCGTAGAGGTGAACCGGGGACTCAACGCGTTTACGATTGGCGTGCAACGCGCGAATCCAAACGCCCGCGTGAAAGTGGCGTGGTCCGGCGACTGGAACACGCCGGATCGGGAGCGCGCGGCGGTGGACTCGCTGTCGATGGAGAATGTGGACGTGCTTTCCTATCAGCAGGACGGGCGCACGGTGGCCGACGCCGCCGAGAAGCGGGGCATCGACTATATCGACGCTCACGAGCTGCATCCGGAGCACAAGCATTGCCTGACCGCCGTACAGTCGGACTGGCAGACGGTTTACCACAATCTTTTGAGCAGGCATGTCCGGAAGGGGCGCATGGCGAACGCGAATAATTATCTTTGGCAGGGGTTTCTTGAGCGTATCGTGACCGTGGCGCCTTTGAGCGAATGGGTGACGCCAAGGGCGCGGTATGAAATCGCCCGCTCCGTCAGGGATCGGTCAAAAGGGGAGCGCTTGATTTACGGCGGGGAAATCTACGACAACAACGGCGTGAAGCGATGCGACGAGAAAGAAATCCTCAGCAACGAATATCTCAGGGTTCATATGAACTGGCTGGTAAAGGGGGTCGAGCAGGTTGAATAACGAAGCGGGAGCAAGCAAAGGCAAGAACATATTCAGCTTCGCGGCCCGGCTCGTGCTGTCCTTTGCCGTGTTCGTCCTCATCATCAGCAGCATCGGCTTGCTTGTCCATTGGAAAATGAACGTGCTGATCGACTTCGAGGCGGCGCATTTTGTCCGGGACAAGACCCAGGACGCGGCCAACGACTTGACGCTGCAGCTTGACAGCGTGGCGCGGGAACTGGAGGACGCGGGAGACCTGTTCATGCGTGAAAATCTGCGCCCTGCGGCATTCATCGACGCGCTGGCGGCCCGCGACCCGTCGGCGACCATCGGTCTCGTCGAGTACGGCGGCAAGCAGGTGGCGGGGATACCGCTCAACAAGGAGACCAGTGAGCAGATCGGATTCAGCTTTCGCGGCGCGCGTTCCATCCGCAATTATTCGGGGCGGGGTGTGCTGGTAACGGTGCCTGTACTGAAGGGTGAAAATATCCGTTATGTGCTGTATAAATTTTATCACAGCGAAACAGTGTCGGAACGGTTCCCGCTGGCTTCACGCGTCGGCATGGGACACATTTTCCTCTGCGAGCGGGCAACGGGCCGCGTGGTCGCCGATTACGGTGGGAACGCCGATTCCGGGCATTTTTACAAGGATGACGAGCATACGCTGATCGATCTCGATCGTCTGATGCCGGAGGTCGAAAAAGCCGGCAGCGCGGCGATCACCTCGGAAATTCTGGGCGGAGAATACTTCCCCTGCGCCGCCGAGGTGCAGAATTGGAATTTCATGATTGTCGGCTATGCGGACAGGGATTTCTTCTCCGGCGGGATTTCCAAGATCCATTTGCTGGTGCTTTGGGTCTTCGGCCTTTTGATCCTGCTGTTCAGCATTTTCACGCTCTATTCGTTCACGGCGGCGCTGCAGGCGGAGGAGAGCAAGGAACTCAAGGAGGCCAAGGAAGAAGCGGAGCGCGCGAACCAGGCCAAGAGCGCGTTCCTCGCGAACATGAGTCACGAGATCCGAACGCCGATCAACGCGGTGTTGGGCATGAACGAGATGATCCGGCGCGAGGCGGACGACGAGCAGATCAGGAAATACTCGTGGAATATCAAGAGCGCCAGTGAGACGCTGCTTTCGCTGATCAACGACATCCTCGATTTCTCGAAGATCGAGTCCGGCAAGATGGAAATCGTCGAGACGGCGTATCAGCTCAGCTCGCTCTTGAACGACGTCGTCAATATGATCCGCTACAAGGCGGAGCAGAAGGGGCTGGAATTTTACATCAAGGTGGACGAATCGATCCCTGACAGCCTGATCGGCGACGAGGTCCGTATCCGGCAGGTCATCGTCAATATCCTGAACAACGCGGTCAAGTACACGCCCGAAGGAAGCGTGACCTTCGACGTGCGCGGCGAGAAAACCGATGATGGCAATCTGCTGCTTCGCATCGCGTCTATCGACACGGGGCTTGGCATCAAGGAGGAGGACAAGGGCAAGCTGTTTTCGAAATTCCAGCGGCTTGACGTGGAAAAGAACCGCAACGTCGAGGGTACGGGCCTCGGCCTTTCGATCACCCTGCGTCTCGTCGAGATGATGCATGGCACCATCGACGTGGAAAGCACTTATGGCGAAGGTTCGACCTTCACGATCACGCTTCCGCAGAAAATCGACGATCCCGTGCCCATCGGCGACTTCGAGAAGCGCGTCGAGACCTTCATCAAGGGCGAGCAAGCGTACCGTGAGAGTTTCATCGCGCCGGAGGCCGAGGTGCTGGTCGTCGACGACAACAGCATGAACCTGTTCGTTTTCGAGAGCCTGTTGAAATCGACGAAAATCCAGATCACGACGGCAAAGAGC
>JAEEGL011298363.1_pt1 | contig 10845 bp, 9 predicted proteins | sample 9134231 | NCBI WGS metagenome assembly JAEEGL01 (sample SAMN16246548, study PRJNA631951) | gut metagenome | biome: gut microbiome; feature: rumen; material: fiber-attached | host: Bos | place: Iran: Karaj | collected 2018-10
CAGGACGGTCAGCTCCTTGGCGGAGACGGCGGGCGACTTGTAGGTGATCCACTTGTCGATGTAGCCCTCCGCCTTCATCTCCTCCTCGGGGCGGACGAACTTGGGGCGCATGAAGTGGTGGGCGTAGAAGTCTGGGTCGACGTTGGCCTCCCAGTCGATGACCTCCATGAGGTAGTCGAAGTCGCCCAGCCTGTCCTGCGGGCAGTTCTTCCAGAGGAGGGCCTCGTCGATGAGCTGGTCGTCCACGAGGCTCTGGTACATGGCGAAGACGTCGCTGGCGACTTGCGGCTCGTAGGTGCAGAGGCTGCCGGGGGCGTGGAGGATGCCCGGCGGCACGTCCCATCCGGTTCCGGCCTCCAGGCGGTAGGCCTGCGAGTAGTTCGTCAGCTTGTTGTCGCCCTTGGTAAAGTTGACGAGGCACTGACGGATGGTCTCCTTCGGGGTGCCCGGAATGATGCCGAAGAAGGTGAAGGGGAAGTGGCCGCCGTGGTTGTTGAGCTGCGGCGGGAAGTAGTAGCATTCGGGCTTGCCGCGCATGCCGACGAGGGCGGCGTGCTGGTCGCGGTGGTGGATGTGGTGCGGCAGCGGGCCCAGATTGTCGAAGAACTTGGAATAGACGGGCCAGCCGTGATACTTGTCCCAGAGGCGGCTGCCGAGCAGCTCCGCGCCGAGCTCCTCGACGGCCTCAGTCAGCGGAATGAGCGTCCCGTCGGTGGCGACCAGATGGCTGATGCCTTCGTTCTTGCCGGTGAGCGGACCGTTGTCGGCGGGCGTCGTGCAGCCCAGCCAGCGCTCGTCGAGGCCGCCGCGCGCGCTGCCCAGCGCGTAGTAGTCGTCGGGATGCAGCTTGATGCGGCGCCCCGGAATGCAGAAGCTGCGCGGCACCCAGTTGGGGGCCAGACGGAAGATGCCGCCGCCGGCCGAAAAGGCCTCGCGGATTTTGTTGCTGGTGTTGGACATGGCGTTCTCCTGAATGGGGTGGACGGGTGGAACGGATTCACAAGGACGGTTTTTCGGATTCACCTAAATTATATTGCATTTATTCGTTTCCACAAGGGAAGGATTTAGTTAAATCTTGTCAAAAAACATGTGATATCCTATTATAGTACGGCCATGCTCTCAAAGAACGGCACCTACTATCTGAACCCCCGCATGGGCGACGAGGGGGACGACGTCATCTACATCCGCGGCGTCGGCCTCCATGAGATTGTGGAGGGCAATCCACAGCGTCTGGGCGGGCATGGCCTTCTGCAATACTGCCTGATGTTCTTCCACACGCGGGCGTGGGCGAGGCTGCGCGGAGAGCCTCTGCAGGAGGCGGGCGGCTGCTTCATCCTGTGGAACAGGCGTGTCGTCTGCGAATATGGTCTGCGGTCGGGCTCCTGGAACCACACGTGGCTGGTCATCGGCGGCAGCGCCATCGACCAGCTTGTCCAGGAGTCGGGCATCGTGTCGAACCGTCTCTACCCCAATGCGGAGGTGGGCGAACGCCTGCTCTTCTACTGTCAGGAGTTCTACCGCGAGGTCAACCGTGTGGGCGCGACCGACCAGAAGATGCTCTCGCTGCAGGCGGAACTCATGTTCCACGATCTGGGGCGTCTTCTGACGAGGGAGGGGGGCGAGGCGATTCCCGCCGCCTTCCGGGAACTGGAGAACCATCTGGAGAGCCATCTGCAGGAAAACTGCAAGCTGGCGGACCTGGCGGCGCGCGTCTATCTCTCCGTGCCGCGCTTCTGCACCCTTTGCCGCCGCCATTTCGGGCTGTCGCCCATGGCGCTGCTGAACCACAAGCGCATGCAGCGGGCCGCATGGCTCCTGCGCTCTACCGACCTGGCTGTCGGCGACGTCGGCCGCCGTTGCGGCTTTTCCGACGCCCTCTACTTCTCCAGCCGCTTCCGAAAATACTGGAAGGTCTCTCCGCGCCAGTTCCGCGCCAGAGGGGATGGATAGGCTTTGTTCCGCCCGAGCGATTTGTTTTCACCTGGCCATGCCCTGGCCATAGCATTCGCGCGTGAGTTCGTCGAAGAAGCGCTCCATGAAGGCGAGGCGTTCGTCGGCGAGGGCGCGGCCAGGCGCGGTCAGCATGTTTTTCGGCAGATGGCGCAGCTTGACGAGGAACTCGCGGTAGGCGGAATCCTCCCGTCCGTAGGATTCTCCCGCGAGGGCCTCCGCCTCCGTGTTGTGGATGCGGGCGCCCGTCATGCCTGCGAAATGGAGGGCGCGGGCGAGGCCGATGGCGCCCAACGCGTCCAGCTTGTCGGCATCGAAGAGGACCTTTGCCTCGATGGTGGCAGGACGGCCTGCGCCGCGGCTTCGATAGCGGTGCGTGCGGATGCAGGCGGCCACATGGTGGCGGAAGGCCGCGTCGCCGAAAGCTTCCCGCGCCAATATCTCCTCCGCCATGGCGGCGCCCACGGCCGCATGGTCGCTCTTCCCCTTGTCCGCAAGTTCCTGCGGGCGGCCGATGTCGTGCAACAACGCGGCCGCAATGACCACATCCGCGTCGGCGCCACAGAGCCGCCCGAGACGACACGCCTGCCGCAGGACGCGCAGCGTGTGGTCCCAGTCGTGCCCCGAACCCTCCGCCTGAAGGGCCTCGCGGGCGATTGTGCCCAGCCGTGCGAATCTCACTTGCGGACAAACTCCGGCCCCTTGGGCGTGTCCTTCACCGTCCAGCCGAGGGCGTCGATTTGCGCGCGCAGTTCGTCGGCCGCTTTCCAGTCCTTCGCCTTGCGGGCCTCGGCGCGCTTCTGCGCCAATGCCTTCACCTCTTCAGGCACATCGTCGGCGCCTGCGTCCGGCTCGATGACGGCGAGGACGCTGTCCATCGTCTTCAGGGCGTCAAGGGCGGCCTTGGCTGCGGCCGCATTCACGGCGCCTGCGTCCATCTGGCGGTTCATGTCGCGGATGAAGTCGAAGAGGCAGGCGAGGCCGCCGGAGACGTTGAGGTCGTTCTGGAGTTCGGCAAGGAAGCCCTCGGCGGCCTTGGAGGCGATTCCGGCCAGTTCGGCGGGGCAGTCGCCGGCGGCGCCGCTGGCGGCTGCGTCCTTGAGGCGGCGGACGAAGGCGTCGATGCGCTGCAGGTTGGCGCGCGCTTCCTCCAAAGCCTGGAAGGAGAAGTTGAGGGACTGGCGGTAGTATGTACCTATAAGCACATAGCGGATTTCACGACCTGTATAGCCTTTTTGCAGTAAGTCCTTGAGAGTGAAGAAGTTGCCTAAGCTCTTGGACATCTTCTGGCCATCGACCACCAGATGGGCGCAGTGCATCCAGAGGTTGACGAACTTGCAGCCGTTGGCGGCCTCCGACTGAGCGATTTCGTCTTCATGGTGGGGGAAGCAGTTGTCGATGCCGCCGCAGTGCAGGTCGAATGTCTTGCCGAGATATTTCTGCGACATGGCGGAGCATTCGATGTGCCAGCCGGGGCGGCCGCGCCCCCACGGCGAATCCCACGCGACGTCGCCGTCCGCCTCGTCCCACGCCTTCCACAGCGCGAAGTCCGCCATGGCGTCCTTCGCGTATTCATCCATCTTGATTCGGACGCCGACGCGCATGCTGTCGCGGTCGATTTTGACCAGCTGCCCGTATTTGGGCCACTTTTCGATGGAGAAGTAGATGGACTTGTCTTCGGCCTGGTAGGCGATGCCCAAGTCAAGCAGCTTTTGGATCATGGCCTGCATTTCGGGAATGTGGCCGGTGGCGGCGGGATAGACGTCGGCAGGCAGCATCCGCAGCGTCTTGATGTCTTCGAAGAAGGCCTCCTTGTAGCGCTTTGTGAAGGCGTCGAGGGGGAGCTTCTCGGCCTGCGAGCCGCGTATGGTCTTGTCGTCCACGTCAGTCAGGTTCATCACATGCTTGACCTGATAGCCGGAGGCCAGCAGGGTGCGCTTGAGGATGTCCTCAAAGGCGTAGCAGCGGAAATTGCCGATATGGGCATAGTTGTAAACTGTTGGGCCGCAAGTATACATCCCGATCTTCCCGGGCTGGAGCGGCTGGATGTCCTCGACCAGATGCGTGAGGGAGTTGTAGAATTTAGGCGTGGCCATGGGGAGACCTCGTGGTTTTCAGGAGGCGTGTTGCAGTTCGATGATGGTGATTTCGGGGGGAACGAGGAGGCGGAAGGGCGGCCCCCAGAATCCTGTACCTTGGCAAATATAAAGCCGCAAACCGTTTTCAAGGGAGTGGATACGGCTTGTGCAGTAGGGGTATGTGAGGGGAATTGAGAGGCTGAAGGGGAAGAACTGGCCGCCATGTGTGTGGCCGCTGAGCATAAGCTGCCAGCCGGGGTAGCCGTCCGCCCGCAGGTCCGGCCGGTGGCGCAGCAGGATGTTGAAGGTCTCCGACGGCGGCGCGGGAACCTGCTCGCTGTTCTCGATGGCCGCCGCCTCTATCGCGGGGTCGATTCCCTTGTGGTAGTTCTCAATCCAGACTGCCTGGTCGTCCACCGCGGTCAGATGCAGCCATGGCCGGGGGCTTGTCTCGGGGCGTTCCACGCGGTTGCCCAACAGCGTGACGCCTGCGCGCTCATGCCACTGGCGGCTGATTTGCCAGTCGGCATAGCCATCGTGGTTGCCGAAACTGCCGTATTTGCCGTCCGGGAAAGACCATTTGGCGATGCGGTCGACCAGCGCCGACAGGTCGCCGCTGCGCGGGCCGTCGATGAAGTCGCCCACATGCAGGAAGAGGCTTGGGCGCCATTGGGCGATGGCGGCCTCCGCCTTGTCCAAGACGGCGGTCCGATAGGGCGTGATCAGATGGATGTCGCTGCACAGCATGATGCGGTACCCATCTGCCTCGGCGGGAATTCGTGAATCGGCGACGACGACATGGTTGACGTTGGGGCGTCCGGTCTGGATGAAGCCGACGATGGCCGCCACAAGCGCCAGCGCAGTGCAGATAAGGGTCTCCATGCGCCATGAGAGCAGGCGTGCTGCAGGGGGCGCATGGGCGATGTGGCGGACAAGCCAGACGGCGAGATTGGCGCCGTCGCAAAGGAGCATGGCGGTGCCGAACCATAGTTCAAACACCATGAAGGTGACGCTGACGAAGAAGAAGGCGTTGCGGAGCCCCAGAGGCATTGAGAAGACATGCCCCAGCAGCACGAGGCCCCAGCAGACAAGGAACATGAGGACGGCGATGACGAAGAAGGGCAGGGCGCGTATCGGGCCGCCCTGGCACCATGCCAGCGCAAGGTGAAGCCAGACATAGGCTGTGAAGAAGAGCATCCCGCTCAATAGAAGACTGCGAGCCAGACCCAATGTCGTTCTCCTGGATAACTTTAGCCGAGGCAGATTGTGGCGCTGGCGGCGGGCGTGCAGCCGGGGCACAGGCCAGAGTAGGAAAGCGAGGCGACCTCCACCAGAAAGCCTGCCGGACGCGGCAGGCGGTTCATTTCGGCTTCGAGGACGTCGTAGATTTTGCCGCAGGCACGGCAGCGGAAATGGCCGTGAGGCGCGGTGAGGCCGTCGAAGCGCGTTTCATTGCAGCCGAGGTCCAGCTGGAGGACCAAGCCGGTCTCTGCAAAGAGGCGCAGCGTGTTGTAGACAGTTGTCAGCGAGAGGGAGGGATGCGTCTTCTGCAAGGCGCGGTAGACCGTCTCCGCGGAGGGATGGCAGCGGACGCGCTGGACATATTCCAAGATGGCAATGCGGGGCGCCGAAGACCGGATGCCGGCCTCCTTCAGCTTCCGAATTGTCCCCTGGTGGCTTGCCATGCGTGTCCGCGCCTTTCCTGCCGCTGGGGCCTATTTGCCGAAGTAGCGCTTGAGGAGACCCTCGAAGCCCTTGCCGTGGCGGGCCTCGTCCTTCGCCATTTCGTGGACGGTGTCGTGGATGGCGTCGTAGCCCAGTTCCTTGGCGCGCTTGGCCAGCTCAAACTTGCCGGCGCAGGCGCCGCATTCGGCCTCGGCGCGCATCTTGAGGTTGGTCTTGGTATCGGCAGTCACGACCTCGCCGAGCAGTTCGGCGAAGCGGGAGGCGTGGTCGGCCTCCTCGAAGGCATAGCGGCGATAGGCCTCGGCGACTTCGGGATAGCCCTCGCGGTCCGCCTGGCGGGACATGGCCAGATACATGCCGACCTCGGTGCATTCGCCGGCGAAATTGGCCTTCAGGCCTTCCAGGACCTGCGCGTCCACGTCCTTGGCGATGCCGATGACGTGTTCGGCGACATAGTTCTGTTCAGCCTCCTGGACCTTGAACTTGGCGCCGGGGCACTTGCACTGCGGGCAGAATTCGGGGGCGGCGTCGCCTTCGTGCACATAGCCGCAAATGGGGCAGACAAATTTCATTGGTTTTCTCCTGGTTGGTGGGTTTGTTCATTGCGCGCCGTGCGGCGCGCGGTAAAAGAATTGTAACGGTTACAAAATATCACGTCTCCCCGAAATTGCAAGCGGCGACAGGGAGTTTTCAATGCATTTCGCCCCAAACAGGGGCAGACGGGAAAGAATGGGCAAATCGAAAACAAAAGGGGCCTGTCCCATTGACATTTTTGAAAAGAAGTATATACTATTGCCGGATACCAAACCAAGGAGGTTCATCATGGATACGGCGAAAGTTTTCATGACAGGGCGTTCCCAAGCAGTGCGCCTGCCAAAAAAATACCGGTTCGACACGTCCGAGGTCGAAATCCGCAAGCATGGCCATTTTCTTATCATGTCTCCCATTCCCAGCCATTCCGCGTTGGACGCGTTTCTGGCTCTGCCCTGCTGTCCGGATTTCCACATTGACCGAGAAAGTGCGCAGAGCGTTGAAGAAAGGGAGATTTTCCCATGAGCAGATACATGCTTGACACGGATACCGCCTCCTACCTTATCCGTGGGGACCATCCGGAAGTCGTTGACGTCTTCCGCAGGAAATACCAGCAGACCTGCATTTCCGCCATCACCTGCGCCGAACTCCAGTACGGCGCCGCCAGACGCAACCTGTCGGCTTTGACAAGAAAGGTCAACGCCTTCTGTTCACTCGTTTCCTGCATAGACTGGACTGCAGAGGCGGCTCGGCAATACGCGCGTTTACGTTCGGCGCTTGAGGCCGAAGGACAGCCCCTCGGGACGATGGACATGCTCATTGCCGCCTCCGCCTTGGCGGAGAAAACCGTCCTTGTCACAAACAATACGGCGCATTTTTCGCGCGTCCCCGGCCTGAAACTGGAAAATTGGGCGGCGGAATGACAGGGAGCGCGCCTCCAGTACCCCGTTCCCGTGCATGAACAGATAACGCCATGAAGACACTCACCTACCATGACGGCAGCTGGCGGGCGGTTCTGGCCGAGACGGGCGGCAATCTTATCCGCCTCCGCCACGAGGGGCGTGCGCTGGACATTCTGCGGACGCCGCCGAGCCACCGCGTCTTTGCGGAGGCCCCCCAGGTCTGGGGGCTGCCCCTCCTCCTGCTGCCCAACCGCATCGCCGACGGGCGCTTCCGCTGGAACGGCCGCCTCTACACTCTGCCCGTCAACGAGCCCGCCCGCCGGAACCGCCTCCACGGCTTCCTGCACACGCTCCCATGGGAGCTGGCGCGCCTTCCCGACGGCCTCGCCGCCGTCTGCCATTACACGGCGACGGACATGTGGCCGCACGCCTTTGTCGCGCGCGTCGAATACGCCTTCTCAGCGGACACGGTGCGCCAGCGCGTGGGCTTCCGCAACGATAGCGCGGAGCCCATGCCGCTGCTCTTCGGGCAGCACGCCGCCTTCCGTCTGCCGCGCCCCGATTCCACCATCCGCGTCACCCTCGGTCCGGAGCGCTTCGAGATGGACGGGCGCTGGCTCCCCACGGGGCGGCGCCTCCCTGTCGGCCCGACGCGCTTCGACAACCGTTCCGGCGCGGTCAGCCTCCATGCGGAGAACCGGCCGGACGCGGGCGGCTTCCGTGGCGCAGTCATCGAGACCCCTTCCCTTGGAACGAGATTCTTATTCGAGGTGGACGAGAACTACCGCTTCTGGGTGCTCTGGAACGGCGGCGGGCGACGCCGCTTCTTCTGCGCCGAGCCGCAGACCTGCGCCGTCAACGCCCCCAATGCGCCGACCTGCATGGGGGATGCCGGCCTGCGCGCCCTTGCGCCCGGCGAGACCGTAGACTTCACGGCCTTCCTGCGCGTCGGCATTATTTGAACGCCTACCTTTGGGCGAGGCGGAGGAGGCGCGGCGGCTCCAGCAGACCGCCGGGGACGAGATGGCGCTCGCATACCTGGAAGTGCTTGAAGGCCTGCGAGCCGCCCCACCACGGGCTGGTCTGATAGTCGTAGAAGGGGCCGAAGACGTTGCGGCGGCTGAAGACAACCACGAAGTCCAGCGTGTTCACACCTGTCTTGAGACTGTCGGTGATGTCCATCCGGTAGGGCGCCCAGCCAAGGGGCTTCAATTCACCGCCATTCACACGCACGCCCAGCAGGGCGCCCGCCCATTTGCCGAATTCCACCGCCACGCGTTCGCCCTTCTTGAGCCGCTTGAGGTTCACGTCCACATGGTAGGAGACGCTTCCCGTGTAGTTGGGCAGCCCCTGCCCGCACCAGTCACCTAGATCAAGCTCTTCCGGCAGGGCGGTCATCGTGCGCGCGCCCTTCACGCCGAAGTCGCCCAGAAGGTAGATGGCCTCCAGGCCGGGCAGCCGCTCGTGGTAGTCGCCCTCCAGTTCCAGCGTGTTCAGCCCGCTCTTGAAGTCGGCGGCCTTCAGGGGGATTGTCCGGATGGCGGGATCCACCCAATACCCCTTCGGTGTATTTGATATCTTCTTGCCATTCAATGTGATAACATAGAGGTCAGGCCGTTCGATCGCCAGCTGGAGCTTGCTGGCTGCCGACGGCAGTTCCTCTACGTCGAAGGAGTAGGTCAGCTTCAACCGCACCGTCTTGGCAGGCTTGCGCCCCGCATCCACCCACGGCTGCACCATGGCCTCGCCGCGAGGACGATGCCCCATCGCCTCCCGCACCGCATCGTCGATCTTCAGGATGTAGTGCAACTGGCCGTCGGACTTGCCGTCCACGGCGTAGATGGCCTGGTCGAGGACCATCGCGTTCGGTTCGTCGAGACTGTAGTTCCAGCAGCAATGCGGCATCTCACATACGCCGACGACCTCAGGCGCGGCGGTCTCCTTTCGCGCGTCCTTGATCTCTTTATTTGTAATGACATAGAGACGCGTCTGGAAGATGTCGAGGCTTGTCGTGATTTCAAGGACACCCCTGCGCCGTTTGAGGCTTTGCGAGAGTTCTGTCCAGACGCCGCCCTCCTGGTCAAGTTCATAGACATGGGCGGCTGCCGCCAAATCGCTCTTGAGCGTGACGACGGCCTTGTCGTAGGCGGCGGTGCGTCCGACGAGGCGCGGGCAACCGTCGGGCCGGTTGCTGCCGTGTTTCATGGAGGTGTTGCAGACGAAGAGCGTCTCGAAGTCATCGCCCTGCTTGAGCATGTAGAAGACTTCTGGCAGTTCGCCCTTGCCGCGCGCCGTGATGGAGACGCGGCGGCCGCGCGCGGCCACCGTCTTGGCCAGCGTCTCCAGCGTGGCTGCGGTGAAGGCGGCGTAGGCCGTGGCGGGCTTCTTTGACAGTTCGGCGTCCAGATGGGCGGGCGCCTTGTCCAGATAGACCACCTGCCCGCCCGCCTGCGCAAATTCCTCCAGAAGGCGCAGGGTGGTTGCGCGGATGGTGAGCATCTTGGGCAGGACGACCACGCGGTAGTGGGCGGCGCCGACCGTGAAGAGCGCCTTCGCGCCCTTGCCGGTGACCTTGCCGAGACGCGCGAGATGTTCCTCGTCTCCGTAGTCAAAGTCGAGATGGTTGGCCAGCAGGATGTTGCGCGTGTCAATGACGGGCGCGTTGAAGGCCTCCGTCTCCTCCGGCTTCACCTGCGCCTTGGCACCCCAGGCGGATTCGATGGGATGCACCACGAGGATGTCGCGGACTTCCTCGCCTGGCCGCAGCGCCGCGGCCTGATGCGCGAAGTAGTCCTCTACATAGGAATAGTACGGATGCCACGTGGACTGGAAGGAGATGCTGGCGGGGTAGTCGCGCTTGGCCTCCGCCTCCATCGAATACCACGAGAGGTGCGGACAGCGGAAATTGATGCCGAGGACGGCCAGCCAGTCGCCAAGGGTCTTGTGCCCCGCGAAGGGGAAGTCCCATCCCGTGACGCCGTAGCATTCGCAGAGGCGGACGGGCTTGCCGAATTGATGTGCCACGCTGGAGCACTGCTTGGCGGTGTCGATGGGATCCCACGCCTCGCAGAGCAGGTCGATGCCTGGCTGCTGCTGGTATTCGTAGAAGCGCATTGCGGCGCCGACGGCGCTGCGCTGCGACAGGAGGCTATCCTCGCAGAGCACGTGGCCCGTGTATTTGAGGTTGTGCTTCTCGCACCAGTCGCCGATGCGCTTGCCGAAGGCCTCCACGAAGAGGGTTGTTATGGCCTCGTAGAAGTCGTGGCGGGCCTTGGAGAACTCCACGCCCTGCACGTCGTAGCCCAGTTCGTAGAGGTGGTCCAGGAGGTCGTAGCCGAAGCGCTTCCGGAAGGTTTCGGGCAGGCGTTCCGTCCAGGGGACCGTGTGGGGCGTGCCCTGGCAACCCTCCTGGTAGTTCGGCTCGTCGGTGAAGATGCCGGGGATGGTTCTGCCGAACTCCTTGCCGTCGCGTTTGAGATAGGCCTCGTGGGTGGCTTCCAGGAACTTGTCGACCGCCTCGGGGTTCAGGGTGTCCAGATAGGCCTGGTCGTTGAACCAGCTGGACGGCTCCTGGAGATGGACATGGAAGACAAGGAGGGTGCTTCCCGACGGCGCCTTCGCGGGCAGGCGCTTCACGCGCTCCGCCTTCACGATGGTCTCGCCGTCAGGGGCGAACCTGGCCACGAAGCAGGCCAGAC
>JAEEGL012290979.1_pt1 | contig 10845 bp, 5 predicted proteins | sample 9134231 | NCBI WGS metagenome assembly JAEEGL01 (sample SAMN16246548, study PRJNA631951) | gut metagenome | biome: gut microbiome; feature: rumen; material: fiber-attached | host: Bos | place: Iran: Karaj | collected 2018-10
GACATTTGAAGACGATTTTACTGACGGCAAGGTTGACGAGTCGAAGTGGATGAACAGTTTCTTCATGGGCAAGATGGTGATTAACGACCGCTACGTATTGGCCAACGAGAAACAGTATTTCACTGATAACAAGAACGTTGACATCAAAAACTCGGTATTGAGCATTGTCACCAAAAAAGAAAAAGCCACAGGCAAGGTTTGGGACGAGAAACTCGGTTTCATGACCAAGGATTTCGACTACACATCGGGCATGCTCAGCACCGCCAACAGTTTCCGCCAACAATACGGACGCTTTGAAGCAAAAATAAGAATCAACTCGGAAGCACCTGTTTATCAGGCATTCTGGCTGAAAGGCGAACACAAAGAACCTGAGATTGACATTTTCAAATACAACATCAAAAAAGGTCAGATGCAGTTGTCGGCATATAATAAAGGTGCGGCTGCGGGCAACAAATTCGGTGGCTCGGGCTTGGCAAAAGACTTCTTCATCTACACCGTAGATTGGGATGCAAGCAAAATCTCTTGGAAGATAAATGGTTACGAAGTGGCTTCGGCCAGCAACAACATCAACGAACCGTTGTTCATAATGCTGTCGGCTGGTTTGAATCAGGCTGCCGACAATCTGCCCGCCGCAATGCAAATTGACTGGGTACGCTGCTACGAAAAAGCATAATATCAATACGATAGAATAGGAAAAGGCTGCTACGTGCGGCCTTTTTTGTGGAATTAAAGATAGGTTTTGGGTGTTGGGTGTTAGGTTTTGGAAAAGGATTCTTTACTCTTTACTCCTTACTCTTCACACAATTCACCAGTTCACCGATTAAACAGAAAAACATGTATACTAAAGAGTCGCTGAGAATAGTTTTTATGGGCACGCCCGAATTTGCGGTTGAGAGCCTGAAAGCACTGATTGACAACGGATATAATGTTGTTGGCGTGGTAACAACGCCCGACAAGCCCGCTGGCCGCGGACAGAAAATGAGCGAGAGCGCTGTGAAGCAGTTTGCCGTGAGCAAAGGTCTGCCCGTTCTGCAACCCGAAAAACTGAAAGACGAAGGTTTTCAGTCGGCTTTGCGTGGCTGGAAGGCTGATTTGCAAGTAATTGTAGCCTTCCGAATGCTGCCAGAAAGCGTGTGGAGTATGCCGCCGCTGGGCTCAATCAACGTACACGCTTCGCTGCTGCCCAACTATCGCGGCGCGGCGCCCATCAACCGCGCCATTATGAACGGCGAGACCGAAACGGGCGTTACCACTTTCCTACTGAAGCACGAGATTGACACTGGCGACATTCTGCAATACGAGAAAATAAGCATCGGCCCCGATGACAATGTGGGCACCATCCACGACCGCATGATGGTGGTTGGCGCGCAACTGCTGATTCGCACCGTTGAAGCCATCTGCGCTGGCAACACCAAAGGCACGCCGCAAAGCGAACTGATGCCCGCCGACGGCATTCTAAAAAGCGCTCCAAAAATCTTCAAAGACGACTGCCGCATCGATTGGAACGCCGAACCTGCCACAATCATCAACCTAATTCGTGGGTTAAGCCCCTATCCTGCCGCTTTCAGCAATCTGCGGAAAGACAACGAAGAACCGCAACCAATGAAAATCTTCAGCGGGCAGTTCGAGCAATGCGCACACAACCAACCTTTTGGCAAAGTCAGCACTGATGGCAAATCTTATTTGAAGGTGTACGTCAGCGGCGGCACAATCGCGCTCAGCGATGTCCAACTGGCTGGCAAAAAACGTATGCCTGTAGCGGATTTCTTACGCGGATTCAAGACGGAAGGATGTGAATTGAAATTTGTGTAGGATGCTTGCGTCCGTTTTGAGAACACTGTCCCGATAACTATCGGGAACGCTGATTTAACAGATTGTCGCTGATAATTATAATCCTAACTGATTTTATCCGATTTATTCCAAATATGTAGAGACGTCACAATGTGGCGTCTCTACAAATGTCATTCATAAATCAATACCCGTTTCGCCACATTGCCAACCTTCACAATGAAAAGGCCTACCGTGTTGACGTGGATTTCTGTACGGACGCAATTAATCGCGTCCCTATCAATCATTCTGCCCATTGCATCGTAAACGCGGATTTCATCTGTGGCATTCTCAACCACAATGGTTTTGTGGTGGGCGTAAATCAACAACTGATCAGCGGCAGTTTCGTTGACGGCAACACCACCTTGTTCGGGTATATACACAATCTTGGTGCCTCTAGCAGTACGTGTGTCTTTCGCGCCACAACCATGACCGCAAAATGCTGTCTCGGTTCCATCGGCTTCGGTGGTTGCATCGTTGTTATAGATGTAATCCAGGAATTCATGACCATAGGCCGGAATATCATTCTGCTTCACAAAAATTGTGTTGCAAACTGAGCAATGCTTGCCTTCGGTTAAACCTTTTCCGGTGCATGTTGCAGAAACCGCAGAATCAGTAACAATAGTATGTCCTTTAGCAGGAATGGTTTTAGGAGCAACCAAAACAGTATTGCAAACCGAGCAATACTTGCCTTCGGTTTTACCCGATTCTGTGCATGTCGCCTCAATTGCAGGTCGAATCTCCTCTTTGTGGGCCAAAGCCGGTATTTCGTTTTGTGCCACTATAACATAACCACATACCGAGCAGTGCTTGCCTTCCGTCAATCCTGGCTTAGCACATGTTGCTGCAACTGCGGCATCTACTGTTTCCGTATGGCCAACTGTAGGAATGTCGGCTACGGATTTTGTTTGCGTCGCGAACAAATTGTTTGTGAATGTAGCGGTATAAGTGGAAATGCCTTTGTTTTGGCAGGTGGCGGCAAATGCCACTGCACTTGTAATTGTAGCATTTTCTGTTTCTACATGATTTGAATTATACCGGCACACAATCTTTGCCGTGCAAGAATTTCCATCATCGCTCCATGTATAAGTTGGTGTGCCATATTTATGTCCAGACAACGGAACATCTTCAATTTCTTTTGTCTGTCTAGAGAACATGCTATTGGTAAAATTCGCGATGTAGGTGGTTGTACCAACCGTCTCGCATGTAGAGGCTGTTGTTACCTCACTTGTGATAGTGGCATTTTCTGTCTCGGTGTGATTGGCATCGCGCGTACATACAGCTTTTGCCGTGCACGACTTGCCATCTGAACTCCATGTGTATGAAGGAGTACCAAAATTATGACCCGAAGCCGGAATGTCTACAACTGACTTTGTCTGCTGCGAGAACTTATCATTGGTAAAATTCGCTGTGTAGGTGGTTGTACCTTTGTTTTCGCATGTCGCAGCAACGCTTTCGACACTTGTGATTGTAGCGTTTTCAGTCTCTGTATGATCTGAATTGCGCGAACATACAACTTTTGCCGTACACGACTTGCCGTCTGAACTCCATGTGTATGAAGGAGTACCAAAATTATGACCCAGAGCCGGAATATCCTCAACACTCTTTGTCTGCGTAGAGTATTTTTCATCGGTAAAATTCGCTGTGTAGGTGGTTGTACCTTTGTTTTCGCATGTCGCAGCAACGCTTTCGGCACTTGTGATTGTGGCTTTTTCAGTCTCTGTATGATTTGAATTGCGCGAACATACAACTTTTGCCGTACACGACTTGCCGTCTGAACTCCATGTGTATGAAGGAGTACCAAAACTATGCCCCAAAGCCGGAATATCTGCAATGTTTTTTGTCTGCGTAGAGTATTTTTCATCGGTAAAATTCGCAGTGTAGGTGGTTGTACCTTTGTTTTCGCATGTCGCAGCAACGGCTTCTGCACTTGTTATTGTGGCGTTTTCAGTCTCGGTATGATTGGCATCGCGCGTGCAAACAACTTTTGCCGTGCATGACCTGCCATCGGCACTCCATGTATAAGTTGGTGAACCATAACTGTGCTTAAGGGCAGGCGTATCCTCTTGTGCCACAATTATGGCATCACAAACAGAGCAATGCTTCCCTTCTGTTTTCCCTGGTGTTGTGCAAGTCGCCGGCACTGAGTCGTCAACAACTTCTGTATGACCTGCAGGAATATCTGTCTGTGCCACAATTATGGCATTACAAACAGAGCAATGCTTTCCCTCTGTTTTTCCTGGTGTTGTGCAAGTCGCAGCCACACCGGGGTCAATAACTTCTGTATGGCTTGCAGGGATATCTGTCTGTGCCACAGTTATTGCATTACAAACCGAGCAATGCTTTCCATCTGTTTTTCCTGCTGTTGTGCATGTAGCAGCCACACCATGATCTACGACTTCTGTATGGCCAGGTGCAGGGATAACAGTTTGTGCCACAATTACAGCATCACAAACCGAGCAATGGCTTCCTGCTGTTTTACCATCCGTTGTACACGTTGCCGCAACTGCCGCATCTGGCACTTCTGTGTGACCAGTAGCCGAGACAACACTCTGCTCTGCAATTATTTTTCCGCATTTTGAACAATGCTGGCCCTCTGTCAAACCTGTTTCCGTGCAAGTGGGAGCAACTGCTGGTGTTGGAACTATATCATGACCTTTAATTATATTTTTGAACCCACACCACGTACTGTTCCCATAATCCGCTGGCAGACACACAGTAGTAGTGTTTTCATCTGCTGACCCAAAACCTAAATAATCTATATATGGTTCATTAGTTCCATTGTATGCAATCGACTTAAGAGGGGAACTCCCGAAAGCAAAACGACCGATGCTTGTAACACTGCCTTCAATACTTAGAAAAACCAAATTATAACAATTTGCGAATGTTAGATCCTTAATTTTTGTTACAGAACTCCCTATTGTTACTGATTTTAGCGCGCCACAATTAGCGAATGCACCCTGTTCTATTGTTTTTACGGAATTTGGAATGGTAACTGATTTAAGAGCGCTACAATTCTCAAATGCATTTTGTCCTATTGTTTCTACGGAATTTGGAATGGTTACTGATGCTATTTTTTCACAAGTAACAAACGCTTTGGGGGCTATAATTGACACTGTGTTGGGAATGATAAATGATGTTTTTCCTGGCGGACAATTAATCAATGTTGTTTTGTCAATATTTAACAAAGCACCATTTCCTGAAGAGTATTTCGTATTATCGCCCGCGACAATTATTTCCGTCAAGTTACTGCATGAACTGAACGATCCATCTTCAATGTTTGTAACCGATTTTGGAATTGTTATAGAAGACAGACCCGTGCAACCTCTAAACGCTTGTTCTCCGATACTTGTAACTGATTCAGGAATAGTAATGGAGGTTAGTTTTCCACAATAAGAAAAAGCGCTGAGCCCAATGCTTTCTACAGAATTTGGAATAGAATAGACGCCCGTTTTACCTCCAGGACAACAAATTAATTCTGTTTTGTTCTTATTAAATAAGACTCCATTTTCTGATGAGTAATCAGGATTATCGTTTGACACAATTATTTCTGTCATTTTAACGCAACTTAAAAATGCATAATCACCAATAGTAATAACTGATGAAGGAATACTTATCGACAATAATCCTTGACATGAGGAAAATGCTCCATAACCAATTGATTCTACGGAATTAGGAATGACTATCGTAGTCAATTTTTTACAATTCCAAAAGGCATTTTTAGGGATGCTTGCTACTGATTCCGAAATAACTACCGTTGTCAATTTTTCACATCGTGAAAATGCACCTTCGCCAATAATTTCTACTGAATTTGGAATGGTAACCGATGTTAGACTGCTGCATTCTGAGAACGCATTGGCAGCAATACTCACAACTGTATTTGGTACGTCATAAGCGCCGGTTTTAGCTGAAGGGTAGTATTTTAATATATCCATACTTTTATTAAACAAAACCCCGTCAACCGATGTATATTTTGAATTGCCGCTTTCTACAATGATAGTTGTCAGAGATGGACAATTTTCGGCTAGTGCGTCGGCAATGGCTGTTACTGTACTAGGAATAGTTATTGATTGTATCCCACTGATATTTAAAAACGCATATTGACTGATACTAGTAACCGTATAAGTTACCCCACCATTTACAACTGTAGAAGGAATAGATAATGAACCTGTAATATTGCGTGCTGCACTAGTGACTGATACATTTTTTGTACTACCCATAACAGAGTATGTCAGTTTGCCACTGGTAAACTCCTGTGCCCAAGCCTGCCCTGCAAGCACTGCGGCAAACATTAGAGTGATAATGCGTTTCATGACAATCGTATTTTATTGTTTATCAGATTATTTTCCCGTTTATATCCGTATTGCTGATTCTCACTTCTTCTTTGCCTTCCTCCGCAACTGGATGGTGTCGCCTTCGTTAGGTTGCGTGCCTTCCTCCATCAAATTGAGTTTGTAGAGCGCTTTCAGGCGGATGGCGTATTGTTGGGCAATATCGTGCATTGTCTCGCCTTTCTTCACTGTATGAGTCTTGTATTGTTTTTCTGCTTTCGACTGTTTGCGGCTGATATACAGGCGCTGTCCGACTTTCAGTTTGACGGATTTTGACTCAATGTCGTTGAACATTCGTAACTGCCACGGCTCCAACTCGTAACGGGCGGCAATGTTCTCAATATTGTCGCCTGGCAGAACCTCAACATAGTCAACCCCATTGTTGGTCTTGATGTTGCCAAACGGCGAGACTTCCATATCGAACACATCAACCTCGATAAAGTTGTTAGTCTGTTCGGCAATCTCGGTGCGTTCCTCCGGTGTCGATTCTGGTTCTACGCTCTTGTCGAAACGCATCAGATTGTTCTGCTCAATAATCTCTATCAGACGCTCGGCGTATGTGGGGCTTGTTGCGTAACCTGCTTGTTTCAAGCCTTTTGCCCAACTTTTATAGTCAGTTGTTCCGTAGTCGAACAGAAATGCGTAGCGCTTGTGGGTGCAAAGAAATTCCGAATGGTCAACAAATGACTGGTCGGCATCCTTATACGAGCGGAAACACTCATTCGGAAGGTCATCGTCGCGGTACATCGACTCTCCCTTCCAGTCCTTGTGGCACTTGATGCCGAAATGGTTGTTGGCCCTGCGCGCCAGCGTGCTGTTGCCGTCGCCCGACTCCAAGATGCCCTGCGCCAGTGTTATACTTGCCGGTATGCCCACGCGGTTCATCTCGCGAACGGCAATCTTGCTATACTTATCAATATATTGGGTACGTGTAATTCGCTGAGCCATAACCGACTGCAGCATAGTCATCAACACAACGACTGAAAATAAAACCTTCCGCATACCTATTATAAATATGTGTGTTATAATGTAATCCTGAACTCGATTTTACAAATGTAACGAATAATCGTATTAATCAGGGATGTATGCGCAAAAAGTCTTTCGGTTTTCGAAAAAAAATAAAGGGTGCACCTCGCGGCGCACCCCTCACCCTACCTATGAAAACAAAATTTAACAAACTATCAATTATACAGATAACGCTTGATGCTCTTCTTCGGTGTCTTAACAAACTCCTCTTCCTGCAACTCAATCTTCGATATTGCCATATAGTTGGGCATCAACTTGTTAAGTTCCTTCTGATTCTTCTCAAACTCAAGCAGGACTTTTTCTTTGTCCAAACCGTCTTTTTCGGCTTTCTCAATGTCGGGAACAATCAGTGCATGAAGTTTGCCGCCGCGCTCAACAACAAGCGACTCAACCACGTACGGCAAGTTATTAATCTGAGCCTCAATCTCTTCCGGATAGATATTCTGACCCGATGCGCCCAAAATCATATTCTTGCAGCGGCCTTTCAATGTCAGGTAGCCATCGGCTGAGATGGTGCCGGTATCGCCAGTCTTCAACCAGCCTTCGCTGTCGAATGTGGCGGCTGTGGCCTCTGGGTTCTTGTAATATCCCTTCATCACCTGAGTACCTTTGACGAGCACCTCACCCTCAATGTTTGCCGGGTCAGGGCTATCGATACGAATCTGGCAACGACGGATAGGATAACCGCAACTAAACTTGCGGGCGGTGTCCCATGGTGCGTATGAGATGATTGGCGCGCATTCGGTCATTCCATAACCAACTGTGTAGCGGAAACCGATACGGTTCAAGAAACTCTCAACCTCTTTGTTCAGAGCGGCACCACCAATAATCACTTCGTAGAAATTACCGCCGAATGCCTCTTCAAGTTCTTTGCGAACCTTGCTATAAACAACGCGGCGCAGAACAGGCACGCTTAACAGGAATTTCGGCAGGCCCTTGCTGATTGCCGGTTTTATTTTTGCCTTGTAAATCTTTTCGATAATCAACGGAACCACAACAATCAAACCCGGTCTGATTTCGGCGAAAGCCTGAACCAACACTTGCGGCGAAGGAATTTTGCCCAAGAAGGTGATGTGTACTCCGAAAGCAAACTCCGTCAGGAACTCAAACGCCATTCCGTAGGCATGAGCCAAAGGCAGGAACGATACCATGCGGTCACCGGCCTTGAACGGAATCACCTCTGTACCAAACTCTACGTTGGTGGCGTAGTTCCCGTGAGTAAGCATAACGCCCTTCGAGTGGCCCGAAGTACCTGATGTATAACTAATTGCTGCCAAATGATCATGTTCGATGTGCTTGAGCGCGAAATTGTCGCGGTTTACATCAATATTGGCGTTGAATTTTGAGAATGCTTCTTTAATTTTTTCGTCGTCCGAGTGAAGAACGCGGAAATCATCAAGCGAGATGAAACCTCTGACGTTCGGGAATTTGCTGACATCCATCTTCTCGAAGATATAGTCAGAAACAAACGCCAGCACCGCATCAGAATGGTTGATGGTGTTTACAAGATCAGGAATTGAGAAATCCTGCAGAATTGGAACCGACACTGTACCGTAAGACACTGTACTAAGGAAAGTTACGGCCCAATTGGCATTATTACGTCCAACCTGCGCAACTTTCTCATTCTCAGCAATTCCACACTCGGCAAACGCGCGATGAATCTTTTTAATCATCTTGCCCGTTTGGCCATAACTCATTGGTGCTTCGCGATAGTTGCTCAATGCAGGAAGGTCCCAATTTCTCTTGATTGATCTTTCGATGAATTCGACGAATGTTAACATATAGTTCTTTTTATCGTTCTGCGCAGAGAATTGCAAAAAGCGTACCAAAACATTTTTACACGGAAAGTATTTTCTTAATTCGGTGTTCAAATCGGTTCTTTTACATATTAATAATGAATAGAACTAAGCCGTTTCTCCCAATTCGGACTCAAAAATTCAAAATGCTTATTATCAAATAAAGAAAATACCATAGATTTGTTTCATTGAAAATTAAACAAAATGAAAAGCAGATTTATTTCCTCTCTTCTGACGGCGACACTGTTTGCTGTTTTTATGTTGGCCGGCACATCGTGCAACCAAAGCAGATTACAAATTGCTGTAAACCTGGCAAAATCTAGTTGTCCTTTTGATATGGGATTGGCTGGTGTTGGAGAAGATGTCGAACTTGAAGAAGAAAACGTAGTGATGACACTAAAACTGAACGAACAATTTGCCAACATCAAGGCTCTGGAACAAAACAAAGAGCAGTTTGCCAACACAGTAGCCAACCTGATGGCAGCAGAGAAGAATTCGCAAAACCTCTTGAAAATAATGGTAGAGGAAAACATCGGCTTAGAGTATAAGATTATTGGTAATCAGTCCGGAGAAAAGATGAATATTGTATTACCCCCCGATCAAATAAAATCAATACTTAACAAGACAAAGGTTTCAAGCCACGATTTGCTTCTTGATATGATAAAAAGCACAAAAATTCAACTGCCAATGAAAGTGGATCCTGTGACCACACTGAAAGATATGGAACTTGAAGACGACAATGTTGTTTATACATACGATATTGATGAAAACCAAGCAAACATGGACAATGTCAATATTGAATTACTCAAATCCAGCACTATCGAAAACACGAAAGCCATTATAAACGACATGTCGGCAGGGCAATTCTTCCAAACAGTGATTAATGACGGAAAAAATGTGTGCTACCGATATTTTGGTGATAAAACAGGCAAAAAAGTTGAGTTTGTTATAACCAATGACGAATTGATGAAGATTCGCTCTGGTTCTGACAAATAAGCAATATGCTTTTTGTAAGAGGTTTAATCGGCGAATCGGATAATCGACAAAAAGATAGATATCTGCGTCATCTAAAACTTTAGCGGCGGCAAAGCACAAAAAAACCGCTACCGCATTAACGGTAACGGTTATAAAATCCTCATCCTTTGTAACCCCACCGCAGACCTTCAAACGCCGTAGCACGACCACTAAACCTCGGCTCGCGTCTTACACGATAAGTGGGATTTCGGCAATGGCAAATTTACAACATAATTTAATGTTGCAAAGTTTTTTCCCTTCCAAAATCCGCATTACCAATAACTACAATAAAAATTATTGCATTTTTGTAATGCCGTTCAAGGGGTTGGCAACAACCCGTTGTTGTAAAGCATTAGGGAACCCACGTGGCTCCCTTTTTTATAAGAACCATTCCTCCCAAAAAATCCGAATCATCGAAAACCTACAAATATTAGTTTTCACCCCAAATTCCTATTTCCTAAATTCTAATTCCCAAATCTTAAATTAAACTGTATTTTCGCAACGGTTAAAAACGGGCTATGAAACTTTCGGTCGTAATTGTTAACTACAACGTGAAATATTTTCTGGAACAGTGCCTGCACTCGGTTCTGAAGGCCGCGCAAGGTATTGACACCGAGATATTTGTGGTTGACAACAACTCGGTTGACGGCTCGTGCGCAATGGTGACCGAAAAGTTTCCGCAAGTGAAACTGATTGAGAACAAGCGCAATACGGGCTTCGCCGTGGCCAACAATCAGGCCATCCGCCAATCGACGGGCGAATATGTGCTGCTGCTCAACCCCGACACGCTGATTGAAGAAGACACCTTCAGCAAAACGCTGGCCTTTATGGACGCGCACCCCGACGCGGGC
>JAEEGL012321037.1_pt1 | contig 10845 bp, 7 predicted proteins | sample 9134231 | NCBI WGS metagenome assembly JAEEGL01 (sample SAMN16246548, study PRJNA631951) | gut metagenome | biome: gut microbiome; feature: rumen; material: fiber-attached | host: Bos | place: Iran: Karaj | collected 2018-10
AGCTTGAGCTCGGGTACAACACGACCGACGCCCAGGCCAGGGGCTTCGCGAAGTCGCTCGGCGTGATTCCCGTGGGCTCGGTGCACGCGTTCTGTCCGATTCCGCTTAGCGCGCCGCAGGGCTATCCGGAACTGTATCTGCTTGCGTCGTTCGACGAGGAGACCCGGAAGATGGCGCACTTCCAGATCGTGAGGAACATCCGATTCGCCGCGGAGATCGGGGCGGACACGCTCGTTCTGCACATGGGCCGCGTGAAGTGCCGCGGGTGGCTTTCGAGGTTCGACATGTCGCGCCGCGTGCGCCGCGGGCGCAAGATGCTGGCGGTGGCGAAGCGCGAGCTCGAGGCTCTTGCGCCGGAGCTGGAGTCGAACGGGGTTGTCCTGGCGCTGGAGAACCTCCCGTATATGGAGGGCTTTCCGGCCGAGTGGGAGATAGGCGAGCTTGCCGGCGAGTGGGTGAGGCCCTGGCTTGACACTGGGCACGACTTCGTGCGGGAGAAGATGGGGTGGAAGCGCGCCTGCGGAGCCGAGGCCGGCGCGTCCGCGCCCGTCGGCCTGCACATAAGCGATTCGCTGGGAGGCGACGACCATCTGCCGCCAGGCAAGGGAAAGGTCGACTTCGCGCTCTACAAGGAAGCCGCGCTTGGCGCGCGGCACGTCGTCTTCGAACCGAATTCAGAGGCAACCGGCGACGAGCTGCGCGCCGGCCTCGCACATTTAAAGGCCCTTTGGGGAAAATGACAAGGCAATGACCCAGAATCCACCAGCCGGAGACTTCCTTCTGAAATGGCGCGGCGACGCGCTTGACGTTACGCTGACGCTCGACCAGCCGCGCAAGGGACGCGCGGCGTTCAGGACGAATCTCGGGCGCGCCCGCGTCAGGAGACGCGAGATCATCGCTGAGACGGAGCTTGGCCGCACTCCGCTTGCAAGGGCGTGGACCGACATACCTCTCGAGGAGCAGTCGCCGGGAGTGTTCCGCGCGAGCATTCCCCTTGACGAGGTCGGCGTCTTCTCGGGCAAGGCGTGCTTCTTTCCCGACGGCTCCAACGTGCCTGAGTGGCCCGACGGCAAGAACCTCCACGTAAAGGTCGAAAGCGACTCCACGAGACGCGGCAACTCGATCTACACGGTCTTTCCGCGTCAGTTCGGCTCGTTCCGCGAGGTCGCGCGCAGGCTCGACTTCATAATGGGCGACATGGGCTTCAAGATAATCCAGACGCTGCCGCCTTTCCCCGTGCCCGCGACATACGCGGTGATGGGCGAGTACGGCAGCCCGTTCGCCGCGACAGACCTCTTTTCGGTCGATCCCGCGATGGCCGAGTTCGACGAGAGCGCGACGCCGCTAGACCAGTTCCTCGAGCTGATAGACGCGGTGCACGCCAGGGGCGGGCTCTTCTTCGTCGACCTGCCCGCGAACCACACAGGCTGGGCGTCCGCGCTGCAGACACATCATCCGGACTGGTTCAAGCGCGAAAAGGACGGCAGGTTCCACTCTCCTGGCGCGTGGGGCGTGACGTGGGCGGACCTTGTTGAACTTGACTACTCGAAGCCGGAGCTTCGCGCCTACATGGCCGACGTCTTCGTGTTCTGGTGCAGAAAGGGCGTGGACGGATTCCGCTGCGACGCAGGGTACATGATTCCCGCTGAGACATGGGAGTACATCGTGGCGCGCGTGCGCGAGGAGTATCCCGACACGGTCTTCATGCTTGAGGGGCTTGGCGGCGATCTCGCAGTGACGGACAGGCTTCTTTCGGTGGCGAATCTCGACTGGGCGTATTCTGAGGTGTTCCAGACGATAGATCGCGCGGCGTTCGAGTGGTATCTGCCTGGCGCTGTCGCGCGGTCGGAGAAGTTCGGCACGCTTGTCCACTTCGCCGAGACCCACGACAACGACAGGCTTGCGGCGAAGGGCGAGGTCTATGCGCGCCTTAGAGTGCAGATCGCCGCGCTTCTCTCGTGGCAGGGCGCATGGGGAATCGCCAATGGCGTGGAGTGGTACTGCCGCGAGAAGATCGACGTGCACATGAAGAACGGCCTGAACTGGGGCGCGTCGAACAACATGGTGCCGCTGATATCGCGGCTGAACAGGCTGCTCTCCGACCATCCGGCGTTTTCGGGCGGCAGCCATCTGGAGCTTGTGACGGCCGGCGTCGGCAACACGCTCGCAGTGCTGCGCACGGCGACCGGCGGGGATTCCGGCAAGCTGCTCGTGCTAGCCAACCTCGACTGCGAGAACTCGGCGTTCGTCGGCTGGCGCGACGGGTGCTTTCCGGAAGGCGTCGCTGTCGACCTCGTCTCCGGAGTGCGCAGAAAGGCGCTCCAGGGCATGGAGCTTGAGCCTGGCGAGGTGCTGTGTCTTGAGGCGTCGCCGTGGATCGCCGGCGCCAAGGCCGCGGTTAGGGCCGGGGAGTCTGCGCAGAAGACGCCTTTTCTGCTGGCGTTCCCGCGCGATGCGAAGCGCACCGTGCCGGTGCCCGAGGGCCAGAGGGTGCTGGTCTCCGCGCCGCACGGCTTCAGGCTTGACCTTGTGGATCCGTCGACCGGCATGACGATACGTTCGCGCCGCTCCGCAGAAACGTCCGCGGGAAGGCACGAGGCGTCGTTCGACGCTCCGCACTACAAGGGCGATGGCACGCAATGCCGCGCGCTGGACCTTCTTCTTACGGTCTTCGCGCCCGAGAAGGCGCGCCGCATGCGTTCGCGCCTGCTTGTGCCGCCTCGTTCCGGCTGCGCCAAGATAAAGGTTTCCGCCGCGGCCGACGAGGTGCGCCGCGATCCCGACATGCGCACCGTGCTTTCGAACGTGCGCGGGGCTGCTTCACAGATGCGCGCGGGCTGGGGGCGCATCTCAAGCCAGTACGACGCGGTGCTATCCGCCAATCCCGACCCTGACGTGCCGTCCGACAGGCTGAACCTCTGGGCGCGGACCCGCTGCTGGCTGCAGCGCGAGGGCTACGCGAGGGAGCTGGACGCGAAATGCGAGACCGGATTTTTCGCCGATCCCGAGGGGCGCTTTGCGCGATGGGACTTCCGCGTGCCATGCGGCATGGGCAAGGAGACTGCCTTCTCGTTCACGGTTCGGCTAGCCAAAGGGGACAACGCGGCGCGTCTGGATGTCGTGCGCATTCCTGCGGGCGACGACGATGTCGGCGACCAGGTGCGTCTTGTGTTCCGCCCCGACATCGAGTGGCGGTCGTTCCATGAGAAGACAAAGGCGTACATAGGCGACAGAGAGACGCTTTTCAGGTCGGCCAGCGCGCCGCTGAAGACGGGATGCGGATTCTCCTTCCGTCCCTACGACGGCGCATTCGAGATGCGGGTCGAGAACGGGGTCTACCATCATGAACCGCAATGGGACTACAACGTGGCGCATCCGGAGGAGGCGGCGCGAGGCCAGGACGGCGCGGGCGACCTCTATTCTCCGGGATGGATCAGCGCCGACCTCAAGATCGGGGACCGCATCGCCATGACAGGCGTCTTCTCGGCGAAAGGACCGGTTGCGGAAGTCTCGGCGCTCGCCTGGCCGGAGGACGGCTTGGCGCTGGGCGACGCGCCCGCGGCGATTCCGCTCGGAGAGGCTTTTCGCAGAGCGCTCGACCTTTACATCGTCAACCGCGACGGACTCAAGACCGTAATAGCCGGCTATCCGTGGTTCCTCGACTGGGGACGCGACACGTTCATCTTCATGCGAGGCATGATCGCCGCGGGAATGGTCGACGAGTCGCTGGACATACTGAAGGCGTTCGCTGCCTTTGAGGACAGAGGGACGCTGCCAAACATAATCCACGGAGACCGCGCGGGAAACCGCGACACGACAGACGCGCCTCTATGGTTCGTAAGGTGCGTCGAGGAGATTCTCGCAGCCGGCGGAAAGCGCGTCTCCGCCGCGGCCAAGTCGCTTCGCGCGACTTGCGAGCGCATTGTGGAAGGCTACATCGCGGGGACGCCGAACGGCATACGCGTCGATTCCGGCTCGGGCCTTGTCTGGTCGCCCGCGCATTTCACGTGGATGGACACGAACTATCCGGCGTGCACGCCGCGCGAAGGATATCCAGTCGAGATCCAGGCGCTTTGGATATCCGCTCTCAGGTTCCTTGGCAAGGAGCGCCTCGCGGCCAAGGCGACGAAGAGCGTAATGCGACTCTTCAAGAGGCCGCTGAAGGACGGAACGGCGCCGGCGGGATGCTGGGACTGTCTGGCCGCTCCTGCCGGAACCGGCGCCGAGGATGCGGTCCCGGAAGGCTGCCTGAGGCCAAACCAGCTGTTCCTCATAACGCTTGGCGTTCTTGAAGACGCCTCGATCGTCGACGCCGCAAGCGAACTGCTCGTGCCGGGAGGCATGCGTTCGCTGAGCGCGGACAATCCGCACTACCGCGGCGTCTACGAGGGCGACGAGGACACCTGCAGGAAGCCCGCGTACCACAACGGCACGGTGTGGGCGTGGCAGTTCCCGATGTACGCCGAGGCCCTTGCGAAGACGGGGCGCTGCTCGCGCGAAGTCGCCATGCAGCTGCTTGCCTCCGCCGTCGAGAGCGCGAACACTGGCTGCCTCTGCCACATGAGCGAAATCGCCGACGGCGACGCGCCTCATGCGCAGAAGGGGTGCGCGGCGCAGGCGTGGAGCGATTCGGAGCTTCTTCGCGTTTGGCTCGCCCTGACGTGCGAACCTTCTGGCGAGGGGACGTCAACCACATAATTGCGATTGTATGGACAAGGAAGAGCTGAAGTCGAAAGTCGCGGAACTCGCGAAAAGGGCGAACGAGCTCAAGGCCGATATCAGGGCGTTGGGCGAGCTCAAGTCGCCGCAGGAGCTTAAGGACGCCGCCGAGTACTCTGCGAGAGGCTTCAGGGCGGTCCTGTTCGGCGAGAAGGCCTTCCGAACCGACATCGTGGTGTTTGTGGTCACGGCGGTCATCGCCTTCGCCCTGCCAGTTTCGTGGTGCGAAAAGGCCGTCATGGTCTATACGGTCTTCATGGCGCTTGTGGCCGAGATCGTGAACACCGCCATCGAGACGGTGGTGGACCGGATCTCCCTGGAGAGAAACGAGCTTTCCGGCAGGGCGAAGGACATCGGCTCGTGCCTTGTCGTCACGGCCTTTGTCGGCGCAGGAATCACCTGGACCGTGATACTGACGGGCCTCCTGATTCGGCTTTTCGGGTAGAGACGGCATTTCCGCCTGGTTTTCCCGCAGGCTCCCCACGTTGATAGCCTGTAGACAGGTTCTAAACAACTGTCGATAACGCGTAGGACCACAGACGCGGCAGTTTTGCTATAATGTCCGCCATGAACGATCCGAAGACGCCGCCGAGCAGTCCTGAGGCAGAGAGAGCTGTGCTCGGCGCAATACTGTTAGACACTACGAGCCGCGGCGGAGACCGCGTGATGGACCTGTGCCTTACGAGCGGAATATCCGAGGAGTCCTTCTTCGACCCTCGCAACCGCGTCATCTACTCGACAATGCTTGCCATGAACCGCTCGGCCAAGCCGCTGGACGTGCTGACGCTCACCGAGGAGCTGACGACAAGCGGCAAGCTGGAGACCATTGGCGGAGCTGGGTATCTGCAGAGCGTGGTGGACGAGGTGCCGGTCGCCGCGCACGCCGAGCACTACATTTCGATAGTCAGGTCCAAGCATCTGAGGCGTACGCTGATCGAGCGTTCGGCTAAGGTGATAGAGAAGTGCTACGACGAAGGCGAATATCCCGATCCGAGAGTGGTGCTCGGCGAGGCCGAGAAGTCGTTTCTCGAGATCGGCGACACGGCCACTGGCACGATGACGTGGAGCGCGGCTGTCGACGACTGCTTCCGCCGCATCGACAAGATGTTCGAAAGCGGCGGCAAGACGCTAGAAGGCCTTTCCACGGGGCTGACGCACCTTGACGAGAAGCTGCAGGGCCTAAAGCCCTCCGAAATGATCGTCGTCGCGGCGCGTCCTTCGGTCGGCAAGACGTCTCTTGCGATGAACATTGCCGAGAGCTGCGCCCTTGGCATGGACATGAACAACGTGCCCGTGAGATACGACGGCGGAAAGCGGCATCCTGTCGGCATATTCTCGCTTGAAATGCCGGTCGAGGCGCTCTCGAAGCGCATGGTCGCCGGGCGGGCGGGCATAAACATGTGGAGGCTTAACCGCAACCTTGTGCCGAAGTCGGAGAAGATGGAGATGACCGAGCGCCTGATGCAGGCTGCGGGAGAGCTCAAGACTGCGCCCATATACGTCGACGACACGGCGGGCCTGGACGTGATGGACCTGAGGGCGCGCGCGCGCCGCATGAAGAGGCAGCACGGAGTGGAGCTAATCGTCATCGACTACCTGCAGCTCTGCTGCTGCCGTGAAGGCGCGCGGCAGGGGCGTCAGATCGAGGTCTCGATGATCTCCCAGCAGATCAAGGCGATGGCCAAGGAGCTGAAGATACCGGTGATCGTGCTTTCCCAGCTCTCACGCGCGAACGAGCAGCGCGGCGACAAGTTCGAGCGCCCGAAGCTTTCCGACCTGCGCGACTCGGGCGCGATCGAGCAGGATGCGGACGTGGTGTTCCTCCTGCGCCGTCCTTCCAGAAACGCGGCCGATCCCGAAAGCGGAGACGAGACGCTCGCGATCATCGACGTGGCGAAGAACCGCAACGGCGAGACGGGCGAGGTGCGCGTGAACTTCGTACGAGAGTACACTAGGTTCTTCGACAGGGAGCTCCCGCGCGCCGAAGGGGAGATCATGACCACGTCCGAGCCGCCGCCTGAAGGTCCGATAATGACGCAGGACGTGTTTTCGTGAGATGAAGCGCGCATTCGACATCTTCGCCGTTGTCGTCGCGGCTCCGCTCTGGGTGCCTCTTGCGGCGTTGGTCGCGGCAGCCGTGCTTCTGGCTCTGGGAAGGCCCGTGTTCTTCTCCCAGATGCGCGCAGGAAAGGGCGGTCGGCCGTTCAGACTGGTGAAGTTCCGCTCCATGCGCGAGGGCGAAGGGTCCGACGAGGAGCGGCTTTCTCGGTTTGGGCGGTTCTTGAGGGCGTCGTCTCTCGACGAGCTGCCGGAGCTCTGGAACGTCCTAAAGGGCGAAATGTCGCTGGTCGGCCCTCGTCCGCTGCCGGTTCGCTATCTGCTGCGGTACACTAGCGAGCAGAACCGCCGTCACGACGTCCTGCCCGGAATAACGGGATGGGCGCAGGTCAACGGACGCAATTCGCTGAGCTGGGACGAGAAGTTCCGCTACGACGTCGAATATGTCGATAGACGGTCCATGGCGATGGATCTGCGGATTCTCGCAATGACCGTCTGGCAGGTGCTTGCGCCAAGGCATGTCTCGCACGAAGGCGAGGCTACAATGTCGGAATTCATGCCTGAAGGCGGCTCTGCCCGCAGCTGAGCGAGGAGGCGGTTTCCAATAGCTTCCTAAAAACGCCCTTGATTTGGCGTTTTTCAACCTATAGTGGTTTGCGCTTGCGCCAGACCACAATATTTGGTATTATACGCGGCATGAAACGCTTCGTACATGCTGTTCTTCCGGCCTTCCTCCTTGCGGTGTCCGTTGGCCAGATTTATGCCTTTACGAACTTCTCCGACGAGATCGCGAGATACATCGAACATTCGCAGAAGGATGTTCAGTTCGCGTTCTCGCTAGGCATCTTCTTTCTCGGGATGGGCGCCGCGTTCTTCGGCAAGATCGTCGAAAAGAACATCCGCATCTCGACGATTGTCGGCACGGCGCTTTTCATCAGCGGCCTTTGCGTGACTGCGCTGGGCATCGAGAACAAGTCGCTCGCCCTCGTATATCTCGGCTACGGCTTTCTCGTAGGCACGGGCACGGGCATAATCTACATTTCGCCGGTGAAGACCATGATGCTGTGGTTCCCTGAGCACAAGGCAATAGCCGCCGCGCTGCCAATCATTTCATTCGGCCTCGGCAGCACGCTTTCGACGCTTGTGTACAAGGGCTTCAGCCTTGGAGTGCCGGATTCGTACTTCTCGGTGCATTATCTCGGCTTCTACGACTACATGAACGTCGCGTCCGATCCCAAGGCCATTGTAGGCGTGTTCTTCGCCTTCGCGGCGTTCTATGTGGTGCCGATGGCGATAGCGGCGTTCATTCTGAAGAAGCCGAAGGTCGAGGTCCAGAGCTTTGGCCATGGGATTCCCCATCTCGAGTTCAAGTATTCGCAGCTCGTCCGGGACTCGTTCTTCATACGGTCTTGGCTGTTCATGTTCCTCAACATCTCGGCCGGTCTCTGCCTGATCCCTCTTGCGAAGCAGATGATGTCGCAGTCCGTCGGCTACACGGAAGGGCTGGTGACGACGATAATCGCGCTTTCGGGGCTTATGAACGGCGGCGGCCGCTTCCTGTTCGCATGGTGGTCCGACAGGCTCTCCCGCAGAATCAACATAATGCTCATCATCCTTTCGATATCGGCGGGCGTCATGACGCTCTCGTTCTGGCCGCCTATGATCGGGCTTGCGCTTCTTGTCATCAACGCCTGCTACGGCGCCGGCTTCTCCGTCATACCGGCGATACTTGCCGACAACTACGGCATGACCAACATCTCGAAGATTCATGGAGCGGTGCTTTCGGCGTGGGGAGTCGCGGGGCTCGTCGGCAATCAGGCGGCGATGTTCGTCTCCAACGCGTTCGGCGGCTACAGGGACGGCGGCCACGGCTACGTCGCGGTGGTCGGGATGCTCGTCCTGGCCTACACGCTGAACTTCTTCAACGCGCTTTCGCTCAGGCTGACGGTCGTCCGCCAGCGTCCTTCCTGAAGCCGAGCGACGCGGGTCGCCCAGCTTTTTGGTATAATACAGCATATGACAGACAGCGAAATCAGGGCCGTCGTGCTCGACTTCGGCGGCGTGATGACAACGACGACGATGCCGGAGCGCGTTCGTGCGTGCGTGACGGACTTCGGAATTGACTGGAGGCATCTCGAGGAGGGCTTCGCCAAGTACCGCAGAGTGATGGACGGAGGCTTCATCACCATCGACGAGATGTACGACTTGATATGGGCCGATGCGGACATCACGCTCTCCGACGACGTGAAGGCCCGCATTCTCGAAGAGGACTACGCGAGCTTTCTCGAAGGCTACAGGAACGAGAAGACTCTCGCGTGGATGAAGTCCCTCAAGGTCGACGGGTATCTTCTGGGCATTCTCACGAACATGCCGCTTCCGTTCTCTCTGCGCTTCCGCAAGACGTTCGCCGACTTCATCGCCCTTGCCGACGCGATGGTCATCTCCAGCGAAGAGCGCATGTTCAAGCCGCAGAAGCGCATCTACGAGCTGATGCGCGAGCGCCTTGGCCTGCCTGCCGGCAGCATAGTCTTCGTGGATGACGTCGAGTCGAACTGCGCGGGCGCGCGCGCCGCCGGATGGAAGGCGATAAGGTTCGCGGGCAACGAACAGATTGAGCGGGACTTCGCGGCGCTTGCGGGCGCGAAGCGGCAGTAACTGCAGGCGAGACGACGTGGAAGGCGACCATATACTGAGGGTCAGGGACATCACCAAGCCGATCGAGTTCGACTTGGCCCGTCCGCTTGAGATAGAGGTAGGGTGCGGCAAGGGACGTTTTCTGACGGAACGGGCCAAGGCGCATCCCGACTGCGACTTTCTCGGCATAGAGCGCATGCTCGACCGCGTGCGTCTCTTCGACGGCAAGTGCCGGCGCGCCGGAATAGCGAACGCAAGAGTGCTTCGCCTTGAGGCGCTCTACACTTTCCACTATCTTCTCCCCGCCCACCACGCGCGCACGGTCTACGTGTTCTTTCCGGATCCGTGGCCCAAGAAGAAGCACAGATCCCACCGCCTTTTCGGCAGGCTGTTCCTCGACGCGCTCTGGAAGAGGCTGGAAATCGGCGGCAGGATCGAGTTCGCGACGGACCACAGGGAATACTTCGAGACGGTGTGCGAATGCTTCGAGGCGGACGCGGCGCGCGAGACGGGGCCAGACGGCATACTTGCCGGGCCTCGCTTCGAGCGCGTCGATCCGATGCCGCGTCCGAAGGAGGTGTGGACGGAGTTCGAGACGATGTTTCGCGAGCAGGGTCTTCCAATCTACTCCGCAGCGTGGAGGAGCCTGCCGTCCGACGATTCGCCGCTGGAGCCGCTCAGGATCCCTCCCGAGATGGAGCCGCGCGAAGGTGTGCCGAGACGGGCGTCCGCCCGCGACGGCGAAGACAACGAGTCTGGAGGCCAGGAATGAAGAAGTGGAACGCCGCGACAGTAAGGGCGGCGAAGGGTGTTGAGAAGCTTGGTTGCTGCACTGCGTACGACGCGTGCTTTGCGCGCCTCGCGGACGAGGCTGGCGTGCCGGTGATTCTGGTCGGCGACTCGATAGGGATGAACGTGCTCGGCTACGAGACGACGCTTCCGGTTCAGATGTCCGACATGCTGTCCGCGACCTCGGCGGTCGCAAGGGCGGTGAAGAACGCGATGGTCGTCGGCGACATGCCGTTCGGCTCGTACCAGTGCGGGGAGGACGCCGCGGTCGCAAACGCCGTCGCTTTGGTCAAGGCGGGCGCTGACGCGGTGAAGCTCGAGGGCGGCGCGTCGGTCTGCGGCCTCATCTCGCGTCTGACCACGGCCGGCATCCCGGTTCTCGCGCACGTCGGCATGACTCCGCAGAGCGTGAACGAGTACGGCGGCTTCAAGCGCCAGGGCAAGACCAGGGAGTCCGCGCTCAGAATACTCGACGACGCGAAGGCCGTCGAAGCCGCGGGCGCGTTCGCGGTCACGCTCGAGTGCATTCCCTCCGAGCTCGCGTCCGAGATAACGGCCGCTCTCGGCATTCCGACGATCGGCATCGGCGCTGGCCCGTCGTGCGACGCGCAGTGGCTCGTGATGCACGACCTTCTCGGGCTGAAC
>JAEEGL012712911.1_pt1 | contig 10845 bp, 12 predicted proteins | sample 9134231 | NCBI WGS metagenome assembly JAEEGL01 (sample SAMN16246548, study PRJNA631951) | gut metagenome | biome: gut microbiome; feature: rumen; material: fiber-attached | host: Bos | place: Iran: Karaj | collected 2018-10
AATATTATCAAGCATTCTGTCAGCTTGTATTGTTGCATTTGCAGGTCCTATATCGTTTGTGGGTATAGCAGTTCCGCATCTTATCAGAAAACTTTTCAATACCAATAGACCAATCATTATGATACCGGCTAGCTTTTTAGGTGGAAGTGTATTCTGCCTGTTTTGTGATCTATTGGCAAGAAATATACTATCGCCGACAGAACTTAATATAAGCACAGTTACGGCGGTATTTGGTGCACCTGTAGTTATCATTATTCTTCTTGATAAAAAGAAGAAAACTATGGATTAAAGTTGGAAATAGATATGTCAGATTTTTATTTTTCTACAAAAGAATTAGTAGTTGGATATGATAATAAGCCTCTTATTAAGGATATAGAAATAGGCTTAAAAAAGGGTGAGATACTTTCGATTATCGGACCTAACGGAGCAGGCAAATCAACAGTATTAAAAAGCATTGCCAAGCAACTTAATACAATCAGCGGATTTGTATATCTTGATGATAAGGATTTAAACACCGTATCAGGAAGCGAATTGTCCAAGGAGATGGCGGTTCTTTTTACCGACAGAATTAAGGGCGAGATGATGAGCTGCGAAGAAGTGGTGGCAGCGGGAAGATATCCTTATACGGGACGTTTCGGAGTACTGTCGGCTGATGATAAAAAGATTGTCGAAGATACTATGAAGACAGTCGGAATATATGATCTTAAAGATGCGGATTTTTTAAAAATAAGTGACGGTCAAAAACAGAGAGTACTGCTTGCAAAAGTACTTACACAGGAGCCTAAGATAATACTTCTTGATGAGCCTACATCTTTTTTGGATATTAGATATAAACTTGAATTCTTTTCTGTAATAGAGAAGATGAAAAACGAAAAGAATCTGACTGTAATTATGTCCATGCATGAGCTTGAACTTGCCAAGAGCATATCGGATAAGGTGATCTGCCTTAAGGGCGAATATGTCGACAGATTCGGTGAAGCAAGCGAAATATTTAACAGAGATTATATATGTGAATTGTTTGGTATTGATGAGAGCATCAGCTCATTCGCATTGGATAAAAAGATAGAGTTGTTTTAGTTAACGGAGAATTACATGGCTAAGGTCATAATGGTGCAGGGTACCATGTCGGGAGTGGGTAAGAGCTTCTTAGTGGCAGGACTTTGCAGAATATTTAAACAGGACGGATACAGGGTGGCGCCTTTTAAGTCTCAGAATATGGCGCTTAATTCATACATTACGGAAGACGGCCTTGAGATGGGGAGAGCCCAAGTAATGCAGGCTGAAGCGGCAGGCATAAAGCCCGATGTATGCATGAATCCCATTCTTTTAAAGCCTACGGATTCGGTCGGCTCGCAGGTTATAGTTAACGGCGAAGTAATCGGCAATATGAAAGCAAGGGAATACTTCGAATATAAGACTAAGTTAATTCCCGATATCAAAAAAGCATTTAACAAGCTTCAGAGCATAGCTGACATTATAGTGATAGAAGGAGCCGGCAGTCCTGCTGAAATTAACCTTAAGGATAATGATATCGTCAACATGGGTATGGCAGAACTCGTTGATGCACCTGTGCTTCTGGTTGCGGATATAGACAGAGGCGGAGTGTTTGCTCAGCTTTTGGGTACTGTGGAACTCTTGGAAGATAACGAGAGAGTCAGAATTAAGGGTCTTATTATCAATAAGTTCAGAGGGGACAAGACCATCCTTGATCCGGGCATCAAAATGATAGAAGAAAAGGGCGGAATCAATGTTACGGGAGTTCTTCCTTACATGGATGTAAGACTCGAAGACGAGGATTCTCTTTCTGACAGATTTGATAAAAGAACCCGAGGTGTAATTGATATTGCGGTTGTAAGATTTCCTCGCATTTCCAACTTCACGGATTTTAATGTATTCGAGCAGATAGACGGTGTATCGATAAGATATATTAATAACCCTGCAGAACTTGAAAATGCAGACATGATTATACTTCCCGGAAGCAAGAATACAATTGCGGATCTTAAATGGATGCGGGAAAACGGCATAGAAGCAATGGTTAAAAAGATGTCCGAAAAAGTACCCGTATTCGGTATTTGCGGAGGCTTTCAGATGCTTGGTAATACAGTCAGCGATCCTGATTCGATTGAATGTGGAGGAAGCATTAACGGAATGGGACTTCTTGATACAGAGACTGTATTGGAAAAAGAAAAGACCCGCACACAAACAAGAGGATATATCAATTCGCTTGACGGAATCTTTTCTGAGATAACAAATCTTCCTTATGAAGGTTATGAGATTCATGTCGGAAAAACCACAGGCATGTTTGATAGGGAAGAAGTAATCATCAATTCAAATAATGTATACGGCACATATATTCACGGTATTTTTGATAAAAAAGAAATAGCCGAAGCGATAGTTAAATCGCTTGCAAAAAAGAAAAATGTAGCCATGGATAATAATGCCATTATGGATTATTCAAAATACAAAGAAAAAGAATATGACAAGATGGCTGACATCATCAGAGAGCATATCAACATGGGAGAAATCTATGCAATGCTTAGAGAAGCAAAAACTGAATGAGATAGATAAAAATACTTTGCATAGTCTAAGAGCAAAAGGCCTTGATAAAGAAGCGTATAACTTAGTCAGAGAGGCTTTTGACAAGATTGCCAAGCCGGTGGACGGATTGGGCGTATTCGAAGATACGATAGCAAGAATCGGAGCCATACATGGAGATTCGAATGTATCGATAAAAAAGAGAGCACATCTTATTATGTGTTCCGATAACGGTATAGTCGAAGAAGGCGTATCTCAAAGTAGCCGGGAAGTAACTCTCAAGGTTGCAAAAAACATGCTTAAAGGTAAGTCGTCGGCAGCAGTTATGGCCAAAGAAATGCATGCAGATATGTATGTATATGATGTTGGAATGGACACCGATGAAAAACCGAATGGATTAATAGATAAAAAGATAAGATGCTCAAGCAGGAACTTTTTAAAAGAAGAAGCCATGAGTGAAAAAGAAACGCTTGATGCAATTCTTACAGGTATCAATATCTCATATGAAATGCGTGAAAAAGGATATGAACTATTAACTCTCGGCGAGATGGGAATAGGCAATACCACAACCAGTTCGGCAATATGTGCATCGCTGTTGCACCTTGATGCCAAGAGTGTTACAGGCAGGGGAGCCGGGCTTAGTGACGAAGGATTGATAAAAAAGACTGAAGTTATAGACAGTGCAATTCAAAGATATGATTTGTACAAAAAAGATGCTTTTACAGTATTACAAAGCGTAGGCGGATACGATATAGCAACTCTTGCAGGTGTATGCATAGGAGGTGCATTATACGGAATTCCGGTTATCTTGGACGGAGTTATTACACAGGTGGCAGCTTTGGTTGCTTGCAAGATATTTCCTGAAGTGAAGGATTATATTTTTGCATCTCATAAGGGAAAAGAAGCAGCTTCTTCAATCATTCTTAATGAAATGAATCTGCATCCAGTAATAGATGCCAACATGGCTTTGGGAGAAGGTACGGGAGTGCTTATGTATGTATCGCTTTTGGATATGGCAATGAGCGTGTATGATAATGCAGCCAAGTTCGATGAACTTTTGATGGATGAATACGAGAGATACAATTAATGATTGTTACGGTTATTGGCGGAAGCGCCAGCGGAAAATCTAATATTGCGGAAGACATTATATGTTCCTTGAGTAACGAAGAAAGAAAGTACTATGTTGCGACCATGAAAGTCGGTGATGATGAAGAAAACATCGAGAGAGTAGCCAAGCACAGAGAAGCAAGAAAAGAGAAAAACTTCGTTACGATAGAGTGTCCTTCCAATGTCGAAAATGCTGTAAAAGAAATGGATACAAAAAAGAATGTATTGCTTGAATGTGTATCCAATCTTACGGCTAACGAAATGTTTTTTGGCAATGAAATATCATCCGCCGAAGATACTGCCTGTAAAGTTATAAAAGGAATTAAGGCATTGGCTGAAGAAGCAGATAATCTTGTAATAGTTAGCAACAATATATTCGAATCGGGTTCTGAATATGATGAATCCACGCGTTCGTATTTAAAAGCGTTGGGAGACATCAACAGAGAGTTGGTCAATATTTCCGATGAAGTATACGAAGCGGTAGTAGGAATAAAAGTAAAGGTAAAATAATGCGAATAATCAGATCGTTTTTAATAGCAATATCGATGTATTCCAAGATTCCCGCCCCTCGCTGCGAATGGAAGGATGAAGATATGAAATATGTTTTTTGTTTCTTCCCTTTAATTGGCGTTGTAATAGGAGGTCTTGTTTTTGCATGGACTTACCTTTGCTATCACTTTGAATTGCCTGAGTTACTAAGAGTATGCATTACAGTGGCAATACCTGTAATCGTAACAGGCGGAATACATGTTGACGGCTTTATGGATACGATGGACGCATTTCAATCATATCGTGACAGAGAAAAGAAACTGGAGATTCTTAAGGACCCTCATATAGGTGCTTTTTCAGTGATAATGCTTGCTCTTTACGGACTGGTATTTGTCGGATCTCTTTCGTTGATTAACAGATTTGATTCAATAATTATTTTCTGTCTGGTATTTGTATTATCGAGATGCTTAAGCGGTTTCCTGGCAATTAACTTTAAGAGTGCGAAAGAAGGAACACTTAATTATTTCTCAAAGAATTCTTCAAAAGTATTGGTAAGCATAGTTGTTATAATCGAAGCTATTATATGCCTTGCAGGAATGGGACTTATCAATATCTTTTTGATGCTTGCAGTTCTTATTTCGGCATTGATAACAATAATTTATTATTGGCTTAAGACTAAAAAAGAATTCGGTGGTGTAACAGGCGATACGGCAGGATATTTCCTTTTGATTTTGGAAAGAAATGCTTTGATTGCCATTGTATTGGTTAAGTTCTTAATGGAACTATTGGTAAAAGCAGAAGTGTTTGCATAGTGGGGGATTGGTATGAGATTGATAATAGGCGGTTACGCTCAGGGCAAACTTGATTACGCTGTTAAAAAATACAATGTCAGTGAGAAAAACATATTCGATTACGATCTTCCGACAAAAGAAGAATTGGAAGCAAGTTTGGGTTCGGTGATTCTTATTAATACACTTCACAGATGGATCAAGAAACGTATTAAAGAAGGCAAAAGACCTGAGGAAGAGATATCTTCATTTGTAAAAAAGAATCCTGACTGCATCATTATATGCGATGAAATCGGAAACGGCATCGTGCCGATGGATGCATTCGAGAGAGTATACAGAGAAAGAACAGGCAGAATACTTATTAGTTTGGCAGCAGAGGCTGACGAGGTTGAAAGAATAATATGCGGAGTACCTCAGAAAATAAAATAGATATAGTTCTTATCCGTCACGGTTTGACTAAGAATAATGTCGAGAAAAGATATTGCGGAAAAAACAATAATGACGATCTTCTTGAAGAAGGAATACTGGCATTAATAAAAAATTTTGTAGATGGATTGTATCCTGCGGCAGATATGGTTTTTTCAAGTTCACAGTTAAGATCTTTGAGCACTGCTAAGATTATCTATCCCAATATCCAATCGATTACAATCGACGAATTTGATGAAACGGATTTCGGTGAATTCGAAGGCAAAAACTATGAGGAATTAAAAGACAATCCTGCATATCAAAAATGGATTGATTCGAACGGCGAAGATGCATTTCCGAATGGCGAGAGTAAAGCAGAGTATTGCAAGAGAGTAAAAAGAGGCTTTGAAAAAGTTTTGCTTGAAGCATCCAAAAAGCAGGCCAAAAGCATAGCAATAGTCGGACACGGCGGGACAATAATGGCTCTCTTAAGCAGTTATGCCAATAAGAATTATTATGACTGCATGGTATCTGTAGGATGCGGATATGTATGCGAGTATTCATATGATACAGAATCAATGACTGTAATAAATAAGATTTCAACAAATAATGAGTGACATTAAATACTATTTTTTATCTCATATAATTGCATTCGTTTTGGGCTTTTTTCTGGATCTGATTGTAGGCGATCCGCATTGGCTCTACCATCCGGTACGTATTATGGGTGCACTTATTTCTCTGCTTGAGAAATTATTCCTTGGAGATAAGAAAAAAGAAACTGATATAAAAGATAAAAATAAAAAAATAGCGGCAGGATTATTAACTGTAATTATCGTTCTGACATTAACTTTAATAATATGCTCGTTACTTGTTGTCGGCGCATATTTTATAAACATATATCTTGGACTATTTATTGAATTAATAATGACGTATTTCATACTTGCAACAAAGAGTCTGAAAGTTGAAAGCATGAAAGTATACAAAGCACTTGAGAAATCAACCCTTGAAGATGCAAGAAAAGCAGTATCAATGATTGTCGGAAGAGATACCGAGAATTTAAGCGAAGAAGGCGTAGTTAAGGCGGCAGTAGAAACCGTTGCTGAAAATACATCGGATGGTGTTATCGCACCGATGATATTTACCTGTATAGGCGGTCCGATTCTCGGATTCATATATAAAGCAGTCAATACGATGGATTCCATGATTGGTTATAAAAATGACAGGTTTTTATACTTCGGAAGAGTGGCTGCGAAGCTGGATGATATAGTTAATTTTATTCCTGCGAGAATCAGTGCGTTATTGATGATATTGGCATCACTTCTTGGCGGAAAGAATTATTCATTCAGGAATGCGATTAAGATATTTAAACGTGACAGATACAATCATGCAAGTCCCAATTCCGCACAGACCGAATCTGTATGCGCAGGTGCTCTTAGCGTAAGACTTGCAGGAGATGCTTCATATTTTGGCAAAGTGGTTAAAAAGCCTTATATAGGTGATGACATAAGAAGCATTGAAAGAGATGATATAAAAAGAATATGCAGACTGATGTATATAACAGCATTTATCTGCATGATAATATGCACATCACTCATGTTAGTCGCATGGGAGATAATATGGTTAAGAGGTTAGATATTGAATACCGGTATTCATGGCGGAGACGTCTACAATAATAAAGTTAATATAGATTTTTCGGTAAATATTAATCCTTTTGGCGTTCCTGAGAATGTTAAAAAGGCGATGGTTGAAGCTATTGACAGTGTGGGAGATTATCCTGATATAAGTCAGGAAAGACTCAAAAAGTCATGTGCTAAGATGCTTGGTGTTAATGAAGAGTATCTGCTTTTTGGAAACGGTTCCTCGGAACTTTTTATGACGATTGCGAATACTTTAAGACCTGAAAAAGTCGTAATACCTGTTCCATCGTTTTACGGATATGAGCATGCTTTTAAAAGTGTCTCGGAAGATATTCTTTTTTACAGTCTTAAGGAAGAAGATTCGTATTGCTTAACAAAAGATTTTTTAAGTGTTATTGACGAGAGTATTGATTGTATTATCTTTGCCAATCCCAATAATCCCACAGGTAGCTTGATTGATGAGAAGCTATTAAAAGAAATATTAGATACCTGCAAAAGAAAAAACATCAAAGTGGTTCTTGATGAATGTTTTATCGAATTTACGAATGAGGAATCGGCACTTCGTTTGATTGATGAATATCCCAATCTGATTATTGTTCGTTCTTTCACCAAGATATTTGCGATTCCTTCGGTAAGAATCGGATATATGATCTGCTCAGATAAGTCTTTTGTTAATGAAGTATCTGAACATCTTCCCGAATGGAATGTATCGGGTATAGCCGAGGCAGCAGGATACGAATGTACCAAGTGCGCGGAATATGTTTTAAAAAGCAGGGAATACGCAGATAAAGAAAGAGAATTTCTTTTAGAAGAATTAAGAAAACTTGGAATCCGTTCCTTTATTTCATCGGCGAATTATCTGCTTATATACGATAAAAAAGATTTGTATGATTTACTTTTAAATCAGAGAATACTTATTCGCGATTGCGCTAACTTCAGGGGACTTGAAAAAGGGTATTATCGTATAGCGGTTAAGTCCCATGAAGACAATATGAAATTGATTGAATTAATGAGAAAAATATATGAATGCAATTGATAAGATTGAGAGACTTCTTCCCAATGAGATTGAGAAGAGAAGTTTCGAGATTATAGGTGAAGAATTGAATAATATGGGAATCGTTCTTGCAAAAGAAAATGAGGCAGTTATAAAAAGAGCGATTCATACGAGTGCGGATTTTGATTATGCTCACACACTTAAGTTTTCTAGTGATGCGGTTAAGGTTGCATGCGAGTTAATCAGAAACGGTGCTGATATTGTAACGGATACCAATATGGCACTTACGGGAATAAGCAAGAAAACATTGGAGAAGTTTGGCGGAAGTGTTCATTGCTTTATGGCTGATGAGGATGTGGCAGCCGAATCTAAGGAAAAGGGAGTTACCAGAGCATACGTCAGTATGCAAAGAACAGCGAAGATAGGTAAGCCTATTATCTTTGCGATAGGCAATGCACCCACGGCACTCGTAAGCCTTTACGAGATGTATACGAAAAAGGAATTTGTTCCGGATTTCATAATAGGTGTCCCCGTAGGATTTGTTAATGTGGAAGTATCCAAGGAACTCATTATGAGCACGGATATTCCGTATATAGTTAATGAGGGCAGAAAAGGCGGCAGCAATATAGCTGCAGCAATTGTTAATGCACTTTTATATCAGATGGTAGAGAGATAATGAGAAACGGTTTTACGACCGGAAGCTGTGCAGCGGCTGCATCCAAGGCGGCGATGTACATGCTTATTACCGGCAAGGATAAAAAAAGCATATCGATAGATACTCCTAAAGGTATTGTGTATACCACTGATATTCTTGATATACAAAGAACCGAGGATTCAGTTACCTGTGCAGTGAAAAAAGACAGCGGAGATGATCCTGACATTACCAATGGTATGCTCATATATTCGACTGTTACATTTGCAGGAAAAGAGAATTCGAAAAACTATAATGTTTTAATCGATGGCGGTGAAGGAGTCGGCAGAGTAACCAAGCCCGGACTTGATCAGAATGTTGGCGAGGCTGCAATTAACAGTGTGCCGAGACAGATGATAGAAAAAGAAGTCAGAGAGGTATGTGACTTATTTGATATTGAGGAAGACGTAAAAGTTATCATATCGGTACCGGGTGGCAAAGAAATCGCACTTAAAACTTTTAATCCCAAGCTTGGTATAGAAGACGGAATATCGATAATCGGCACCAGCGGTATAGTCGAGCCCATGAGTACCAAGGCACTTTTAGATACAATTAAACTCGAATTAAAGCAGAGAAAAGAATTGGGATATGATTACGTGGCTGTATCTCCCGGAAATTACGGACTTGATTTCATGAGAGATACATACGGATATGATCTTGATAAAAGCGTTAAGTGTTCCAATTACATCGGCAATACAATAGACATGGCTGTTGAATTGGGATTCAAGGATATCCTTTTTGTAGGACATATCGGTAAGCTTATAAAAGTTGCCGGAGGAATAATGAATACTCATTCCAAGGAAGCTGATTGCAGAATGGAGATTCTTTCAGCAATAGGTATTAAGCATTCGGTTCCTTATGAGGTGTTGGATAAGATACTAGATTGCGTTACCACCGAGGAAGCATGCAGATTGCTCAAGGAATGTGATAAATGCGATGAAGTTTGTTCGGATGCTGCCGAAAGAATATGCTCCAATTTAGAGAGACGCTCAGGTGGAAATCTTAAAGTTGAGTGCATAGTATTTTCCAAAGAAATTGGAGAACTGGCAAAAAGCTCAGGCGCAAAAGATTATATAAAAAGACTAACTTCGGAATAAAAAAGCGATTATAAGAAAAGAGTAATATATGGTTTATTTTGTAGGCGCGGGAAGCGGTGCTAAAGATTTGATAACGGTAAGAGGAATGAAACTTCTTGAAGAAGCGGATGTTATTATCTATGCCGGATCACTGGTTAACCCCGAATTACTGGAATATAAAAAAGAATTCTGTGAAGTATATAACTCTGCCAAGATGACTCTGGAAGAAATCGTAGATGTCATTAAGAAAGCAGAAGAAGCGGGTAAAAAAACAGTCAGACTTCACACAGGAGAACCGAGCATATACGGAGCTGTCAGAGAACAGATGGATGAACTCGACAAACTTGGTATTAAGTATGAAAGCTGTCCCGGAGTAAGTGCATGCTTTGGTGCGGCATCGAGCCTTAACATAGAATATACACTTCCCGATGTATCGCAGACTCTTATCATTACCAGAATGGAAGGCAGGACAAAAGTACCTGAAAGCGAAAGCATAGAGAGCCTGGCAGCACATCATTCGTCAATGGCCATATATCTCTCAACAGGTTTACTTGACGAATTAAGCGAGAGATTGATTAAGGGAGGATATAAAAATGATACTCCCGCAGCCTTGGTATACAAGGCTACATGGCCTGAAGAAGATGCACATATATGTACAGTATCCACTCTTGCAGAAACCGCGAAAAAGGCAGGAATTACCAAGACGGCAATAGTGCTTGTCGGAGATGTAATTACACATAACAGTTTTGAAAAATCGAGACTCTATGCACCTGATTTTTCTACAGAGTATCGTGAGGCAAAGAAATAGGAATGAAGATATCCGTAATCAGTTTTACGAAAAACGGAATAGATACAGCTAAAAGAGTTGGCGCCTTATTATGTCTTTCAGATAAAGAGGTTTGTTTTTTTACGAAGTATTCTTCGAACGATGAAGACTATACACCATATGTTAGTGAGAGCATAGCTGATTGGACGATTAAGCAGTTTGGCAGTGTTGATGCTTTGATTTTTATAGGTGCCACAGGCATAGCGGTTCGTTCTATCGCACCTTGCATTAAGGATAAGTTAACGGACATTCCGGTAATCGTTATTGATGAATTGGGCAAGTTCGTTATACCCATTC
>JAEEGL012828946.1_pt1 | contig 10845 bp, 11 predicted proteins | sample 9134231 | NCBI WGS metagenome assembly JAEEGL01 (sample SAMN16246548, study PRJNA631951) | gut metagenome | biome: gut microbiome; feature: rumen; material: fiber-attached | host: Bos | place: Iran: Karaj | collected 2018-10
GATCGGACTTGAAATCTTGGAACATGGTCAGAACTCCTTTCGCTGTGAATTGATTACATCATATCATTTTTATCTGGGATTCGTCAATAAAAAAATGATGCAAATCCATAAAAATGTTTGCAATCCTGGCGCAGGAATGGTATAATAACCAGCGTAGAGTTTGCGAAAGGAGGCGGCTTCGTGAAACGCGAGACAGGCAAAAGAAGACGGGAGACGCATCCCTCCCGCAAGATTGCCCTGAGTTTTCTCGGGATCATTACGGCGGGAACGCTGCTGTTCCTGCTCCCGTTTATGACGCGTGACGGAAAGGGTCTAGCGCCGATGGAGGCGCTGTTTACGGCGACGTCCTCCGTCTGCGTGACCGGTTTGACGCTGATTGATCCGGCGGTGACGCTGACCAGATGGGGACAGCTGCTGCTGTTGCTTTTGATCGAGATCGGCGGCGTCAGCATCGTGACATTCGCGACGTTTTTCATCTTTTTATTCAAGAAACGCTCCGGGCTGCGGTCGCTGCGGCTCGCGCAGGAATACACCAACCTTGATTCCATGTCGCAGGTCAAACCGCTTGTACGGACGATCATTGCGACGACAGTCAGCTGTCAGATCTTCGGTGCCGCGGTGCTGTGTCTGCATTTTGTGCCGGAGATGGGCGCGAAAGGCGTATGGGTTTCCGTTTTTACAGCGGTTTCTGCCTATTGCAACGCGGGATTCGATCTGTTCGGCTCGATCCAGTCGTTCGGGTCGCTCGCGCCGTTTAACGGTACGCCGCTGGTGATGTACACCGTGATGGCGCTGATTGTCACAGGCGGGCTTGGCTTCTATGTGTTCTATGATTTTCTGACGTTACGCCAGACCGGTAAGCTCAGCCTGCATACGCGGACGGTCGGGCTGTTTGCGGCATTGCTGATTTTGTACGGCTTTATCCATGTGTTTACGGTCGAGTATCATAATCCTGCAACACTCGGTCCGATGGCGCTGTCGCAGAAGATTACGGCGGCTTTGTTCCAGTCGATCACCGCGCGGACCGCGGGCTTTTCCTCGATCGACATGAACGCCATGCACGATCTGACCAAGTTCGGCATCATGATGCTGATGTTTATCGGCGCCGGCAGCGGCTCCACGGGCGGCGGTATCAAGATCACGACCTTCGCCGTACTGGTGATGAGCGTCGTTTCCGTTCTCGGTAACCGGCGCGACACGATCATCTTCCGCCGTAAAGTGGACCGCAGCGTGGTAACAAAGTCTCTTTCTGTCGCGCTGCTCGGTATGGTCGTGGTCTATCTGACAGCGTTTGTGCTGTTGCTCGATTCACCGGATGCTGGCGGCGTGCGCGTCCTCTTCGAAGCGGTGTCCGCTTTTTCAACGACAGGTCTGTCCTGCGGGGTGACCGCTGTCTGCGGTACCGCCGGCAGGCTGGCACTGATCCTCGCGATGTATGTCGGACGCATCGGTCCGCTCTGCTTCATTGTCGCGCTCAACGACCGCGAGGAGGACCGCATTGACGAGGTCGTCCCGAACGGCCGCATCATGGTCGGCTGATTCTGCATATTGATCACTGTTTTGTCATAGACTTGAAACGGTGATGATATGGAAGAAAAAAGACGCGTCGGGCAGACAAGCCCGCATAAAAGGCAAAACAGCAACCCGGATTACTGCCTGTTTGTCACACTTGTGCAGTGTGCGCTCTGCGCGATGGTGTTTTTGTTCTTGCTCTTACTTTCCCGCGGCGATTCCGACCGCGCGAACGGTCTGCGCAGCGATTTTTCGCTGATGATGACGCGGCAGCTGCAGATGGAGGACGTTTCAGCGGCCGCTTCCACTTTGCGTGATTATTTTACACCTGCCGCCGGTACGGTCGCCGTGATGGCACAGCCGGACGAGAGTACGACTGTCCCGGATGAAACGCAGACGGAAACGACCACGCAGCTGCACGAAACAACAGCGCAAACCGAAGAAACGACCGAGCCTGTGACGACACAGCCGCTCGAAATAGAAACGGCGCCTGCGAAAACCAACGCAAAGAAAAGCGCCGGCACAGATGCGGTCAAAACGGCTGCCGCCGTTTCCGCGTCTCCCGCGCATACGAGCATCACACGTCCGGTTGAGGGCGGCCGGTACAGTTCCTATTACGGCTACCGCAACAATCCGATCACGCATCAGTATGCCCTGCATACCGGGCTGGACATCGCCGTTCCGCAGGGGACGGAGATCCGCGCGGCGTACGGCGGCACGGTGCGGCTGGTCGGCGAAGACAGCCGCAGCGGCAAATATGTGACGATCACGCATGAAGACGGCTATGAGACGTTCTACTGCCATTGCAGCAAGACACTTGTGAAGGAAGGCAGTACCGTTGACGCCGGCGATGTGGTTGCCTGCGTCGGGAGCACCGGCTGGGCGACCGGACCGCATCTGCATTTTGAGATCCGCAAGGACGGGGCACGGCTCGATCCGCTGCAGGTCCTTGAGCATGACGTTTGAATTTGCGCGGTTCCGGCTGCAGCTTTGCTTTTCGTTCTTTGCGCTGTTCAGTCTGATGCTGCTTTCTGGCAGCGGGACGGTCGCGCTGCTTTGCTTCTTTTCTTCGCTGCTGCATGAAAGCGGCCATCTTTTCTTTCTCGCCCTGTTTCATGTGGATGTGCGGCTGATCTCATTCAGCGCCGGCGGGATCTTGATCGAGCGGCGCGACGGCGGGTCCTGCGGTTTGTCGGGGGAATGTCTGATCGCGCTCGGCGGCGTGATTGTCAATTGTCTGCTTTGCGGCGCGTTCTGGTTTTGTTACGCCGCGACGAACAACAGAAACTGCGGCGTGCTTTGCGTGGTCAACGGCGCGCTTGCCGCGCTGAATCTGCTGCCGGTGCGGACGCTTGACAGTTACCGCGTGCTGGAGCTACTGCTTTATCACCGGTCGCCTGAAAAAGCCGGATCGGCATTGCGGCGCGTGTCGTTTGGCGCGGTCTGTATTTCTATTTTCGTTTGTCTTTGTTTGTTCTGCTGCCGACACGGGAATCCGAGTCTTGCGGCTGTTTGTGTATATTTGATGCTGATGCATTGGAAAACGGAGTGAAAAACGCATGTATCCGAAAGAAGTGGAAAAGATTCTGCCGTTGGTGCAAAAGCCCGGTCGCTATACCGGCGGAGAGCTCAACAGTATTATCAAGGATAAAAACGACGTCGCGCTGCGTTACGCGTTCTGCTTCCCAGACAGCTATGAGATCGGGATGTCGCACCTCGGCATCAAGATTCTGTATTCTGTCGCGAACGCACGGGAAGACGTCTGGTGCGAGCGTGTGTTTGCGCCCTGGGGCGATATGGAAGAGCAGATGCGCAAGCATGACATTCCGCTCTATGCCCTCGAAAGCGGCGACCCGGTCAAGGATTTCGATCTGATCGGCTTTACACTGATGTATGAACTGTGCTATACCAACGTTCTCAATATGCTTGACCTTGCCGGGCTGCCGGTCAAGGCGGCTGACCGCCATGATCTGACGCCGATCGTGGTCGGCGGCGGCGCGTGCGCCTGCAACCCGGAACCGATGGCGGACTATTTCGACGTTTTTTCGCTCGGAGAAGGGGAGGAGATGTACGAAGCGTTCTTCGACCTGCTCAAGGACTGCAAGGTGCGAGGCGCGAGCAAACAGGAATTCCTGCTTGAAGTCGCAAAGCTGCCCGGCTTCTATGTTCCGTCGCTCTATGACGTCTCTTATCACGACGACGGCACGGTCGCCGCTGTAACGCCGAAGGATGGCGCGCCGGCGAAGATTCAAAAGCAGATCATCTCCGATTTGGACAATGTCCATTATCCGGACAAGTTCGTCGTGCCGTATCTCGAAGTCGTGCATGACCGTGTGACACATGAGATCATGCGCGGCTGCATCCGCGGCTGCCGCTTCTGTCAGGCAGGGTTCCTCTATCGCCCGATCCGCGAAAAATCGCCCGATACGATCAACGATCAGTGCCGCGCACTGTGTGACGTGACCGGCTACGATGAAATCTCGCTTTCGTCTCTTTCCACAAGCGATTACACGAAACTTGAAGATCTGCTGACCAAACTCCTTGACTGGACGATTCCCGAAAAGATTAACATTGCGCTGCCGTCTCTGCGCGTCGATAATTTCTCTGATTCGCTGATGGAAAAGCTCAACAAGGTGCGGCGCAGCGGACTGACCTTCGCGCCGGAAGCGGGTACCCAGCGGTTGCGCGACGCGATCAACAAGAACGTGACGGAAGAAGAAGTCATGCGCACTTCGCAAATGGCGTTCCGCGGCGGGTGGACGGCGGTCAAGCTCTATTTCATGCTCGGGCTGCCGACCGAAACGCTCGACGACGTCGCCGGGATCGCCGACCTCGGACAGGCCGTCGTCAACGAGTTTTACCGCAATCCGGACAAGCCGAAGGGCAAGGGTGTTACCGTGTCGATCTCGGTCGCGTCGTTCGTGCCGAAGCCATTTACGCCGTTTCAGTGGGAACCGCAGGATACGCGCGAAATGCTGCTCGAAAAGCAGGCGCATCTGCTGTCCTCCATCAAAACGAAAAAGATCAACGCGAGCTTCCATAAAGTTGACGTCAGCTTCCTTGAGGGTGTCTTTGCCCGCGGTGACCGTCGTCTTTCCGCGGCGATTGAATACGCTTGGCGCCACGGCTGCAAGTTCGATTCCTGGGATGATACATTCCATATCGAAACATGGGAAGAAGCCTTCCGCGCATGCGGCCTCGATCCGCTGTTCTACACGTCGCGGCGGCGTGACTTCTCCGAGGTACTTCCGTGGGATCACCTCGACTTCGGCATCCGCAAGGCGTTCTTGCGAAAGGAAAACGAAAAAGCCCACCGCAGCGAAACGACCCCGCACTGCAGACAGCAATGCGCCGGCTGTGGGGCGAACCAATTGAACGGAGGGAACTGCGATGCGCTGCGTCAGAGTCTGGTTTCATAAGACGGGTCCGATCCGTTATATCTCGCACCTCGACCTCATGCGTACCATGACGCGCGCCATCCGCCGCAGCCGGATCCCGCTTTGGTACACCGAGGGCTTCAATCCGCACCCGTACATGACCTTTGCGCTGCCGCTTTCGCTCGGCATGCAGAGCGAATGTGAAAGCATGGATATCCGGATCGAAGGCGAGATGACGAACGACGAGATTTGCCTCGCGCTGCAGGGCGTGATGCCGGAAGGCATCGTGATCACCGCCGTCAAAGACCCGGTGCTTGACCCGAAATATATCGCGTTTGCGCGCTTTTCCGTGTCGTTCGAGAATGCGGCGGATCCGTACGGGCTGTGTGAACAGGTCGAAACGATGCTCTCCGGCGAGAGCCTGATCGTCCAGAAGCTCGGCAAAAAGGGTCATAAAAAGGTGATGAAAGAGATCGACCTGCTGCAGTCGCTGCAGTCCTATGCGCTGCGCATGGGGGGGGATACGCTGATTCTGGAGCTGACGCTCCCGGCAGGCAGCGCGAACAACGTCAATCCGTCGCTGCTGTGCGACGAGATCCTGAAACTGGACCCTGCTGCGTACTATGTGATCACCCGTAAACAGTTGCTGACGCAGGATATGGAAGTTTTTGCCTGAGGAGAGATCAATAATGAAATTTCATTACCGTGGAAAATTCGACGGCCAAGAAGAAAGCCTGCCGACGAAGGAACATCATCCGGGTGCTGTCCAGTTCCGTGAACCGGAGCCGAAGAAGTTTACGCTGATCGCGAATCTCGGCGCGATCTTGCTCGCCTTTTTGCTGCTCGTTCCGTTTTTCCTGTTGGGACGTGACTATTTTTCGGCGAAAACGCCGGTCCATCTGTTTATCGCCTGTATGGCGTTCTGGGCGGCCATGATCCCGCATGAGCTGATGCACGCGTCCTGTTTTCGCGGCGACGTCTATCTTTATACCTGGCTCAAGCGCGGCGCGCTCTTTGTCGTCGGACCGGAGGATATGAGCAAAGGGCGGTTCATTTTCATGAGCCTGCTGCCGAATCTGGTGCTCGGCGTCGTACCGTATGCCGTTTATCTGTTTTTGCCGCAGCTGTCGGGCGTCGGGCTGTTCGGCGTGATCGCGCTCGCGAGCGGTTTCGGCGATTATATCAACGTATATCACGCGCTGACGCAGATGCCGAAGGGCGCGAGGACCTATCTCAACGGCTTCCATTCCTATTGGTTTATGCCCGAATCCGTTGAACACGACGAGAAAAAATAAAAAAAATTCACAAAAAAGACTTGCTTTTTTCGTGAACCTGTGCTAAACTATTCAAGCATTTGTTCCGGTCATCTCACGGTCGGACGGATGTCACGCTGATCCATTCAGTCATTATCAAGCGGTCCTCTGCTGCATCTGCGGCACGAACGTGGCAGAAATCAGGAGGAAAAAACCAATGGACGCACTCAAACTCATCTCCGACGCGAGCCTCAAAGCTGAGGTACCCGAAATCGAAATCGGTTCCACCGTCCGTGTTCACGTGAAGATTCGTGAAGGCGAGCGCGAAAGAATCCAGATGTTCGAAGGTACTGTCATTGCGAAACGCGGCAGCGGCATCTCTTCCACTTTCACGGTCCGTCGTGTCTCTTACGGCGTCGGCGTGGAACGCGTGTTCCCCGTGCATTCACCCAACGTGGTGGCGGTTGACCTTGTCAGAAGAGGTAAGGTTCGCAGAAGCAAGCTGTATTATCTTCGCGACAGAGTCGGTAAGGCTGCGAAGGTCAAGGAAAAGCTTGGCTGATTCGAGGGAAAAATTGGGGAGCCTTACGCTTCCCTTTTTTTCATACCGGTCCTATTTGGAAAGGGTGATTTTCATGCAGGAAGATTTGACGAAGAAAGAGAAAGACGAGCTCACGTTTTCCGATAAGCTCGCGATCAACTGTTACGATCTCGCGTCCGTGCTCGTGTCCGCGATCGTGACCATTATGCTGATCTTTACGTTTGTGTTCCGTATCGTTGGCGTCGTCGGCACCTCGATGGTCCCGACGCTGAACGACGGCGACTGGCTCGGTATTACGGCGTGGGACCGCAATCCGTCTTACGGACAGGTCATCATCATTACGCAGCCGAACTGGTTTGACGAGCCGATCGTCAAGCGCATCATCGCGACAGAAAACCAGACGGTGGATATCAACTTCAACAGAGGTGAAGTCTATGTTGACGGCGTGCTGCTCGACGAGCCGTATATCAACAACCTGACGCTCAACCAGGAGGACGGCGTGACATTCCCGCTGACCGTGCCCGAAGGACACGTTTTCGTGATGGGCGACAACCGGCAGGGCTCGACCGACTCCCGCTCGGAAAAGATCGGCTTTATCGATGAAGACTATATCCTCGGCGTCGTGAAGGTCCGTCCGTTCAACGTCAGCCGTGAAAACGGCAAGTTCTCAATGTACCCGGTACAGCAGTGGAAAATCGCGCAGGCGAAGCTGACGCCGGCTGCAGCGCAGACGCAGCTTTATTAAAAGCAGGGGAGACGACATGCCCGATTTACAGAAACAAACCGTGCAGTGGTTCCCCGGTCATATGGCAAAAACCCGGCGGCAGATCAAGGAAAGTCTGCCGCTGGTCGATTGTGTGACGGAACTGCTTGACGCCCGGGTGCCGCTTGCGAGCCACAACCCGGAGCTTGACGCGCTGACAGAGCGCAAACCGCGGATCGTCCTGCTCAATAAATGCGACATGGCGGACGAAGAGACGACGCAGCGCTGGATCGAATGGTTCCGCGCCCGCGGTCAGTTTGCGCTGGCGGTGGACTGCCGCAGCGGCAAGGGGCTGAACCGCTACCACACGTTGGTGCGCCGTGTCCTCACCGAGAAGATCGAACAGAACGAGGCACGCGGGATGCCCGGAAAGGCGCTGCGCGTGATGGTCGTCGGGATCCCGAACACAGGGAAATCCTCGTTTATCAACCGCATGGCGGGTAAAAACCGCGCAAAGGTTGCGGACCGCCCCGGCGTTACGCGGCAAAATCAATGGTTCGCGATCGGCAACGGGATCGAACTGCTAGACACGCCGGGTGTGCTTTGGCCGAAGTTCGACGACCCCGCGGTCGGCGACAAGCTGGCGTTTATCGGTTCCGTCAAGGACGAGGTCACCGACAGCGAGACGATGGCGTGCCGCCTGATCGCCGTTTTACAGGCGAACAACGCGCAGCTGCTGTGTGAACGATATAAGCTGCAACAAGAAGACGTAGTGGGGGAGGAGCCCTACACCGTGCTCGAGCGCATCGGCGCAAAACGCGGGATGAAGATGCGCGGCGGCGACGTCGATACCGAACGCGCGGCAATCACGCTGCTGGATGAATACCGCGCCGGCAAGCTCGGACGGCTATCGATCGAAACGCCGGAACTGGACGGATGAAACATTATCAGAAAAACGAGGCGGAAAACCGCCTCGTTTCTTTTTTGTTTTCGTTACGCTGCGCGTGATAATTTGCTGCGCACCTTCGCCGTTGTGGGCCCGTCCTGCATCCGCGGGAAGTCTTTTTTGTCCCAGCCGAGCAGCTTTGTCAGACGGCGCGGAATCGTGTAGTTCGCGATCTTTGCGCCGCGCTTGAACAGATCCGTCGCGCCGAAGACGAACACGGGCACGTTGTTGCAGGTGTGCTCATCGGTGTGGAAGCGATAGACGCCGTCCTTGTCCTTCAGCAGACTGCCGGTTTCATGGTCCGCAGTGACGAGCACCACGGTGTGCCCGTCCTTGCGCGCGAATTCGACCGCAGCCTTGATGGCGTTGTCAAAGCCGAGAACCGCGTCCACAACAGATTCGCGCTTGTTGTCGAAATCAGGCTTGTTGTCGTTGGATCGGTGGGAGCTCTTGTCGATGTGCGCGCCCTCCACCATCAGGAAGAAGCCGTTGTCGTTGCCTTTGTTGAGCAGCTCAATGGATTTGACAGTCATTTCGGCAAGGTTCGGCGCGTCGCAGTCTTCCGGCACGGTCTCACGCCAGAATTCGCCGTTGAACTGACCGAAGCTGCGCGAACCCGGTTTCAGCTGCTGCATCTCTTCCTTGTTACCGACGTAGGTGAAACCGTGTTCTGCTGCGCTTTCCGGCGTAATATAGCCGTCCGACGCGCCCCAGATCAGGTCAAACGGCGTTTCCAGCTGCAGGTTGGAGATCTTTTCATACTGCTTGCGATACAGCGCATGGACCGTAAATGAGGCGGGCGTTGCGCCGGTGTTCTTGTCTGTCGTTACAACACCTGTCCGCATGCCGTGCTCTACGGCCGCTTCCGTGATCGAGACCGGGCAGTAGAATTCACCGAGCGGTTCGCTGCCGTAAACGGCAACCGTCTGGTTGATGATCCGGACGCCGCAGGAAAGGGCTGTGCCGCCGGCTGCGCTGTCCGTGATATCATGGGAGAGCGAGCGGGTCCGGGACTGTCCGCGCAGATCGAACTGTGTGTTCATAAACAGCGTGTGACCGTACTGCTCAGCGAGGTGCAGGTGGTTTTCGCCCATGCCGTCGCCGATCATGATGATCACGTTTTTATAGGTCTTGTCTGCCGCGCTGACAGGCAGCCACAGCGTCAGCAGGAGCGCAGCGGCAAGCAGAATTGAGAGAATGCGCTTTGTTTTCATCGTTTTTTCCTCCACCCTTTTTCTTCATTATAGCACCGCTTTTCGCTTTTGTAAACTAAAATTTGCTAATGTGTAGCAGCGTAACCCATATTATCCGTCCAATTGTTTATTCCGGTGTGATTCGGCACATACTGAAAGCGTCTATTTTTCGTCTTACGGTCATACTATGGACCGAGGTGATCTCTATGCTGGAACTGCTGCGTTCCGTCTTTTCACAACTGCTCTTTTTCGCGCTGCATCTCAAACAGGCGTCGTCGTTCCCGCCGCCGCTGCCTGCCGCAAGGGAGAGAGAGTTGCTGCGGCTGCTGCGTGAAAATGGAGATAAAGCGGCGCGTGAAACGTTGATCGAACACAATCTGCGGCTGGTGGCGCATATCATCAAAAAGTACTACGCGTCCGACGGCGAGCAGGACGATCTGATCTCGATCGGCACGATCGGTCTCATCAAGGCCGTCGATTCATTTGATCCGGAGAAGGGGACGCGGCTCGCGACCTACGCCGCGCGCTGTATTGAAAACGAGATTTTGATGCACTTCCGCGCCTTGAAACGGACAGCGGGCACAGTCAGTCTCAGCGACCCGATGGAGAACGACAACGAGGGGAATCCGCTGTCGCTGATGGATCTCATCTATACCGAGGATTCCATTGCGGATGATATCGACCTGAAACGCAAGACGACGCAGTTATACAAGTTTCTGGAACTGATGGACGCGCCGCGGGAGAAGGAGATCCTGATTCGCCGCTACGGGCTGTATCAGACAGGGGAGATGACGCAGCGCGAGATCGCGAAGCGCATGGGGATCTCCCGCTCCTATGTATCGCGGATTGAAAAGAAAGCGATCCTCTGGCTGCGTGACCGGTTTTCGGCGTCGGAAGAGGAAGATTTTTCTTAAGATTTTCTATATTTTTTGCAATTCATATTGATTTCAAGCGGTGATTTCATTATAATATATGCTGTATATGTATGTGGACAAGACATAGAATCTTTTGCGGAGGTCTTCTATATATGGCAAACTCCAATCAAAACGCGGCGAAGCCGGCGGCAACTGCGCCGGCGACTAAAAGCGTGAAGAAAAAGAGAAAGCGCGTACGCCGCAGACATCCTGTCATTTTTGCGCTCTTTCTGATCTTTTTTGTGTTGTTAATTTCCGGTATCATGACCGGTCTTGTTGTCGGCACGTCCGTGTTCCGCTACATGGATACGTTTGTCAACGGCAAAAAGGTCATCGACCTCGATTATTACAAGAGCACGCAAAGTCAGACGTCGATCCTCTATGCCTATAACAAAGACGGCAAGCC
>JAEEGL012867093.1_pt1 | contig 10845 bp, 6 predicted proteins | sample 9134231 | NCBI WGS metagenome assembly JAEEGL01 (sample SAMN16246548, study PRJNA631951) | gut metagenome | biome: gut microbiome; feature: rumen; material: fiber-attached | host: Bos | place: Iran: Karaj | collected 2018-10
ATTTATTTTATTTTGTTTTTTTAACATTATTTCATTAATTTCAATTATATATTTTGAATCATTATTATCTTTATTAATATTATTTTTATTTTCTTTTTCTACTATATAAATTCCTGAATATCCAATTAAATTAGCAGAAAAAATTTTTGAATTAATGTTATTATTTTTATTTATATCATTAAATAAATTAATTGAAATCTTTTCTATTTTATATAATTTATTATTTATTAATTTACAATTATTATTATTTATTTTTATATTTATAAATTTTTTAGAAGAAAAAAAATTAAAAAATAAATATAATAAATCTTTGTAAAATTTTAAATCATATTTTGATATAAGTTGATTTATTTGAAGATAATTTTCATTTATAAAATAAAAATTTTTATCAAAAAATCCAAAAAGTTTATAAGAAAAATCTTTCATAATTTTTGAATTATTTAAAAAATATTTCATATATGATCTAGTATATAATTTATAATTTATTTTTTTATGATTTACAATTATAATATTTTTATTATTTATATAATTTTTATTATCATTTTTTTCATTTAAAATATAATAATTACTATTTTTTTTAAATAAAAATTCTGGAACACATGTTGTTAAATTAATTTGATATTCATAATTTTTAAATTCTTCTTTTTTATTTTCATTTAAATTACAATTTTTAAAATTCGCTTTAAAATGATCAAAAAATATTTTTGAATTAAAAGGTTTTATAATTTTAGCTAAATTGTTTATTAATAATTCTTTTAAAGAATTATAAAAATTATATTTATCAATATTATAAAAATTTTTTATTTCTTCTTTATTATTATATAAAAAATCAATCATACCGTAATAAGTAATAATATTATAAGAAATTAAACTCAAAATTAAAAATTCAAAATAAATTTGTTCATCATTTTCTTTAATAAAATCAAAATAATTAAATTTAATTACTTCACTTAAATAATTCATTTCAAAATTAATTTTTTTATTAATTTCAATTTCATTATTAATTACTAAATTTTTATAATTTTCATTAATCATTAAACTCATTAAAATTTCAATATTATTTATTTTAATTTCTAAAATAACATTTTTAAATTTTAAATTATCCATTTCATCATTAAAATTTTTATAACAAAATAAATGAAAAATTTTATTAGACGCATCTTTTTTTGAATAAAAAATTGAATAATTCAAATTTTTTAATAAAAAAAATAAATTTATATTATTATTATTATTTTTATTTGCTAAAAATTGATTATAATCAATTTCATAAAATATTAAATCAATATTATTATAAGAAATATCAAATTCAATTTTAATATTCCAATCTTTGTCAGGAAAATATTTTTTTAATATTAGTTTATTATTAATATTTTTTTTATAATCATTTGATTTTATTTCATTTTCTAAAGGTTCCAATAATTTTATAAAATCTGAAAAATGAATATTAAATTCTAATTTTTTTTTTTGATAATTCAAATATGCTTTATTATTTGATATATTAATATTATACATATCTATTTTTGTTTTATTATTTTTATTATCATAATCTAAATTTACTAAAGAATAAAATTTTATTTTAAATTCTTTTTTAAAATTTTGAAATTTCATAAATTAAATAATTATTTAATTTTTAATATTTTTTCATTTAATAATTAATTAAAATAAATTTAAAATAAACATTTTTTTTGTAATAATAGAATAACAAATTAAAAATGGGTATTTGTGAAAGTGCAAGTAATAACAAACATTTACAAAATAATGAATCAAAAAAAAAAAATTTACCACAGAATTACACATTAAACACAGATAGAAAAGAAAAAAAAGTAAATTTTAATCTTAAACATAAAGCATATACTTCAAGAGAACCAAATTTAGATTTAAATAAATTAAGCACAGATTTAGCAATTAATAGTGATGTAATAATAGCAAAAGATTCAATGAGTCCAGATTCAATTTATAAAAAAATAAAAATAATTGGAACAGGTGGATTTGGAGAAGTTTGGTTAGTAAAAAATAAGAGTTTAAATAAGAATTTTGCCATGAAAATAATTAAAAAAAAGAAAAATAATGAATTTGATGAAAAAGATATTTTAAATGAGATATCAATATTAAAATCTTTAGACCATCCAAATATTTTAAAAATTCTAGATTTTTTTAATACTCCAGCAAGTTTTAATATAATAACTGAATATTGTCCTTATGGAGAATTATTTGCTGAAATAACAAAAGTAAATCGTTTTGATGAAGGTCAAGCTGCATTTATTTTACATCAAATTTTAATGGCAATTTCTTACTGTCATTCAAAAAATATAATTCATAGAGATTTAAAACCAGAAAATATTATGATCGTTAACAGAGAAAAAAATGGTGTACTTCAAGTAAAAATAATTGATTTTGGAACAGCAAAATTATTTGAAAGAGGTCAGACCCAAAATAAATATGTAGGAAGTAGTTATTATATGGCACCTGAAGTAATAAAAAGAAAATATGATGAAAAATGTGATATATGGTCTTGTGGGGTGATATTATATATCTTATTAACGGGGAAACCTCCTTTTGATGGGGTAGATGATGATGAGATAATTGAATCTGTGAAAGATGGTGTATATGATACAGAATCTTTTCCTTATAATTCATTAAGTAATGAAGCAAAAGATTTAATAGATAGACTTTTAACTTATGATCCTAATGATAGAATTACTGTTGAAGAAGCTTTGGAACATCCTTGGTTTAAAACAGCTGAATTTAAAAAGAAAAATGAAGTTAATAAAATTCATTTAAGTTTAGCTAAAGAATTAATAGATAATATGGCTCAATATGATAGTTCTAATAAATTAAGATGTGCAGTTATTGCATATTTAGTTCATAATAACACGAATTTAGAACAATGTAATGAAGCTAGTAAATTATTTTTGAGTATAGATAAAGATAAAAATGGAACAATTGAAAAAGAAGAATTAATTGAGGGATTTGAAAAATATTGGAATTTAAAAGGAAATGATATAAAAGATAAAGTAGATATTATTTTTAAAAATATTGATACTGATCATAATGGTTATATTGAATATGAAGAATTTATTAGAGCTGCTGTAAATCCAAAAATTTTTATTAGTAGAAATTATTTAAAATTTGCTTTTTCTTATTTTGATAAAGATGGTTCAGGTGATATTTCATTTAATGAAGTTAAAGAAAGATTTATGCAAAATCAAGAAAATACAAATAATGAATTAATTGAAAAACTTTTAAAACAAAATTTCGATCAAATTGATATTAATAAAGATGGAACTTTAAGTTTTGATGAGTTTTGTCATATGATGAAAAATATTATAAAAAAATAAACAATTTTATAAATATATACATTAAATATTATAATTTATAATTGTAAATGATAGAATATTAATTTATTATTATAATTGAAAATAATATATAATATCAAATATAAATGAAATATATTATCACAAAATTTAAATTATTTACTTTAAATAATGTAAATAAGTTATAATATTTAATATAAAATAAATAAATAAAATGATAATTATTTTATAATTTCAATTTTAAATTTTATTTTATAATAAATAAAAATTAATATATAATTATTCAATAAAATATAATCAATTTTAATATATAAATTATATATAATTATATATGAAATTTAAATATATAAATAGAAAAAAAAGCTAAAATTTATAATTAAAAAAAATATTATAAATATAAAATTAACATTAATAAAAAATTTTATTTATTTAATTTTTATTTTATTTTACTTATAATGATAAATTTATTAATTTATAAAAAAATTTTAATATTTTAACTTTAAATTTTTTAAATTATTTAATTTTAGATTTGATAAATAAAAATATAATAATAATTATTATAATTTTTATTATAATAAATAATATAATAAATAAAAATGTTAAATTCAAAAAATTTTTTATATTTAAATAATGATAATTACAATAACATTAATTCAAGTAATCATAGATATATTAATCAAAATACAACAGTGAATTTAAATGAGATTAATAATGAAAGAGGATATTTTAGTCAAACTAAAACAAATGATATTAATAATAATAGAAATAGTACTGCTAATAATATATTTAAATCTTCATCATTAAATAATTTATTAAATAACAGTAATAATATTTCACTAAATTCTGATTATAAAAAAAATTTAGAATTGTCTAAAAATATTTTAGATAATCTTTCTGATGAAAATTTTAAATATTATAGTAGAATATTAGATTTTATTAATGAAGAAAGTTTTAAATTAAAAAATATTTACATAATTTTAAATAAAAAAAAAGATTTTCAAACAAGTTTAGATTTTTTAAATAATAATGGAGAATATTTAGAATATAATCAATTAATAAGTCAAGAAAAAACAAAATATTTAAATTTATTAAAAGAATTCAATGAAAAAATAAATGAATTCAATAGAATAAAAAATATTATAGAAAAACATTTTCAATATTTAATTGAAAATAATTTAAATGAAGAAAAAATTAAAGAAAATTTTGAATATTTAATAGATGAAATAAATAAGTATTTAATAAAATTTAATAATAATAATATTAATAATAATTCTTTAATAAATTCTAATAATAATAATGATAATAATAATAATAATGATAATAATAATGATAATATTTATAATAATAATATTTATAATAATAATAATAATAATATTTATAATAATAATTTAGATAGTAATAAATTACGAATAGAGAGTATTAATGTTCAAGAACTACAATATTTAAGCAGTAGTAAACGTCAATTTTATAATAATATAGAAACTAAAAAAGAAGATAATAATAATTTATTAACATATTCAAATGATTTAAATGAAGAAATTCAAAAAAAAATTAATGAAAATAAAAAAAAAGAAATAAATAGTTTTTATTTTTTATATGAACCACAAAATTTCAATAAAGATTTTATTACAAATTTTACGCATAGTTTTTTTAATAATAAAAAATATAAAATAATTTGTGATTATGAAAATTTATCAAAAGAAAATCCAAATGTTTATTCAAATAGAAAAAATTATATCAATTATTAATTATTATTTATTTAATTAATTTTTTAAAAAAATTCTTATAAATTAACATAAAAATAATTAATTAATAATATTATTAAAAAATGAATGATTTAAAAAATAATTCTAATAATTTACCAAGTGTTTTAGAATGTAATTTTAATGCAAAATGTTTTTTAATAAAAGAAATTTATTTATTAATTGGAAATTCTATTGGAGAAATTGAAATTTTTAATTGGTTTGAAGAAAAAAAATTGTTTATTATTTCAATGTATAATAATAATAATAAAAGTATTATTAATATTGAAAATACACAACAAATTATTAATATTTTATATTTTAATGAAGATGTTTTTTTAATTCAAAGCAGAGGAGGTGATTTATTTTTTGTTAAAATAGATTTTATTAATAAAAACTTTAAGATTATTAATAATTTTTTAACAAAAATTGAAACTTTTTCAAAATTTCAAATTTCTAATGAAAAATTATTAAGATTTGTTAATAAAAATATAAAAAAAGTTGATGATAATTATTATTATTCTATTTTATTACCTAGCAATAGTGAAAATGAACTAAAAATATTAGAAATAAATAAAGAATTTAAAATTATAAATGATTATTATAAAAAATTATATTTAAAAAATAATGATAATGATGAAAATAGTTCAGATGAAGAAGAAGAAGAAAAAATAAAAAAAAGTTTAGTAAATTCAATTTTAATAATAAAAGAATTATATTTATTAATTATTTCATTTGAATCAAGTATTATTGCATTTTATACTTTAGATTATAAATATATTTTACATACAAAAGTTTTTAAAAATAAAATCGAACCAATAATAAATATAAATTATTTTTTATTTGAAAATAATTATTATTTAATAATATGTTTATTTTCAACAGATTTAATTATTTATAAATTAGATTATAAGCAAATACATGAAAATAAAGAATTATTTAAATATAAAATACTTAAAAATGTTTGTTCTGAATTAAAACCTGGAATTTCTTGTATTGATTTTGCTAGTTTTGAAAAAGAAGATTTATTATTGGATAATATTGAAAAAAATAATATTTTATTTATTGGTGGCTATGATAGAAGAGTTAAATTTTATTCTTTAATAAATAATAATGAAAAAAATGAAATTGAATTTAAAGATTTGGGAAATATTATTACTCAAGGAAATGGAATTATAAATCAAATAAAATTTTTATGTTTTAAAGATAATTTTTATCTTTTTATATGTAATGAACAAAAATTATTTTATATTTATAATATTTAATAAAATATTATTATAAATAAATGTAAAAAATGTTTTTTTTTTTTAAATATAAATAATATTAAAAATTACATATTAAATTTATTATTAAAAATAATAAAAATTTTTTACAATTTTTGTTGATTTTTATAAATAATAATTTTATTATTTATAAAAATATTATTATAAAAAAATAGATAATTTTTATAAATATTAAAACCCATTTTTATTATTAATATTTTTATTTACAAATTCATTATTTTTTTCATTAGAAAAAAAATTATTTTTCATTTTTTCAATTTCTTTAGTTTCTTGTCTTAAATTATAAAATTTTTTAATTAAAATTAAATGATTTTTATTCAAAGATTTAATTCTAGGATTATTAACAATTTTTTCAGTTTTAACATCAACATCAGCATTTTGTTGAATAGTTTCATATTTTTTCATAATTTCTTTTCTTCTTGGATAAAAATTTTCATCACTAAATTTTAAATAATTATCACCAAATTCCATTAAATAAAAAATATTTTTATTTAACATTGAAATATAACCTGAATTATTTGGTTTAGCTATTTTTTCAGGAGGTTTTTTTTCACGTTCTGTGCTTAATAAATCTTCCATTTCTTTTTGTTCTTTTAATAATTTTTCATCTTGAATTTTTGTGTAAGGAATTACATTAAGAGTTTTATTATAAAAATTTTTTTGTTGTTTTTCAGTTTGTAAAGTTTTAGAATCTAATTCTTTAAAAATTTTTTGGAAATTTTTTTTTGGATATTTTTTTTTAATTTGTTCTTTTGTTAAAAATTTTAATTTTAATTTTTTTATATTAAATGTATTTAAAGTTGAAAAAAAAGATGAAATTTGAGTGTGATGTGAATTTCGACTTATGCTATTTTTATTAAATGGAGTGTAAAAATTATAAGATGTGATTGATTTGCTTGGAGAAAAAATATTATTATTATTATTATTATTATTAAAATTGTTTGAAATTGTGTAATTTAATGTGTTTTCATTTTCTAAATTTGTGCTTGTAATAAATAATTTTGGAATAATAATATTATTATTATTATTAGAATTGTTTTGTTTATGATTTTTTCCTGTTGAAAATGATTTTTTATTTTCTTTTTTTTTTAAATTATTTTCATTTTCTTTGATATTTAAAATTTTTATTGGAGATTTTAAATTTTTTATTAATTTTCGGTTTAAAAATTTATTGAATGAATCATATGATTGTTTTGTTTTATTATTTTTATTTGCGTTTTGGATTTTGCCTAAAAAATTTGATTTAAATGATTTTATTATTTTATTTCTATTATTTTCATAATTTAATTCTTTTTCATAATTGTTTAAAAATTTATCTTCTTCAGAAGATTTTAAACTTATATTATTAAGACTAAGTTTATTTAAATTTCGAATATATGAATTTAATTTTGTTTTATTTTTATTAATTTCATAATAAATTTTTGAATTTTGATAAAAGTTTTTTTTTGGACTAAAAGTTTTAAAATTATAAGTTGTTATTTCCATTGATTTTTATTATTATTAAATTATAGTTAATAATTATCAAATAAAAAATTTTATAAATAAAAATATTTAATAATAATTATATTAATAATAATAATATTATTATTAATGTTAACATTAAAATATTCTAATATTTCTAATTTAATATTAAATTTTACTATTTATTAGTAATTATTTTTGCAAATAAAATATTTATATAAAAAATCTAATTTCATAAAAAAAAAATCACAAAATTATTTATTCAAATTTAATTTTAAATTCACAACTTCTTTTAAAACATATTTAGCAGATTCTAAAGCTTCAATACAATTAAATCTTTTTTTGGGGTCTTTTTCTAACATACATTCACATAACGTAACAATATCATTATTTGTTATTAAACTATAATTAATATCTTTAGTTAAAACTTCATTATCTATATCTTCTACATTTTTACTTTCTGTACTAAAAGGTTGATAACCTGTTAAACAATTAAATAAAATTATACCAACACTCCATATATCACATTTTTCATCATATAACTCATGTTTTAATATTTCTGGGGCAGTATATATAGGAGTACCTAAGAATTCTTTCATTTTTTTTCCTTGATTTGGGAAATAACATGCGAATCCGAAATCAATTAATTTTAAATTAATTGATTTATCTGAATTTATTTGAACTAAAAAATTTTCGGGTTTTATATCTCTATGACATATATGTAAATTATTATGTAAATAATTTATTGTTTCTAATATTTGTATTATAATTTCTAAACTTTGAATTTCAGTTAATTTTCCTTCGGGTTGAGATGTTATATATTCAAATAGATCTCCCCCACTAATTAAATCCATAACAAAAGAAATTGTTTTTGTGTCTTCATATACTTCGTATGTTTTTATTATATTTTTGTGATTTAAAGACAAAGAAATTTTAATTTCATTGGGAATATTTTGTAAAATATTTAAATTTTGTTTATTTACTCTTTTTATTGCAAATATTTTATTTTCTTTGTTCGTTGCTTTACATACTACTCCACATAAACCTTTTCCTAAATATTCTTCACTTATATCATAATATTTTTTTATGTTATCTTTTATTATTAAATTATCTGAAATTATGTAACTATCATTAATATTATTTATATTATTATTATGTTTATTATTATGATTTAATGTATCCATTTTATCAATGTTTTCGTTCTTTGAATTTTTATGTTTATTTTCTGTTGTACATATTCCCATTAAAATATAATAAAATTTATAAAATAATCATATTTAATTTTAAATAAATAATAATTGTTTTAATTATGATAATATTATTATATAATTATATAAAAAATATATTATTATTATTATTTTTATTCTAATTCCAATTTATGTGTGATTCCAAGAACATTTTCACCTGTTTTTTTATCTTTAAATTGTTTATAATTACTTATAGTCTTCATAGCTTGTTCTTGAATTCTTTCATTCAAACTAATTTCTAAATTTTTATTGACATATCTTCTATAACATAATAAACTAATCACAGTAATTATAATAATAATAACTATTAAATAAAATAATGAATAATAAAAAGTATTACTTCCTACATTCTCATCATTTATATATGAATCTCTACATATATCCTCATTATCTATAAATCCATTACATATGGAATAAAATATATGTTTACTAAACCAACTTCCTCTATATTTAACTCCATTAATTAATAATTCAGGGACATTATATATACGTTTATCATTAAAATTTTTATAATCTTCTTCTATTTTTCCTGGATTATCTATATTATCTTTTATACATTGATTAATTTGATCTAAATTTAAATCTGATTCTTTAATTACACTTTCTGAACATTCAGTATTGAAATTAGGATTTGCTAGATCAGCACATTTTTTTGAGAATTTTATCATATATTTCCAAAATTTATCTGTTCCATAAAGAGAATTTACACATCCTTGTCGAATATTTTCTATTAAAATTTCTCTTGGATTTTTTATATTTAATTCATTATTATAATTTAAATTAGTACACATTTTATTTGGTTCTTTTACACAGGGAGAATTTGAATTTGCTGTTGGAGTATTATCGCTTTTTTCATTAGCAAATGAATAATATTTTAATCTGGGTGTAAAAACTAATTTATATTTCAATTTTTCTTTAAATATTTCAAATTCATTGAAAAAATTAATTGCATTTAAATTATCACTTCTATAAAATAATTCCATTTCAACCATTCCATTTTCTTTAACTCCAGTGAATTTAATACTCATAACAATTTGTTTCATATCATTTCCTTTTTCTTTTTCTTCCAAAGAATTTATTAAATATTCTTTTAATACATCAGCTGCATCTTTTCTAATAATAATAGATGGTATATCAATTTGTTGAGATAAATTATCATCTATATTATATTCATCATTAAATGTATTTGAATCAAATGCTAATAACATAACTTTTCCACCTCTTTTTTGAACATTCAAAGCTTTTTTTGAATAAGGACATTGTAAATTATGATCTACTAAAATTATAGGAACATATTCATTATCTGGATGTTCAGGGTCTATATTTTTTTCTGGGGGGGGGACTTGTAATGTTTTGTTTTCATCGCACCAATAATTTGTACCATCTGTGTTTTTAATTAAATGAATTTTCCCTAATATTGTTTTTCCGTATGGAACTCTTCCGAAATTACCTATACGATAACGAATTCGAGCTATGTCTTCGAATTTTAATTTATTTACTACTTCAGTTGGACTGAGAATAAATACTTGGGATGATGTTAAGGTGATTATGGAAAAAAAAACTATAAAAATGGGGAATAATGATTTTTTTGACATATTTAAATATTTTTATATAAATAATTATTATTTTTTTTTATATATAATAATATTTTTTAAATAAGGATAAAATTTTTATAATTTTGAATTTTTTTTAATTTTTTTTTTTTTTATTAAAAAAATAAAAAAATAAATGGGGGTTTGGGGTTTGGGGATTGGGGAGTGGGGATTGGGGATTGGGCCCAATCCCCAATCCCCAAACC
>JAEEGL013257674.1_pt1 | contig 10845 bp, 8 predicted proteins | sample 9134231 | NCBI WGS metagenome assembly JAEEGL01 (sample SAMN16246548, study PRJNA631951) | gut metagenome | biome: gut microbiome; feature: rumen; material: fiber-attached | host: Bos | place: Iran: Karaj | collected 2018-10
CCGCCTCGGAGGCACTCACAGCAAGAGAAATCGATGTGCTCCGCTGTGTGGCGAAAGGAATGATTAACAAACAGATAGCTGACAAATTGTGTATCTCGCTTACTACTGTGATTACGCATAGGCAGCATATTACTGGCAAACTGGGATTGAAATCGGTAGCAGCACTCACTGTTTATGCAGTGCTTCATGGGATAATCGATTATAATGAAATAGTATAACACATTCATCTCTTGAAACTATGGGTCTCGAATTTCATTTGCCTACCGACTTGCTTGCCAATCCCGCTGCGGTAGCAAAGCATGTTAAAACTGAAACAATTGAATTTACATCAATATTTGAAACAATGAAAGTCTTGGTTGCAACTGAGAAGCCGTTTGCCAAAGTGGCTGTAGACGGCATTCGTCAAGTGATCGAAGAAGCCGGTTATGAATTGGCTCTTCTGGAAAAATATACGGCAAAACAGCAATTGCTAGATGCTGTGGCAGATGCCGATGCGCTCATCATTCGCTCCGACATTGTGGATGCAGAGGTGCTTGATGCCGCTAAAAATCTGAAGATTGTGGTTCGCGCAGGCGCTGGATACGACAATATCGACCTCCAGGCAGCTACCGATCACAACGTAGTGGCTATGAACACTCCGGGTCAGAACAGCAATGCTGTAGCAGAACTGGCTTTGGGACTCATGGTTTATGCAGTACGCAATTTCTATAATGGCACTTCGGGAACTGAACTCATGGGTAAAACTCTGGGTATTCATGCTTTCGGAAATGTAGGTAGAAATGTGGCTCGCATTGCCAAAGGTTTCGGAATGAATGTTATCGCATATGATGCATATTGCCCTGATGAGGCTATGATTGCTGCAGGAGTGAAACCTGTGCATTCGGCTGAAGAACTCTATAAGCAATCTGACATCGTGTCGCTTCATATTCCGGCTACTGCTGAAACCAAAAACAGCATCAACTATGCTCTTTTGCAGAATATGCCCAAAGGCGGAATACTGGTGAACACTGCACGCAAGGAAGTGATTAACGAAGGCGAACTCATCCAGTTTATGACGGAGCGCACTGATTTCAAGTATGTTACCGATATCATGCCTGCTTCCGACATTAAGATGAACGAACTCTTCTCCAATCGCTATTTTGCTACTCCCAAGAAGATGGGTGCTCAAACGGCAGAAGCAAATATCAATGCAGGTATTGCTGCCGCTAAGCAGATTGTCGACTATCTGCAAAACGGAAATACACGCTTTCAGGTTAATAAATAACTAAGATTTTGAAACACTTCCTATCCATATTGCTTGCCTTTGTGCCCTTGTTGGCAGGTGCACAAATCATTAGTGCTCCTTCGGCATACGAGTTGCCGAATCCTTCGGGTATAGACCATGTGTATATATTCAAGGATCTGACAGATGCTTTAATTAAGTTTCAGGGTAATATCGACAAACTCTATCGCATGAATGGAGCTGATTCTGTCTTGCTTGCCGATTCGGGTATGGACGAGTGGATGAATGCCGAGGATAACACGGGTTATATTGCCTATGTGGGTACCGACCGCACTACTTTCTGGGTGCTAGATTACTCGCAATATAAAGTGCAAACTGTTGATTTTCAGGCTGATGCCGATTATGAAAACCGCTGCTCTGAAACTCGATTGTTGTTTACGGGCGAAATCCCTGAGATGTCGTATAAGACCGTGTTTGGCACCAAGCATGTTATAGCACGCGAGGCGGAAGTGGGATATACAAGTCTCGTCTGGGGTGAGGAAAATTGGCTTGACACTGTCTGCGCTGAGAAAGTGCAACTGCGTGAAACGATGATTGTGGGTGCACCTTTGACTAACACTGTATTCGTGCTTCGAATTGATAATATAGCCAAAGCATTTGATTTGGAACCTGACTCTGTTCTCAGCGAGGAGTATATGGCTTGTGCTGTGGCTGCTCATCCTACCACTGTCACCACTGTGCGTGGCACCGAGGCAGAAAACCTGATGACAAACGAGGTTGAGCGTCCTGTAGAAGACACGCAGCTGAAGGGTAGTGCTCCGCTGGATATCTTCTTCAAAGCCAATGGCAACATTCCTGTGGCACAATACTACAAATGGCAGATATATAAAGGTGGCGACCTGATTGCTCAGCGCAATGATGAATCGCACCGCTATGTGTTCGATGATTTCGGCGAATTCCGTGTCTTGCTTTGGGTTAGCAACGACAAGTGCCAGAGCGATTCGATAGAGATATCAGTCTCTGTGAGCACCTCGCAACTGCTTGTGCCTAATGTGTTTACACCCAATGGCGATGGCAGAAACGACGAGTTTCGTGTGATGTATCGCTCTATCGTGGAGTTCGATTGCTGGGTCTACAACCGTTGGGGAAAACTTGTATATCACTGGTCGGATCCTGCCAAAGGGTGGGATGGCACTATCAACGGTCGCCCTGCTGCAGAAGGCGCATATTACTACATCATTCGTGCAAAAGGCGCTGATGCTGAAGCAAATGGCAAGTATCACAAAGTTACGAAGAAGAAACCTGCTTCCGTTGGATTCTACCAACTCTCGGGAGATATCAATCTGATAAGAGGAAAGAAGAGGTAAGGCGGAGGCATAAAGTGAAACTGAATTACATTAACCTAAAAAATAACTAATAGAATGTTGACTATTCCTTTTTGTCCTGCTTTAGCAGACAAGAGCATAGAGCAGGTGAATGCATTGCTTGACGATGCAGGACTCAGTATACCTATCGACAAACTGAATTGGAAAAAGCAGTTTCCGTATCGCCCTATCACGTCGGTGAAAGTGGCAAGAACAGACAACACGCTGTATTTGAAATGGCATGTCAACGGAATCATGCTGAAAGCTGTCTATACGGAAGACAACTCGGATGTATATAAAGATTCCTGTTGCGAGTTCTTTTGCCTTCTGCCTGACGGCAAACATTATATCAATCTGGAATTCAATTGTATAGGCACTTGCTCGGCAAGTCGCCGACTGTCGCGTACGGAAGATGTAGTGGCTGTGCCCAAAGAAGAATTGGCAACCATAGTCCGCTATTCGTCGCTCGGTAGACGTCCTTTCTGTGAGATAGATGGCCAGTTCACTTGGGATCTGTGTGTTGCTGTTCCTTTCAGTCTGCTGGGTATAGGCGATGAATTGCCCGAGAAACTGAAATGCAATTTCTACAAGTGTGCCGACGACACTTCGGCTATGCATTTCCTCTCATGGATGCCTATACGCACCGAGACACCCGATTTCCATAGACCTGAGTTCTTCGGTGAACTCTATTTTTAATACGTTTTACAATATAAAATGATGAAAAAGATTTTTCTTATTATGGCCCTTGCTGTAACCACTCTGCCGCTGATGGCAGATGCCAATCCGTTCTTCAACTACAAGAACTGGAAGACTCCTCATGGCAGTTATCCATTCAACGAAATCCGTCCTGAGCATTATATGCCTGCATTCGAAGAGGCTATGCGTCAGGGTCTTGCAGAGATAGATGCTATTGCAAACAATTCTGCCAAACCTACATTCAAGAATACTATCGAAGCTTACGAGAAATCAGGCGAGATGCTGTCGGTTGTGGCAAGTTGCTTCTACAACCTCACTTCGGCCGAGACCAACGACGAGTTGCAGAAGATAGAGATGGAGCTCTCTCCGAAGATGTCGGAATACAGCGCCACTATCCGTCTGAATGAGAAACTCTTTCAGCGAATAAAAGCCGTTTACGACCAGAAAGGCAAACTCAAACTCACCAAGGAGCAGGCAAAGATGCTTGATGATATCTACGACGGTTTTGCCAACAATGGCGCCAATCTCTCGCCTGAAGACAAACAGAAGTACAGAGAGATATCCGCACGCCTCTCGAAGCTCACTCTCACCTTTGGCCAGAATGTGCTCAAGGCTACCAATGCGTGGACAATGCTTGTCACCAACGAAGCCGACCTCGCGGGACTCAACGACGATACCAAGCAGATGCTTAAGAAGAATGCCGAGAAGAAGGGTATGACAGGATGGCTGCTTGACTTGAAACCCACCACCACTATTCCTGTGATGCAGGATTGCAGCAATCGTGATATCCGCAGAGAGATATATATGGCTTCCAATAGTCGTTGCATAGGCGGAGAGTTTGATAACACACAGATTATCATCGATATAGTGAACACCCGCCTGGAACTCGCGCAGTTGTTTGACAAGCAATGCTACTCCGACAAAGCCCTGGTGAAGACCATGGCTGAGAACAAAGAGAATGTGTACAAACTGCTTGACGAACTCCGCGACAACTATATGCCCGTAGCGCTTGAGGAGGTGAAAGAACTTCAGGACTTTGCCCGTCAGCAAGGCTTCTATGCAGAGTTGCAACCCTGGGATTGGTCTTACTACAGCAAGAAACTCAAGAATGAGAAGTATTCGGTAAGCGATGACGAGATTCGCCAGTATTTCCCTCTGGATGCAGTGCAACAAGGCGTTTTCGGCCTAGCAAAACGACTCTATGGCATCACCTTCAAACCCAACAAGCAGATTCAGGTGTATAATCCTGAGGTGTATGCTTATGAGGTGTTCGACGAGAAGGGCAAATTCCTTGCTGTGTATTATGCCGACTTCCATCCGCGTGAAGGCAAGCGCGGTGGTGCATGGATGAACGATTTCCAGCCTCAATATATGCTTGGAAAGAAAGACCATCGTCCGCATATCGTGAATGTGATGAATTTCACTCGTGCTACCGACGAGAAGCCTGCTTTGCTTACTTACGACGAAGTTCGCACTTTCCTTCATGAGTTCGGCCACGGACTCCACGGTATGCTTACCCGCTGCCAATACAGTATGCTCTCGGGCACCAATGTGCCACGCGACTTCGTGGAGCTTCCATCGCAATTCAACGAGAACTTCATCGACGAGAAAGAGTTTCTGGATACGTTTGCCAAGCACTATAAGACAGGCGAGAAGATGCCTCAGGAGCTGATCGACAAGATAAAAGCGTCGTCCAACTACCATGCTGCATATGCTTGCGCCCGTCAACTTTCTTTCGGCTATCTGGATATGGCATGGCATACCATCACTTCGCCTTTCGAAGTGAGCGAATGTCAGACTGCTGTGGATGCCGTGATAGACTTCGGCAACAAGGCAATGGAGCAAGTGAAAGTGCTGCCTAATATTCCCGGCACACAGATGGAGACCGCTTTCACGCATATCTTCTCAGGCGGTTATGCTTCGGGCTACTATAGCTACAAGTGGTCGGAGCTTCTGGATGCTGATGCATTCTCTGTATTCAAGGAAGCGGCAAAGAAACGTGGTGGAACTATCTTCGACAAGAAGAGTGCTGACCTCTTCCGCAAGAATATCCTCGAGCGCGGAGGCACTGAGCAACCTATGGAGCTCTACAAGCGTTTCCGTGGCGGAGAACCTACCATCAATGCTCTTATGGAGCGCGACGGAATAAAAGCTATTGTTATAAAGTGATTTGCAATATCTTCCGATGCATAACAGAAAAGGACGGGTTTTTCCCGTCCTTTTTCTGTGTCTTCCTCTCCCCTTGAGGGGAGTCGGAGGGGTCTCCTACTCATACGTATAATACTCTATCTGTGCGTCTTCGTATCTTGTGTCGTCGAGTTTGCTTTCCCAAAGGTAGTGGTAGTTGCAGCGGATGGGCAGACCACGACTGTTGTAGGTGTAGTCGTGACTCAACTTCATTTCGCTGTTTTCTGTTTTTTCCTCTCTGAGTATATCGTTGCCGTATTTGTCGTATGTTACTACACCATTGGTTACCTCATCGCTTCCATCCATTTTTACGGTGTAGTAGGCTTTCTTGCCCGCGTAGCGGTAGGTGTAGATCGACTTGTACCCGTAACTGCTTTCGGATATTTCCTCAATAACCCTGCCTTGCTTGTCGCGCTTGTAGATGTATTTGTCCCACTCGCTACCGTCCTCGGTGCTGTCGGTCTCCTCTATGAGAAGCCAATTCTCGTCGTATTTGTCAACCTCGATGTTTGAGTAGAAGATGTTTCCGCAGTAATGGATAGTGAGTGTGTATCCCGTGAGGTCGACATCGCTTTCGCAGATGAGTTCATCCGAAGGGCTATAGACTTCATACTTGTAGATGATGCCGTTTTCGTTGCGGTAATTTACTCGCTTGCGCACCAGTTTGCGTTTGCCATGGTCATCAGAGTAGTCGTATACGATGCTCTTTCCTATTTTGCCATCCTCGTCGTAGAAGCGCTCTACCATGTCGACAGGTACATCGCCGACAATTTCAAATTTGCCATTCTCGGCAATAGTGGCGTTGTAAGTGATTAGCGTCATTTTGGTAAGTCCTGTAGTATCGGGCTCCTCCTGGCGGCAACCCGCAAGCAGCAATGCCAGTAAAACTGTGATAGGAAGTAGATGTTTCATGATAGTATATTTTAATAGGGCTAATAAGCACTTCTAAGCGCCACTAAGACATATAAGGGGTTAGAGGATTTGAACACCGTTTCGCGCGAGCAAAGCTCGCAGTTTAGAGTTGTTTAGAGGGGGTGGACTCTTGCGTTGAAGGTTTTTATTGTTTTTGGATTTGTGATATAGAGCGTTAGCGGATGGTTACAAGCGGAATGCTGCATTACAAGTTTACTTGTTAATCAGCATAACGCGGTAAACATGAGGGTGTGATAACACCTATATCACAAATCTATTTTTAATATTTTTTTCAAATCCTCCGCCGCATGGTAAAATCGCCATAGGCGGCAAATCCACACATCCCACTAAGCAAAAGCTCATTCGCGGCCATTAGCGTTCCTCATTCTTCATTCTTCACTCTTCATTCCTCTGCGGGGAGGTTAGGAGAGGTTGTCACTTCCTTCAGTTGGTTGATTTCCTGCGGAAGACGGAGAGTGTATAGTATGGCTTCGGCCTGACGGAGATGGTTGCGCTTCTTCTGCCCGGGTGCGAAGATGAGCACTTCGGCGGTGACTACGCGGTTGTTGATTTCGTCGATGCGCGTATGCTGCACGAAAGGTCCTCCCATAGCTTCTCCACCTTGCATCTTCCACAGTCCGCGCACCTCTGCGCACCAGCGTTTGTTGACGGTGATGGCAGTCATCTCCGGTGGGAAATGTTTGTACTCGGTGCCCATATATGTACCTTCCAGCGAGCCTGTGATGTTCTTTCCGAGAATCTCGTCGCGCTTCTGCAGCAAGGCTTCTTGCGTGAGTTGCTCGGCGGAAGTGTATGGATAACTCCAGATGACGAAGTCGCGACGCAGACTGCCTCCGTCGTTGACAGCCCAAACTAAGTCAGCGCTGTCGCGTACGAGCAGATAGTCGGAAGGAATATGTATGTCGCTTCCGAATCGGTTTTGCACTGCCTCACGAGCTTCAGTGGCTTTGTAGTTGCGATAGAAACGTCCTTGGCGGGCTATCTCCTGGTTGACAAACCATGCACGAATGCTCTGCTTGTTTTCCTCAAAGTAGGGCAGCAGTTCGTCGGCATTGGGGCATTGGATGCGGCATACGGCCTGCGGTTGCGACCACGCATTGGTGACATACTTGATTTTGCACTGCGTGTAGCGCTCGGGATTGATGTCGACATAGAGTATGTTGCGGGTAGGCTTGAGGAAGTCGTCGAAGAGTTGCGGCGATACCTGCGTGACGGAGAAATAGGGCTCCATCTGCGGCAGACATGGCATGTCGGCAGCCATAAACGACTTGATGGCTTCGCCTGCTTCGGCTTCCCATACGGGTTTTTCGATTACCACGAGCATCTCATAGATGCTTCCGGTAGCGCTCGGAAGAGTGCGACCTGAGTCTTTGCAGCCGGCAAACAGTGCTGCGATAGCGAAGAGAATGATGATGTTGCGTTTCATGGGAGTGAGTTTGGGTATGTCTTATTGTTGTTGGGGTTGTTGTGTTTGCTGTTGCTGGAAAGTGCTGTTTCCTTCCACAACAAGCGGATTCTGTGCTATCTCCTCGTTTTTCTGACGTGTATGGAGGATGTCGATAGCGGCATAGAGTGCATTGCGCATCGATGTGGCATCGGCCTGATTCTGTCCGGCAATCTCGTAGGCAGTGCCGTGGTCGGGCGAAGTACGGATGATGTCGATTCCGGCGGTGAAGTTGACTCCCGCCATGTCGAGCGACTTGAAAGGAATGAGTCCCTGGTCGTGATACATACCGAGAACGGCATCGAAATGGCTGTATTTGCCGGCTCCGAAGAATCCGTCGGCGGAGTAGGGTCCGAAGGCCCATATGCCTTGCTCGTTGGCTTTCTGCAGAGCAGGACGGATGATGTCGCGCTCTTCAATGCCGAGGAGTCCGTTGTCGCCGCAGTGCGGATTGAGTGCCATGACGGCGATGCGCGGTTTGAGCACGAGAAAGTCGGTTTGCAGGGTTTTGTTGAGTAATGCAAGTTTGTTGAGTATGCGCTCTTCGGTGATGTATTCCGGCACGCGGCTGATAGGCACATGGTTGCAAACGAGTGCCACGCGCATCATGTCGCTGATCATCATCATGAGTGAGTCGTGTCCGTTGCCGAAGTGGTGTGTGAGATATTCGGTATGTCCTGAGAACCGGAAGTCGTCGCTCTGGATATTGCCTTTGTTGATAGGTGCGGTAACGAGGGCGTCGACGGCTCTCCGCTTGATGTCGGCAGTGGCACAGTTGAGCGAAGCGAGCGATGCACGTCCTCCTTCCTGCGTGGACTTGCCTATGTTGAGCGGCACATTGTCGGGATAGCAGTTGATGACGTTGATTTTGCCGTTTTGCACTTTCTCGGCTTTGTCGATGAGGTTGAATTGCATGCCGTGCATCTCCTCGTCGAGAGTGTGCAGATGCTGCTTCATTGCTTGCAGGTTGCCGTAGATGACAGGGCGGCAAATCTCGAGGATATGCGGGTCGTTGAGCGCTTTGAGAATAATCTCGTATCCCACTCCGTTGGGGTCGCCGCAAGTGATGGCAACGACGGGTTTGCTGTTAGTATTTTCCATAATGCAGTTTTTCGTATTGTAGTTTTTCGGGATTGATAGGTTTCTTTTCTTCCTGTTTGTATCCGATGCTGACGATGCAGAGCACGTTGAGGTTGTCGGGTATGCCGAGCATATTGCGAATCATCTGTTCGGCAGATAGTCCGTCTTCTCCCTCACGCCCGTAGACCTGCACCCAGCATCCGCCGAGCCCGAGGTCTTCGGCACAGAGGAGCATGTCGAGAGCGGCTATGGCTCCGTCGCACTGCCATGTATCGGCTATGTTGGCATCCACGCAGACCACTATTCCGAGCGGAGAACCGTTCAGAAGCAGACTGCCGTAAGTCCGGCATGCCGACATGCGGCTGAGCACCTCACGGTCGGTGACGACGACAAACTCCCATGGATTGAGATGTTTGCCGGAGGGGGAAGCGAGAGCAGCCTTGAGGATTGTGTCGATTTTCTCCTGTTCAACAGGTTGTTCGGTATATTTGCGTATACTGCGGCGCTTGAGCGCCAACTGAAGGAAACTTTCCATATAAGCAGAATTTTTGCATGCAAAGATAATAAAAATTATTTGTATACGCAATACTTGCGTATTTTAGTGGAAAATAGTGTATTTTTTTTGTTGCCAATAAGCACTACTAATGCACCTCTAGGGCTAATAAGGGGTTAGAGGCATGGCGCTAAAGCGCAGTGCACATTTATGATCGTACCCTTGGGGTTAAGAATCTGTGAGAGCTTTAATACCAGATCCGCATGGAAAAATTCGCGTGTTTTCGTCCGCCGGAGGCGGCAAATCCCCACATCCCACGAAGCACATTTTTTCGCGGCCATTAGCGTTCCCAAGTCCAGATCCGCATGGAAAAATTCGCGTGTTTTCGTCCGCCGGAGGCGGCAAATCCCCACATCCCACGTAGCACATTTTTTCGCGGCCATTAGCGTTCCCAAATCCAGATCCGCATGGCCTCCAAACTCCCCCAGAGGGTGGCCAGAGGGGGGTACTTAATAGTGCTTATAGGTGCTTATTAGCCTTATAGGCCCTATAAAAGTGTTGCCATTTATTGTTCATTCCGAAAACTTTTACTATTTTTGCAGCGAGAAAAGAGAAACATTATGAAAAAAGTTATCTATACAATGCTGGGACTGATGGTCTGCATATGTCTCCAGTCGGCAACAACAGTCAAGGTAGGCGACCTGTATTACGAACTCGACGGCACCACCGCAAAGGTGATAAAAAACGCTGAGTACAGCAGTCTGACGGAAGCCATGATACCACCGTCGGTAACCTATGGTACACACGAATACACAGTGACAGAAATAGACGATAATGCCTTCAGCAGTTGCTATGAACTGCTGTCGGTGTCGATTCCGAGTACGGTGACATACGTAGGCGAAAAGGCGTTTGCCTATTGCACCTGGTTGGATAGCGTGGCATGGAATCCGGTGAGGATGATAAACACGAGTTATGCAACTAACACGTTTCCGTTCTACAACTGTAAGAAAATCACGAAGTTCACTTTCGGCGAGACGGTGCAACGCATTCCTGCATATCTCTGCTATGGTCTGTCGGAAGTGAAAGAACTGCGTTTACCTGCGGGTTTGCAGTTTGTAGGCAGCAATGCCTTCTCGAGCATGACGGGTATCACCGAAGTGGTTCTTCCCGAAGGCTTCAACAGCATGGGCACAGGCATCTTCTCGAGTTGCCAGAACCTGGCTTCGATCAACATCCCCTCGACGCTGACCTTCATAGGCGACTATTTCTGCAGCAATACCGCTCTGACGGAGATAGATATACCTTCCACCATCACCACCATCGGCAATTATGCGTTCTATGCGACAAAACTAAGCAGCATCAGTATTCCGGAAAGTGTTCAGACGGTAGGCAACAGTGCCTTCTCGTCGATACAGAGTCTGACCTC
>JAEEGL013366940.1_pt1 | contig 10845 bp, 11 predicted proteins | sample 9134231 | NCBI WGS metagenome assembly JAEEGL01 (sample SAMN16246548, study PRJNA631951) | gut metagenome | biome: gut microbiome; feature: rumen; material: fiber-attached | host: Bos | place: Iran: Karaj | collected 2018-10
AGTGGTCGCTCCCCTTCGATTTCGAAGCACCGGAAAACGCCCGCGCCATACTCAAGCAGCTCGGCATCCGAAGCGATCCGCTCTATAGCACCTTTCTGATGGTCCACTAGTCCTCCGTACCACCTCCTTCCACTAGCCCTCCGTGCCGCCGCACGGGGGGCTTTTTTTGTACCGCCGTCGAGGTTAGGGCGAGGCAGGGTCTGCAAACTTTTTTTGACCGATTGACATCGCTTTACCCGGCTTTACGTTGTGCGACGTATTTTATTTATGTTCAAGTATTTACATAAAATTTTTACCGTGCTATGATGGCCTCGCATTGCAGGAATAACCGTTAGATGGACACATCCAGCCACCAGACTCCGATGACACAGAATCCCACCTCCCGACGCAAGGCGGGCGGTGTGGACTTCGACCGTCTCGTACAGGCCGTGGACGACTCCATCCGTACCCTTGAAACGCCCCGCCAAAACCGAGTCGACGCCATTAGGGAGTACTGCGGCGCCCACTACGCCGACGGCGGCAGCGAGAAGGTCGTACCGACAAACCTCCTGGAACTCGCCACCACCATCTACGTGTACAACCTCGTCTCCGGCACCCCCCGCGCCACCGTGTCCACGAAGGTCCACCAGCTACGTCCGTTCGCCAAGACGATGGAGTGCGTCCTCAACCAGTTGCCCGAGGAAATCGGTCTCAAGGACACCCTTCAGCGGTGCGTTCTGGAAGCGCTCTTTTCCGTAGCCGTGGTGAAGATCGGAATCTCCCCCGGCCGCGAGCAGGACGAGCCGTTCGTGGACATCGTTTCGCTCGACAACTACTTTTGCGACATGACGGCCAAGAACCGCCGCCAGATCCAGTTCGAAGGCAATACGTACTGGATGGATTTGGAAGACGCCCGCCGTCTCTATCGCGACCGCGAGCTTGAAATGGACGAGCATGCCACAGACTTGGACGGCGTCGATACCGCGGACTCCATCACCTCCGACGAATCTGCGTCCACCCTTCGCGACCGCATCATGCTACGGGATGTCTACATCCACGGCACCGGACGCCTTGTCACCTACGCCGTGACCCAGCGGAAGCTGCTCCGTGATGTCCAGTGGGACGGCCCCGAAGGTTCCCCGTATGTCATGCTGGGCTTCTCGGACGTTCCGGGCAACGTGCTCCCCCTTCCGCCCGTCGCCCTGTGGCGAGACCTCCACGACCTCGCGAACTCGCTCTTCCGGCGCATCGCCCGTCAGGCCGAAGCCCGCAAGACGGTCGCCACCTTCCAGGGCGGCAACAACGACGACATAGAAAACCTCCGGCGCGCCCGCGACGGCGATGGCCTCGTCTTCAACGGTCCCAAGCCCGAAATGCTCTCGCTCGGCGGCGTCGATCCCACAACCCTCGCGTTCTACCTTCAGGTCAAGGACCTCTACTCGTACCTGGCGGGCAACCTCGACTCGCTTGGAGGACTCTCCCCGCAGGCCGAGACGGCGACGCAGGAACGGCTCATCGCCCAGGCCGGAAGCGCCCGCATCCGCGCCATGGGGATGAGAATAGACGACTTCTGCAAGAAAATCTTCAAGAGGCTCGCCTGGTACCTCTGGACCGACCCAGTTCGCAAGTCCCGGTACGTCAAGCCCGTCAAGGGGACGGACATCGAGGTGGTCGGAGAGTGGACGCCTGAAACGCGGGACGGCGACTTCCTCGATTATGACTTCGACGTGGACGTGTACTCGCTGCAGGAGGACTCCCCCGCCACAAAGCTACAGAAGTTCGGAGCCGTATTCCAGCAGTACATCGTCCCGCTTCTCCCCGAGCTCCAGGCGCAGGGCGCGCACCTCAACCTCCAGGCGGTACTCGCCTACGTGGCCCGGTACGGCAACCTTCCCGAGGTCGGCGAGTTCGTCGAGTTCGCCTCGCCGGACGGGATGCCGCAGGAGCCGGTCGGCGGAGAGCGCCCCTCCGGGAAGCCGTACATCCCGACCATGAACCACAACGGCCCCCGCGAATACATCCGCAGGGACGTCGCTTCCGGCGGCACCGTGCAGGGCCGCGACGCCGCGATGGCGCAGCTCCTCATGGGGGGCGGCGTGAACGGCGGACAACTGTCCCACCTGGGAGGACGCTAGCCATGCCGACGTACTGTTACACCAACCCCGACCCCGGACACACCATCGAGCGCTTCTTCGCCATCGGAAGCGCCCCCGCCGTCATCGACGAGGGCTACGGCGCATACCACCGCGACTACACGGCAGAGCGTGTCGGCGTACCCGCCTCCGCCGGATGGCCGATGGAGTGCGTCGCATCGGGCGTCCATCCCGACCAGAGAGCCGAACTGTCGGAATTCCTCGCCCGCCGAGGAGTGCCCACCGAAGTCACCGCCGACGGCAACCCCGTCTACCGAGACGCCAGCCACCGCCGCAAGGCCCTCAAAGCCCGCGGCATCCACGACAACTCATCCTTTTTGTAGGAGACCCAAATGAGCAAGGAATTCGACGAAGCAGAGGCCGAGATCAAGGCCGCCCTCAACCCCGAACCCGAAGACGCCAAGACGCCCGCTTCCGAGGAGAAGCCGGCGGAGCCGCACAAGGAGGAACCCGCCCCGAACCCGGCACCGGAGGAACAGACGAAGCCCGCCCCGGCCGAACCCGACGCCCTCTTCGAGGAGTTCAAGGGCGACGACGAGGGCGGCGACTACGACGCCGCCATCGCCCATGCGCTCAATGCGCTGCAGAAGGGCCTCCGCAAGACCATTTCCCGCGACGAGATCGCCGCGATGATCAAGGACGAAATCGGCAAGGCGATGTCTGCTGCCGCCGCCCCGAAGCCGTCCCGCACCATGCTCGCCCGCCCGGATGGGCGCGGCGGCAACATGGACCCCGGCCTCGCCTCCGACGACCCTTCCGGCGACGAACAGCTCGCGGCCCAGCTCGACGCCAAGATACGCGACTTCAACCGCGCATGACTGGCATTCACACCGATCCATAAGGAACATTCACCATGTCTCTACGACCCGAACAAATTGACGACCTCGTCAACACTACGCAGCAGAACCTCATCAAACGACATGCTGCGGTCAACCTCACAACCGACCTTGTCGACTTCGTGGCCCTCCGCGAAATCCTCGGGAAGCACAAGCAGACCTTCAACGGCGGCCTGGAATGGCGGTTTGACATCAAGACCGACCACAATCACAGCGCCCGCATGACCGGACTCTACGAAAACGATGGCGCGACCATCGTCGACCAGATGCTCCACGGCTCCGTCGGCCCTCGCTTCCTCGACGCCCACTACATCTACGACGTGCGAGAGCCCGAGTTCCAGCGCGGCGGCCTTGAAATCGTGAACCTCATCAAGTCCCGGTACGAAGCGATGAAGCTCTCGTACCTGGAACTTCTTGAACATGCGCTCTGGGCGGCCCCAACCGATTCCACCGACGTCAAGTCCATCTACGGACTGCCGTTCTGGATCCAGAAGAACACGACGCAGGGGTTCAACGGCGGCGACCCGGCGGGCTTCTCCTCCGGCCGCGCCGGCATCTCCACCAGCACCTTCTCGCGTTGGGCGAACTGGACGGACAGCTCCTCCGAGGTCTCCAAGGAGGACCTGATCCGCAAGATGAGAAAGGCGACGCGGGCGACGAACTTCCGCTCCCCGCTCTCGATGTCTGAGCCGACGTTCAAGACCGGCAACGGCATCTACACGTGCGACAGCATCATCGGCACGATGGAGGAGATTCTGGAGTCCCAGAACATGAACCTGGGCAACGACCTCGCCTCCAAGGACGGCAAGACGCTGTTCAAGTCCACGCCCATCGTCTACGCGCCGCTCCTCGACAACGACTCGGACAACCCCGTCTACATGGTGGATTGGAAGTACCTCACCCTCGGCATGATGGCTGGCTGGGCCGAGCACGTCACGAGGCCGCAACAGGTGCCCAACAAGCATACCGTCCGCGCCGTGTATCTCGACTCCGGCGTGAACATGGCCTGTACGAATCTCCGCACCCAGGCCGTCATCGTCAAGGCAGCCTAAACGAAAGGAAAACGCCATGCCCAGCATGTCTGAATTCACTCACTCCCACGCGCCCTACGGCCTCACCCTCGTGCTCCTCTACCGGGGCACCGACGCGGTGAAGGAGGGCGAGCCGTTCGCCTACGATCCCGCCAATGGCACCTACGCCATCAAGCGCCCGACCGCGGCCACCGACCTCTTCGCGGGGGTCGCGGCCAAGAGCTACCCCGCCGACTCCGGATCCCGCCAGATCGAGCTCTACATTCCGGGCTCCCGCGGAGTGAAGGTCCGCATCGCCGAGACCGTCGCCAGCGGCAACACCGGCGTCTTCGGCTACAACGCATCGACGGGCGGCAAGAGGTTCAAGAAGGACTCCACCGCCAAGGCCATCACCGCCTACGGCCCCGGCGTCTGCGTGTTCCGGGAAGCCGTGACGTACTCGTCCTCCGACCCGAAGACGCACATCGCGAAGGCGGACCTCCCCGCCGCCGCGTTCGTCGCGCCCGTTTCCGTCTAGCCACCCAAGGTCGCCCATGCCCGTCTCCGACACCGCCTCCGTCAGCTACACAGAACTCTGCGCCGCCGTCGCCCGCTACCTCGGCTACGACGCCGACTCGCTCACCGCCTCACAGACGGCAGAGTGCGACGCCGCCGTCCAGTCCGGCGTGAGGCAGTTCTACTATCCGCCGGCCATCGAGAACGGCGACCCCGCCCACGAGTGGAGCTTTCTCCGCTCCGAGGGCACGGCCACCACGGCGGCGGACGAGGACACCGTGGCTCTGCCGGAGGGCTTCGGCTCGGTCGTGGGCGACCTCCACTATCCCGTCTCCGCCCACCTGCCATCCGTCACGATGGCGGGCGAGGCGGCGATGGAGCGGCTGCGGCGCACCGCGCATCCGCACGGCCCCCCGAGGCACTTCTGCCAGATGCGGCTGTCCTCCGGGACGGCACCCGCGCAGCTCCTCCTCTGGCCGTGCCCCGACCGCGCCTACACGCTATCCTTCTGGATGGAGGGCGACACCGGGCGGCTCAACGCCGCCACCCGTCCGCATCCCCTCGGCGGCGCCCGGTACTCCGAGCTCGTCACGGAGTCCTGCCTCGCCATCGCGGAGCAGAGGTCGAACGACGAGCTCGGCATCCACACCCGGCTCTTCCGCGAACTGCTCGCCTCCGCCATCGCGCAGGACAAGCGCTTCGCGGCGGGGAACCTCGGCCCCATGTCCATCCCGAACTGCGCCCCTCCGTGCCCGCAGAACTTCCTCATCACGTATAAAGGAGTCACGTGGTAATGAAATCACGTCTTGAACACGTCCTCGGATTCGAATACCAAGTCCCCGCCTCATCCACCGCCAAGCGCATCGTCGTCAGCGACTCTTCGCCCACCGACGACATCAAGGGCTACGCCCCCGGCTGCCTCTGGGTCAAGACCGACGGCTCGCTCCACGTCAACACAGCCGACGAAGAGAGCGCCAGCTGGATCAACGACGTCGGCATCTTCGCCCAGGACGCCGCCGATGCCATCAATTCAATATACCTTGGCCAAGGCGACGACCTCCCCGCCAGCCTACCTTCCTGCGTTGGCCGGCTCTTTATAAAGACCGGCTCCAATCCTGGCCTTTACGTCTGCACCGCCTCCACCTCCAGCTCATCCACTTGGAAGGCCGTCTCCCACGCTTCATAAGGAGTCACAACCATGCTTTCCCGACTCAATTCTCTTCTCAAGCGCAGGCAGGACCCGTCCGTCGAGGACGGCCTGCTCGACGTCTATGCGAACACCGAGCCCATCCAAGGCGCAAAGGGCTATGCCAGGGGATGCCTCTGGCACGACCTCGCCAACGCGAAGCTCTACATCAACACCCCAGCCGACGAATCCGCAATCTGGACCGAGGTCGGCGGCGTCTCCTACTTCGATCTGGGCAGCGCAATCAGCTACGTGGAGTCATCGACGTGCCCCCTGGAACGCGACTTGGGCGCACCGACCAGCGAGCCGCCGAACGGCTCCGGCTCAATCTACTGCGACATGCAGAACAACGAAGTCTACATCTATCTCGACCGCTGGAGAAAGATCACACTGGCTTCGTAGCCGCACACGACCCATGCGCACCGCAGCAAAGGACATCCGCTTTCCCGACGCGGGGTACGCCACCATCAGGCCCAGTTCGTGGGTCGAGATGCGCGGCGGCCACTACACGTCGTTTGCGGTGTCCAACATGCGCTACGCCCCGGCGGCGGCAGGATTCCGCACCCTGGGCGGCACACGTCCGGGGCTTGCGGCTCTCACCGGGGAACCGGAAACGATCACAACGGAGCCGTGGATGTTCTCCGCGTCCACGATGCTGGACTGGCCCGTCGGCGAGCCTATCGTCTGCCGCGACATCACGCGCCGGCTCGAGATCGGCGCGGCTACGCTGGAGGAGAAGTCGGGCACCCCGGTCCCCATTGCCGGCGCGAAGGCCCCGCCAGCCTACCAGTGCTCGTGCCTCTGGCGAGGGCGGCACGTCTGCGCGGACGGAGCCCTCGTCTACTTCTCCGAAATCGGCAACGCCACGAACTGGGACGTCGACGCCGACAGCGACTTCACCGCCGCTCCCGCCGTCCTCAACGTGGCCCTTGCAGGAAGAGGCCCGCAGGCGCAGACCGTGACGGCCCTCATCCCTTTCCGCGACAAGCACCTCTTCATCGCGACGCAGGACTCTCTCCACATCCTCTACGGCGACCCGCAGAGCGGCAAGTTGGAGATCGCGGACGACCGCATCGGCATCCTCTCCACCGATGCATGGGCCTTCGACGGCGAGACCGTCTGGTTCCTCTCGAGTGACGGACTCTTCCGCCGCGCCGGATACGGAGAACGCCACGAGCGGATCAGCGAGGAACTTGCCCCCGGCTACCTCCGCGACATCGACCCCGCCGCCAACCGAATCGGCATGGCCTACTGTCCGTGGGAGCAGGGCGTCTATCTCGACATCACGCCCAACGATCCCACCAAGGAGGGCATCCACGTCTTTATCGACCGGAAGACCGGCTACCTCTGGCCGGACAGATACGCCACTCGTTCGCTGGAGCCGGTCGGCCACGCCCTCGCCACCTTCTCCGACGCCGCCGTCCACCCCCGTGCCGCCTTCAAGTGTCGGGACGGCGTGTGGCGCGTCCACCTTTCCAAGCAGACCACCGATTCCGGAAGCACCATCCTGGCCTCCATCCTCCTCGGGCCTATGCGTGTGGCCGGCGACATCGCCGAGTCGTCGTTCACAACCGAGATCGAGTGCTCCTTCGCCTCGCAGGATGATGCAGTTCGCATGGCGCTTGCGGCCGCGGACACCCCCGAGGCCCTGCTTCCCGACGCGGACGACGACCAGCACGTCGAGCGCCGCTCCTACACCTACCCAGCGCCCGCGAACGGCAAGCCCCGCCGCCATGCCGTCTGGCGTCCCCGAGCCAGGGGATCGTGGGCGACGGTCGAAGTCAGCGGCACCCGGCCCTTCTCGTTCGACCTCCTGCGCCTCACCGCCAAATCCACCGGGAGAATCCGACCATGAAGATTTCCGAAGCCACCTCCGTCACCAGTCCCGCCGGAACGGAACTCGTCCCCGTCGACAACTCCGGCGCGCCAGGATGCGTCTCGGTCGCCGTCCTCAGGGACTACATCGTCGCGGCCGTCCGCGCCATCCTCGGCCCGACCGCCACGCAGACTGCGGCGGAGACGACGGCGACCGTCCTCGCCAATGCGTTCTCCGCGTCCCCGGCCACCGCGGGCGGAACGACTTCGCTCGTCGCCAAGTCCGACGCGACCACCGGCGTTATCACCTTGTCGCAGGTCCTCGCCTACATTCAGGCCAATCTCCCCGGAATCACGGCGGAGCAGCTGAACACCATCACCTCGGCCGTCAAGAGCGCATTCTACTCCGTCACTGCCACCACCACGCCCGCGGGCACCGATGTCCTCGCCCTCCGCACGCCGCAGTCCGGCGCAAACCCCGCCGCCGACAAGACCCTTACCCTTGCCTCGCTCCTCGCCTACGTCCTCGCCAACCTCCCCGGCATCACGGACGCGCAGATGGCGACCATAAAGGCCGCAGTCAAGACGGACCTCTTCGCGGCCGATGCGGCATCCAATGTGGCCAACACCGCAAAACTGGCCATCAGGAACGGCTCAACAGACGGCACGGTGACGCTCTCCGCGTTCATGGCGCTCATCCGATCCTACCTGAACTACTACGTCGGCACCCGCACGGAGGTGTCCGCCCTTCTGGACACGGAATGCTTCCTCGTCGGCGTGTCGGGCGACAACGACCGGCGAATCTCCCTGTCGAACCTCAAGGCCATCCTCTTCGGCGCCCTCGCCTCCTGGCTCAACGGGACGACCCCTCTCGCCCCCTCCTTCAACGCGGCCTCCTCCGACAAGCTCCTCGTCGTCCGCACCACGGGCGGAGTCCCCGAAGCGCACTACGTCCCGCTCCCCGACTTCCGCACGGCGCTCCTCTCCGGGGAGTCCTCCACCGAGCCCATACCCGGCGTCGGCACGGTCTCCGTCTCCGAGCCAGTCGCCGTCCTCGACAACTCCTCGCAGACGGCCGCAACCATCCCCGCCGGCGCCCGCGTCCGCTCCATCCGCTACTACGTCTCCGAAGCCGTCTCCGTCACCGACGTCACGGACGAGAACACGCACATTCCGCAGACCATCACCCCCGTCCTGAAGCTCGGCGGCACGACGGTCCTCACCCTCGGCAGCGGCGTCACGTCCGTCGCCGCAGGAACGAACGGCGGCGACATCGCCATCCGCGAACTCGCCTCAGACTCCTCCCTTTCCTTCGAGCTCGGTTTTTCGGAAACCGCCTCCCACGCCTACGCCTACGCCGGCCGCATCACCGTCGCCGTCGCCTACGAGACCCTTTCCCCCCTCACGGAGTAGCCCATGGCTCGCATCGACCCCACCAACTACATCGTGGACTGGGACCCGCAGGACGAACGCGTCCTCTCCGTCGCCTCCTGGTATTCCGAGGAGAACATCACCGTCGACGTCGAGCAATGGGTCGGCCGCCACACCGGCGACAACGTCCACCTCGGCGTCGAGACCATCAACTGGTTTCTCGCCCAAGGGTGGTACATCGTCGCCACCACCCGCATCCAGAACCAGGGCCACTGGCTCACGTACTCCTCCGCCGGCAACTATGCAGGTGCCGTCACGAACTACTGGTCCACCGTCTCCCGCGTAGCCCTCCGCCGTATCCGCATCAACCCGAAGACCGTCCTCCAGGACATGGTGTCCGAATTCACGAAGGCGTACAACGAGGGCCGCAAGCTCAACGACTCCCGCTACGACGAACTCGTGAAGCTCTATGCGGCGATGGTGAACGACACCCAGGACCAGCTCGCCACCTTCGACTACTCCGAAGCCGACTACCGTCCTCTTATCAATCAACTCCTTGACGGCATCACCGGCGTCGCCGACCGCTACGACGACTCCATCGACGGGCGCATCGCCGCCATGGACGCCATCCCCGGCGCCTTCAAGGACGAATCCGACTCCGCCCTCCTCCGCATCTCCGGCGTCCCCACCCGCTTCCGTTCCGACACCGAGCACACCCCGCCCGTCGTCCACAGGCTGTCCAAGGTCTACCACGACGACGCCGACACCGCCACCGGGGAACTGGAAGCGGTGCCGGCGTCCTTCGGCGACGAGACCGCGACCATCTCCTCCAACTATGGCCAGGGCAAGCTGGATGAAATCAACCGCCGGTTCGACGCGCTCATCTCGCAGAAGAAGAGCGACCTTGTCAGTCGAGGCCTCTACAACTCGACCGTCTACGACTCCGCCATCGCCGATCTCGAACGGCAGAGGGCCGTCGCGCTTTCCGAGGCGTCCGAGAACATCGGCACGTTCCTCCTCAACGTCGCCAAGGCGAAGGCCGACCAGAGGCAGGCCGCCGCCACCGCCAAGCTCCAAGTCGCGGCGCAGGCGGGCAACTTCCTCCTCTCCGGCGAGAAGGTCGAGGTGGAGGTCGCCGAAATCGCCGCGAAGCTGGAATCGGCCACCGGTACAAGCGAACTCTCGGCGGCGTCCACCAAGGCCCAGGTCGGCCTCAACGTCGGCACGGCGGCGCTTGAGGCGCTTGCCAAGGGCGTAGGAGTCCGGAGCACCATCGCCAACGCCATCCTCGGCGTCATCGAGCGCATGATCGCCGTCAAGAGCCAGCTCACCACCCCGCTCAAGCTCCGCAACGAGGCGTTCCTCTCCATGCTTTCGTTCATGGAGAGGAGAACGGACGACTACCCCGGTCTCGACCAGCTCCTCCAGGTCACCACGCAGCTCGGCTACGGCAACGGCGCCACCCTCTATCCCAGCTCCCGATAGGAGGGCCAGACCATGCCCATCCGCGTCAAGTACTACGGCAAGACCGACCCCACAAAGGGCACCGAACCCGCCCCCCTCAACACCTACGTCATGGACGGAATGCCCGCCCTCGACGGCACGGGCGGCTTCGACTTCGCCGCCGGACGCCTTCTCCCCTCCGCATCCGGGCATCCCCATCCCGCGCAGCAGCCGCAGATTCCCGGCCGCGTCCCGCAGGGCGTCGGCTTCCAGATCCCGCCCGGCGACGACGCCAACAACTCCGTCGTCTGGGACGACGCCGCCAAGGCCTGGCTCCCAGGCCCGGCTCCAAACTCACTCCCTGCCGCCGAACACGCCGGCTCCATCCTCTACTGGGTCCCAGCCAGCGGCAATGTCCCTGCCCACTGGCAGCCCATGGACGACGCCGCCACTACCAACTGGGGCAGCGGCCAGATCCTCGTCTGGGACGACGTGCAGAAGAAGTGGAAGTTCTCGTTCACCCCGTGGGCCGGCGC
>JAEEGL014583349.1_pt1 | contig 10845 bp, 6 predicted proteins | sample 9134231 | NCBI WGS metagenome assembly JAEEGL01 (sample SAMN16246548, study PRJNA631951) | gut metagenome | biome: gut microbiome; feature: rumen; material: fiber-attached | host: Bos | place: Iran: Karaj | collected 2018-10
CTGACCGCAAGCGCGCCGAAATACGCGACCGATCTCTCGGACGACGAAATCGGAACGCTGGAAATCCCCGGCGTTTACCCCGTCTATAAAGACGACGGATCTCCGCTCGCCGTGCCTTTGGGCTCTCGTTACTACGCCGTAACGCATAACGAAGTCGATAAAAACGGCAAGCCGATAATCTTTGTTCCGGAGCCGTGCGGGAAAAAGCCCGACTTCGACTGCGGCGAAGCCAAACTCATGACGTCGCGTGGAGAATCGCCCTCGAACGAGCCGCTAATCAGCCGCGTTCGCGCGCTGCTTCCTTTCCGACCGGACGGGGAAAACTCGTACGTCGTTCCCGATCTTTGGGCTCTTCGAACGATTGAAGAGTCCGACGGAAAAACGGTCGAACATATCCAATACCTTGATTCGACCGGAAAAGAGCCGCTCGACCACGACGGAGTTCCGAAATACTCGGAAAAACGCGCGTTGTTCAACGACTACCGCTATGTGGACGAACCGAAAGAAGGAGAACCTTCAACCGTCGGTCAAAATTACGATTATCAGTTCGTCTTCCCGGAGAGTTTCAAGCCGACTCCGGCAGGTTTGCGCGACGAGCCTCCGGGAGAACTGCTCGTTGGCGAGCCAAAAGTCTATAGAATCGCGGCAAACGGCGATTTTGTCCAACTTAACCGTCAAGACGGAGTCGACGCGTCCTACAGAAATATCTACACGAAATTCCCGGCCGTCGCGTTCCTCGGAACAGGCTATTGGGTTCGCGATCCGTCGATCAAAAACGACGCCTCGCCCTGGCCGATCGTTATTGTCGAACCGCTTGAACCGACGACCTTTGAATCGGAAAAAATCTCAAACGATCCGGACGCTTTAAACGAATAACGCCCCTTGACGTAACAAAAGTGATAATCATGAGAAAAACTGCGCAATATATTCTCGGCGCGTCGGCGTTGATCGTTTCGGTCGTTTTGGCGATCGATTCGACTCCTAAAGGACACGACGCAATTCACAACGCGTTGCCAAACGTCCTTCCCAACGCGATTCAACAGTTGTTTTTCAGCGACGGAACGCCGAAAAGAAGCTCCAAAAAAGTCGACGTTTACGACGTTCCGCTCGACAAGGATCTTTCGTTCTATTGGGAGCGAAACAAGCTCCTTCACGACGAGCTCAACACGCGGCGCGTTACGTTTGACGACGAAAAAAGAGCGCGCTATTGGAAGGCGCTTAAAGAGACGGATATGCAAATTATCGTTCGCTCGGGCGATACCTGGGGCGGCGCCGCGGTTCTCGAAGAATTCTGTCAAATGTGCTATACGAACAGGGATATTGACAGCCTTAAAACTGTTGAAAAAGAACTTGAAAACCTGAAAGGAGCAAACGTAAGGTCGTACCGGGCGCGCGTTCGCAACGAGATATTGCTTATCGACGTTCATAAGGCGATCGACGAAAAGAACGACCGCGAACTCGAAAAACTGATCGAACAATATGAGGACGCCGCGATCGAAGGTTCTCTGACCCTGCAAAACGCCTTTTTCTATCGTTTACGAACGTTTGTCGACCCAATCGTCGATTACAATCCGCAACTCGGAGAAAAAGCAAAACAGGCGATTATAAGAGGATACGAAAACTCAATTTGTCCCCTTCTGGCGGAATCGAAAATTTTGAAATAGAGCCAAAACGCAAATTTGGAGTAAACCATGAATGACAAAAACCCTTTCTTTCTCCAAGCGACGACCGTCGCCGTGTGCCTGATATTACTCACGGGCGCGAAACTCTTTTCCGCAGACGGCGACTGTCGACTTAACGACGACGGAACAATATTGGAACGTTATCTCGGTTCCGGAGAAACGCTTGTCGTTCCCGAAGGCGTTCGGGAAATCAACCCCGACGCGTTCGGATTTAATTCGCCCTTGAAGACGGTCGTCCTCCCAAAAAGTTTCGAGGTCGCGGAAGGTCTGTTGTTCAAAAATTGCAACATGATAGAATCGGTCGACGTCGCCGGAGACAATCCTCGATATCGCTCCATCGACGGCGTTTTGTTCTCAAAAGACGCCAAAACGCTTCTCTTCGTTCCTCCCAAAATAAGCGTGGATTCTTACGTCGTTCCGGAGGGCGCGGTTAGCGTAGGAGAGGGCGCGTTCCAAGGATGTTCTTCATTGTCTTCCGTTACTATCTCGAAAACTGTCCAATCAATTGGAAAAAATGCCTTTTGCGGCTGTTCGTCTTTGACGTCCGTCGACATTCCCGAATCTGTCGAAAAGATCGGGCACGGCGCGTTCTCGGGTTGTCGATCGCTCAAAGCGATTAACGTCGCGGAGAAGAATTCCCAATATAGCTCGATCGACGGCGTTCTGTTCACAAAAGACGCCAAGACGCTCGTCGACATGCCGGACGGAACGGAAACAGACGCCTATGTCGTCCCCGAAGGCGTTGAAGAGATCGCGCAACGGGCCTTTGCAAGTAGTCCTAACCTGAAATCGATCGTTCTTTCGGAAACCGTCGAAATAATTGGAGATATGGCGTTCTATTCCTGCTCCTCGCTCGAGTCGGTCGTCGTTCCGAAGAACGTCGGGAAAATCGGAATCGGCGCGTTCGACAATTGCGGCTCGCTGACGTCTATCGACGTCGCTGAAGACAATTCTCAATTTCAGACGATCGACGGCGTTTTGTTCTCTCAAAACGGTAAGACGCTTGTTTTCGCGACGAAATCAATGAAGAACGAACGGTACGTCGTCCCCAAAACAACAGAAACGATTATCAGCGGCGAGGCGTTTAATCTTTGTCCGTCGTTAAAGGAAATCGTTCTCTCCGAAAGCGTCGGGGAGGTTGGACGCGGCGCGTTCTCCGACTGCTCTTCGCTGACGTCGATCGACGTTGAAGAAAGCAACAGGGAGTTTCGCTCGATCGACGGCGTTCTCTTTACCAAAGACGGAAAGACTCTCATTCGCTATCCGGCGGGAAGAAAGGACAGAGCGTATGCCGTTCCCGAAGGCGTCGAAAAGATCGAAAGCGGCGCGTTTAAAAATTGCTCCCAGCTGACCTCTATCGTTCTTCCCGAAAGCGTTGAAAGTATCGGCGACTTTGCGTTTTTCAGTTGTTCGTCGTTGGCGGCGATCGTTCTTCCGAAAAACGTCCAGGAAATCGGCGACGCCTCCTTTTGCTATTGTTTCTCGTTGAGATTTTTCAAAATTCCGGAAAACGTCAAATCGATTGGGAATTCCGCGTTTGAAGGTTGCGCTTCATTTACCAAAATAACCGTTCCGGAAAGCGTCGTAAGCATCGATCAATTCGCGTTTGTAGGTTGCTCAAAGTTAACGTCGATCGTTATCCCGACAAGCGTAGAAAATATCGGCATATTAGCGTTTTGGGGCTGCGAAAAATTGACTGTTCGCGCCCCCAAAGGATCCTACGCCGAACAATTTGCGCTCAACAACAATATCAAATTCGAACCGATCGAATAAAATCGCGACGCCAAATCGCATATCGATCCGGGGACTGACGTCCCCGGCTAACCGCATTGATTACCGCTCATTGGAGAAATCCATGAACAAAATACTGGCCGTTTTTCACAAAGAGTACCTGGAAACAAGATCCTTCACGCTTGTCTTCCTGCTCGCGGGGCTGCTCTTTCCCCTGATCGGAGCGCTTCGCCCCAACTACGACGATATCGGGATATTTTCGATTCTCCTTGACGAAGCTCCCGTCGCGCTCGGGGGGATCGTCGCCGTCTGGCTCAACGCGACGTTTCTCTGCGCGGCCGCCTTTGCGAGAGAGCGCGAAAACGGAACGTTTCAGACGTTGCGACGCGTCGAATCCGACTGGCGCGTCGCCGCCGCCGGAAAATTCGGATGCGTCCTCGTCTCGACGCTGATCCTCGCCGCGTTCTTTCTTATCGAAACGATTCTCGTCGCGAAACTCGACGGGCGTCGTCCGTTCGTCGCGTTTGAACGCGCGATTCAATACAATTCGACCGACTTGTCGCTCGCCCTTGCCGCCGCGGTCGCCGCGACGGCGTGGAACTGGGGCGTCTTCTGGACCGGGCGTTCCTCGCGTCAGATGACCGCGATTTTTCTGGCGGTTCTATGTCCTCTCGTCGTCGGAATGACGGCGGAAACGCTTATCGCGACGATATTTGGCAAAACGGAATCGTTGAGCGATCCGGCGATTCAACGCGCGGTTCTCGCGGGCGTCGTCGAAGCGACCGGTTTGCTCGCGCTCGTCGCCGCCCCGTTCAAAGGCCGATTCGGGTATCGGGAAACTGAAAAACGCGTCGTCGACGCGTCGAACGCCGCGCGACCTGACGCCGACTGGAATCGCGTCGACGTCGACAAAAAAAGTTCTCAGTTCTCGACGCTCGTCTCTCACGTTTTTGCGGAAGGGGCGCTCCTGTCGCGATCGCCGGCCGCCCCGCTGTTTGAACTGGCTTTTCTGTTCCTGCTCGCGTCGATTACGTATGCGTTCTATTACGGCTTGAACCGCCGCGGCGCGAGTTCCGAAGCGGCGGCGTTCTTCTGGTTTTATTATCTTTGCTTCGCGTCCGGTTTGTTCTCCGACATGAAAAAAGACGATTCGGTCGTCAGAGAACGGCTGAGCGTCAGTCCGGGCAAATACTGGCTCGCCAACGCGGTTCCGGCGTTTGTCGTAAGTCTGGCGCCTTTGGTCGCGTACGTTCTGTTCTCCCTGACCGATCTCATTGCGCGCGAGGACGCTTCGCCGGACCTGATCGAGTTTGGCGCGACGCTTTTTTTGATGTTTTGCGTTTCTCTTTGGAGCGCGGCGTTAAAAGGAAGCAGAATCGTCGTCTGGACGATCGCCCTTGCCGTCTTCTTTGCGGCGGCGCTCAGTTTGGATTCGATCGTTACGCAAATGAAATTGAAGAACGTTTCCGGAGCCGTCCTCGAGGGGGACGTTACGAGCGCCGTTCTCCCGATCCTTAACGTAGTCGTCGAACTCGTCTTTTTAGTCGCGTCGTATCGAATCGTCGTCGGACGCGCGCGCTATCGCAAAACGCCCCGGAGCGTCGCGATTCCGGCGGCGGCGACCGTCGTTCTGATCGCGCTGGCGGCGATTTGCGCGATCCCGAAATTGCCCGGCGCGACTCACAAAAGAGAATTCGACGCGGCGGCGTTTCCCCAAAGCAAAGAGGAATACGTCCGACTTGTCGACGCGGCGAGAAAGAACGTCGAGCCCGCGCAACTGCCGTCCCTCTTTACGACGTCGGACGGACAAGACGCCGTCGCCGTCGAATTAAACGACCTGCGCGAGCGGTTCGTCGACGCCTGCGAGCTGACGAGACGCCGCGCCGCGTCGTTCGTCGACGCGGACGACGCCGAAGCCGCGTTCTACGCCGCGCTTAGAAAAGCGCTCGACGACGATTCGCGCCCCGTCCCGGAAACGACCGAACCCGACGCGCTCGCGCGGTTCCTCGCCGACGTTCCCTATATCAGACCGACCTCCGAACAACAGGCGGACAATAATTACCTCTTCGCCCAATTTGGCGACCTCGCCGGCGGCGTCAAATCGACCCAGGCGGAGAGAGTGTTGACCGAAGCGCGCGACAAAAACGACAACGTCTGGCGCCGCGCTTTGTGGAACGCGACGCAAACGGTTCCTTTCAGACTCGACTTCCGAATGAAAAGAGTTCAGGGCGACAAAACGATAATGTACAGGGAGTTTCCCCGTTCTTACGACCAATCCGCCAAAACGTCGCGATACAACGCGATACTCGAAGCGCTTGATCCGACGAATCGGTCGGCGCAAAACGAGATTATGAGAAGGCTCCTCGTCTTGAGACTCGCCGCTCAAACGCCGGCTCCGGAAGAACGGCCCTGGGAGTCGATCGCCGCTATTTCCATGAGAAAACTGGTTCCGGAAACGCCAACGACCCCGCTCGACGCCGGCGATTCGCCTCTGATCGCTCTTCCGCAACGCCCCGAATTGTCCGAACCTTGCGCCGACCCGGAGACGCTGGTTCCGTGTCTCGACGAACAGGGTCGCGCGCTCATGACGCCCGTCTACCGATCCGCGATTCGGAAGATCGCCGAACAGATCGACGCCGACTCGTCAAAAACGGTATTCGCGGCGCATTACGATCCAAACGCGCCGCTAAAACGATTGGCGAGCGTTCCGAAACGCTCGCCCAACGCGGCGAACGACGAGATCGTCCCCTATGAATTCGCCAACCTGTATCCCGTTTTCACAACAAACGGTTCCCCAATAATGGATTCGGACGGAAGTCGCTATTACTTCGCGCTTTACAACGACGTCGACGCCTACGACGAACCGGTCGTTTTCGTTCCGGAACCGGTCGACAAGGCGCCCGACTTCGACTGCGGCGGCGCGACGCTCCTGACCTCGCGCGACGGCGTCAAAACGGACGGGCCGCAAATCAGCCGCGTCCGGGCGCTCTTCCCGTTCCGAGCGGACGGCGAAAATTCAAGCGTCGTTCCCGGATTATGGCTCTTGCGTTCCAGATCGGAAAACGACGGCGAACAAGTCGCGAGCGTCAAATTTCTCGATTCGACGGGCAAGGAGCCGCTCAATAAAGACGGCGCTCCCCAATACGCTCCAAAGCGCGGACTGTTCCCCGACAAACGCCGTATTTACAAGCCGGGCTACGCTTACGCGATCGACCTGCCTTCGGAATTCGTCTTCGATTCGACGCCGCGCAATCGCAAATTTGGGCGTCCGGCCGGCGCGTCCCCGGTCGAGTTGCGCGCCGTTCGCGCGACGGAATCGGGCGAATACGTCGCGTTCAACTCCAAGGATCTAATTGTAGAAAACAAACGAGTTTACACGAACTTTCCCGCCGTCGCGTTTCTGACGACGAGCCAATGGATTCTCAATCCCTCGTTGGAACTCGAACAGCGCGGGTCCCCGGTTCTACTGGTCGAGCCTCTGGAGCCGACGACCTTTGCGGAGCCGGACGCTTCGGAAGAACCGACGCCGGAAACGCGATATTACGCGTTTTATAAGCGATAACGGAAACGGAACCGCATTCTCCAAATTGAAAAACGATTATTTTCGCAAAAGACAACGAAGGTTAACTATGAAGCGCAAAACCGCGTGCATATTGGGAACAATAGCGCTCCTGGCGACGGCGACTCTGGCGGCGAGTCTGGGAAGCGCGGAATACCTGTTCGCCAAACTGGCTGTCATCGGTCTCAGCCGTGAGAATGAACGACAAAGGGACGAAATCGAACGCGCAATAGGAAAAAACGCCGACCTGTTTTACATACCGCCGAACGAAACCTCTCGCTTTTACGCGTTGCGTCATCAGCAACTCTCCGAGGATTTAAACAAATTGGCCCGAAAATCGGGCGCCGCCGTCGACGAAAAGAGACGCCGATATTGGACCGCGCTTAAAGAAACGAAATTGCGGATACTTTTTCATCCCGACACGGACCGTCCTCTTGTCGCAAACCGCAGCGCTTACTCAAATTGCGATTATCACGTTCAGCTCTACTGCGAACTGTGCGGCATGACCAAAGACGTCGACGGGATCAAAAAACTGGAAAAAGAACTTGCCGAATCGAATTTCAGCCAAGCGGCGATTGAGAGTTATCAGAGATACGCGCGCGTTCAGGAGCTGAAGGTCGAAATCGCCGTCGCCGTCGAGGAGAAAAACGACGCCGAACTGGAAAAACGCGTCGCAACATTAGAAGAGGTTGCTATTAACGACGCCATGTCCCCGGAAACCGATTTCGCGAGCCAGCTTCCGTACCTGCTCCAAATGATCGACTCGTACAATCCCGCGCTGGGCCAAAAAGCAAGAGAAATTATAAAAAAGGGTTACGAAGAATCAGTCCGACCGGCCCTGGCCGACGCCTACCCCCTAAAAGCCGGCGACAGGACGGTTCGCGCTACCGCGCGGAAATAAAAGAGCCGATCTCGTTCGCCAAGCCCATAGTCGCCAACCGCGACGCCAAAACGCATAAACGCAACCTCAAGCCTTGGGAAAAACCTCATGAACAAAATACTCGCCGTTTTTCGTAAAGAATGCAGAGAAACAAGAATAACGACGCTGATCTTCCTACTCGTCGGTCTTCTCTTTCCGCTGATCAAACTCGGACTCCGCCGCGGTTCCTCCGATACGCTCGCGTCTCTCCTTTACGTCGATCCCTTCGCGTGGGGAGGTTTCCTTGCCGTTTGGCTCAACGCCGCTATTCTGTGCGCGACGTCCTTCGCGCGGGAACGCGAAAACGGGACCTTCGAAACGCTCCGACGAATTACCTCGGACTGGCGCGTCGCCGCCGTCGGGAAATTCGGATACGCGCTCGTCTCGTCCCTCGCGCTCGCGGCGTTCTTCTACGTCGAATCGTTTGTCGCCGCTAAAATAGGCGGTTATCGACCGTTAGAGGGTTTTCGCGCCGTCACGTCCGATTTTTTCGATTTCGCGCTTGTCTTCGCAACGACGACCTTTTGCTGGGGAGTCTTCTGGACGGGCCGCGTTTCCCGTCAAATGACGTCGATCTTCTTAACCTTTCTGTGTTCAATCCTCATAACCGCCGTCGCGGGCTGGCTCGCCGTGTCGATCTTAAAGTTAACAAGCGTTGAACGTCTATGGTTTATCAAGCAGATCGTCGGCGGCGTCAGTCTGTTCCCGCTCGTCGCCTCGCCGTTTAAAGAAAAATTTGGGTATTGGGATAATGAAAATAAGGACGTTTCGACGTCGTCCGAAAACGGCTCGGGCGACGCCTGGAGCCGTGTCGACGTTCAAAAGAAAAGCCGCGCGTTTCCGACGCTACTTTCGCTCGCCTTTACCGACGCGGCGATTCTCTTTAAATCCCCGATCTCGATACTTTTCGAATTGTCGATTCTGTCGGCGTTATGCGCGTTTCTGTACGCCGTCGATTATTCGCAAGCGAAGGACCGTTCCATATACGCGCTCCTTTTTTACTTCATGCTCTTTTCGTCCGGATTATTTCTGGACTCGAAAAAAAAGGATTCGCTCGTTCAGGAACGGCTCGGAGTTGAACCGAACGCGTATTGGTTCGCCAATGCGTTGGCGGGGCTTGTCGTATGGTCGTTTGTCTTTATCGCGTTTGTTTTGACCGTACCGTACGGACGCCACCTCGACGAACAGTGCATGCGTTCCACCCTGTGCGCGCTCCTTATCTGGGGATTTGGTCTTTCTCTCTGGTGCGCGGCGCTCAACGCGAGCAGACTTGTCGTCGGAGCCGTTACGTTCGTCGTTTTCTCTTTCGCTACCGTTTTTGGAGGAGGCGTCATATATTTCGCCGCGCCCCAGTTTTTCGGATTGGAGAACGCCGTTTTCGCGATTCCGTTCGCCGGTTTGCTTTTAGCGTCCGTTTTCGCGATCGCGTCGTACAATATCGTAACCAGACGCGCCATTAATCGCAAAGCGATATGGAGCGTCGCGATCCCGACGATTCTGATCGTCTCCGCGGCAATGTTTCTCTTGAGAATTCGCGCGTTATAATTCGCGCGTTCACGAAGCGGCGTTTGTCGTCTTACTTCGAAGGGACGACTCAAAACTTCCGTTAAAAGAAACATGCCAAACAAAAAATTGTCCAGGAAGACTTCATGAAAAATAAAGTGTTGTTACTGATCGGAATAGCGTCGCTCCTCATAACCGCGACGGCGCTGATATTGGCGGCGCGCGGTCGTCAATATATGCTGGAAAACAACAATACGGCTCTCAGAAGCTATCGAGGAAAACAAAACGACGTCGTCGTTCCTCAAGGCGTTAAAGAAATTGGAGATCAGGCGTTTTCTCATCGCGAAACGCCCGAATCGGTCGCGCTTCCACAAGGTCTCAAAAAAATAGGACGTCTCGCGTTCCACGGTTGTCCGAACCTGAAGTCGATCGAAATACCCGAGGGAGTCGCGAGCATTGAAATCATGGCGTTTGCCGAATGTCCCAAACTCGAGTCGGTCGTCCTGCCCCAAAGCCTCGTAAAACTTGGAAGCAAAGCGTTTTTCAAATGCGATTCCTTAGCGTCGGTCGTTTTTCCCGAATCGGTCGATGAAATCGAAAGCGAAACGTTTTCAGAGTGCCGTTCCCTGCAGTCGATCGTCATTCCAAATTCCGTCAAAATCATTGGAGAAAAAGCGTTTTCATTGTGCGGGAAGCTACGTTCGGTAGAAATATCCGATTCCGTCGAAGAAATTGGAGAATACGCGTTTTTCTATTCAGGAGTAACGTCGGTCTCGCTTTCAAAGAACCTTTCCGTCATAAGACGAGGAGTTTTCCTGGAATGTCCCTTAGGAACAGTTGAACTTCCAGAATCCGTTAAAGAGATTGAACCCAGAGCCTTTGAGAATTGCCGCGTGTTGAAAAAAGTCGTCTTTTCGAAAAATTGCGCAAAAATAGGAGAAAACGCGTTCAACAATTGCAATTCTTTAGAGGCGGTCGTTCTTCCGAACAGCGTTGAAGAAATTGGAGAAGGCGCTTTTCGCGGTTGTTATCAATTAACGTCGCTCGTCTTGTCGAAAGGGATAAAAAAGATTGAAAAAGAAACGTTTTCGATTTGTCAGACCTTGACTTCGGTCGACGTCCCCGAAAACGTCGAAACAATCGGAGACGGCGCGTTTTCAGATTGTCTCCAATTGAAGTCGGTCATCCTTTCCGAAGGAGTTCAGGAAATTGGAAAAGGGGCGTTCTCGAATTGTAAATCGTTAGAGTCGATCGTTATCCCCGACAGCGTGAAGACAATAGACAAAGACGCGTTTGTCAATTGCAACTCACTGACGATTCGCGCCCCCAAAGGCTCCTACGCCGAACAATACGCGCTCGAAAACGAAATCAACTTCGAGCCGCTTGAATAACCGCAAAAGCCCCAAAAAGAAAACGCGCCGACGCGCTGTTCCCAAACGACGCGACGGTCC
>JAEEGL015636467.1_pt1 | contig 10845 bp, 9 predicted proteins | sample 9134231 | NCBI WGS metagenome assembly JAEEGL01 (sample SAMN16246548, study PRJNA631951) | gut metagenome | biome: gut microbiome; feature: rumen; material: fiber-attached | host: Bos | place: Iran: Karaj | collected 2018-10
GAGATCCGGAATCCCTTCTTCAAGGGCTCTTACGGGGTCAAGGCACCCAGCGTCATCACGCTGAGCAAGTCAGAGCGCACGCCATCCTGCTGCGTCTTTGAGGGCTTCATGGATTTCCTGTCCTACCAGACGCTGCTGGCCCGGTACAACGCCCCGGTCTTCAATCCGGTTCCCCGGGATTGCATCATACTGAACTCGACCAGCATGGTCCAGAAAGCTGTTCCCTTCATTCAAGTCTATGACGTAGCTTTCACATATCTTGATAATGACGCAGCTGGTCAGCAAGCAACTGATGCTATTGAAGCAGTCATGTATGACCGGACGATTAGGATGTCAAGCCGTTTCTCGGAGTTCAATGACTTGAACGATTACTTGAAAGGAAGATATGTCCCTTAAATTGAATTCCATTTCTCTTCGAAGCTGAAGAGATCGATATCAGGATCTTCGCAACTGTATGGGAGCAGACAATCTAAAGTGGTTTTGCTTGTAATTCCGAATCCTTGATATCGATTCTTCAGCATGATAAGTTTGTGTCGCCGGATGTTATTAGTCGCATTGTCATAGCAATCCTTGCAAAGACCAGTGAGGGTTGATGATACTTTATCACGAGATAACATCCACCCTTGCCAAGCTTTCATTTCGTCCTCAAGAACACTTCTCAGTTCAGAGACGGAATAACTGTATTCTGGCTCGAAGAAACTCTCATCTTTGAAGAAATCCATGAAACGGAGGTACTCCTTCAAGACGCTGCTGTTGTCGATTTGCGCATGACGTTCAATCTCATACTGCCCGATTAAACTCTTTCTATGTGCGATATGATAGTCAAGGCTGTCAGTTAAGGCGAAATAGAAATCTTCCATCGATAAGGCCCTCATTTGGGCGTTATCATATGCAATGCCACCTATCGCCATCGGCCAGGCGGATCCAACCATTCCGTCTGGACTGCCATCGATAATCTGAAATGCGGAGTTTAGTGCCTCATGGTAATTGATCCATGCATTCTCCTCTTCTTTCAATAAGTCGGCAGTCTTCTCGTTTGAGTGACGAATAGCTTCTCGTACTAGGATTCTGTCATAATACTCTTGGAAGTCACTTTCAAGACCGGCATAGAAATTCAATTCCCATTGGCTTTGGGGTTCGAATAATAAAAGACCCTGGATCGTATTCTTTAATACATAGAACTTGTCGAATTCCGAGTCTGGCTGAATGAATGGCAATGAGTTATACTGCATTAGACGCCAGGTAGTAAAATCATCATTCTTTAGATTGTCTCCATCGCCGTACCATATCTCGACAAAATCCTGAATGGTCATATACTGATTCATATTGGCATAGTACCCCTGAAGGTATCTTCTAGAAACAGAATCTGGACGATTCTTCTCTTCGCAGAGAGCCTTCCATGTATTCACTTGTTCTTCACTAGGAATGTTAAAATAGTATTCGTCATTTGAGATATCCCTCCAGTAGTGGAAAACAGAGATTTCTTCATCCCAATCTAAATCGGCATCAGCACCGTGATTTTCATAGTAAAGATCTTGACACGTGGGGTTCCCATTCGCACCGTTTACGGTTATATCAACAACTTCAACTTTTTTCGTTTGGTTAAGATATGCAGTATTTCTGTTCTCGCCTTTAGTGTTATTGTTCTGCCTGAAATTACAGCCCAGAACAAGAAACGAGGTTAACAGTAAAATGGAAAGAAAGCTTGTTTTCATAATCATCACTATTCCGCAGGAGATGTCGCCTGAAGTAAGCGCCCAATAGTCTTCTTGGATTTCCCGTATAGTCCATCGTGCATATTCACGAGGACATCAATGACTTTGAAGAGAGTATTAATCTCATCAATATTGATAGACGTTGGAGTGTTATGAGCCTTTTCCGCAAAAGTAAGCATTTGATTTTTGCTCTCGTCACCCACTTCAACTACCAGTAAATTCCAATGGCTCTTCTTAATTATCCCTCTACAATACTGTTCAAAATCAGCAACGTAATTACAAAGACGATCATAATCATCTTGATCGCGGCGTGTTGGCCTTGTAAGTTCTTCATACAATCTGTCCCTCTTTTGTTGCATTTCCACCAACTCTGGATAGAATGTTTTAACATAAAAAACAGAGTCATAAGCCCACATTAGCGCGTCGCGGTCGTTCTCTGATGTATTGTCAATCAGATATTTATATATTGAAGCATCTATTCTTTTTGCTTTTTCAGCCAACCCTTCCAAATATGCTTTATGCTCCTCAATCGGAATCTGCTTTTTTTTATAAATAGTACCGCCATAGGATATTTCCTTGGCTGATATGCTTCCGTCTAATACTCCTTGCAAGATAGTCATATCATTTTTAGCCGTTTCATAATCAGACAAAGTCTGGGCATTTGCTTCTGTGAGTGGAGAATCGTTAACAATGGGTAAAGCGTCTCTGTCAAAGGTCGTTATCTCACGTGATAAAAACGGTCGCAAATCAAGAGGGACATAATTCTCTGAGATATATTGCTCGGTCCACGAGGAGAACTCATTATCATCTATTATAGTTAGTGGATGCTCTGGGTCCTGCTGAATCAAAGAGAACAACTTATCAGATACCTTTTTCTGAATACAATCAGGGACAAGAGACCACGACGGAATAGGGCTCGAAATGGACCTACTATACCCTGATGCGGCGGCGTTAGCTAGTCTTTCCTTTAGGGAAGGATGCGAAGCCCAAACATTTTTCACCTCAATTCTAGACGGAGCCTTAACGTTGTTATACGGCATCGTCATAGGAACGTCATATTTCAATGTGGGAAGGCAATTATCCGGATTCAGACCATCGGCAACCCTCCTGCCCGTGAAATAATTCCCAATAATTCTGTTTTCACGTAACAGCGCGTTCACATAATCTCTATAAGCACTGTCCTCGTCAGAAAGGACGTCAATCTTACACATGGCGGAGATGAAGGCCTCTTTACCAACTGTGGAGCACGAGATATTATCAGCATCAAATTCCATCTGACGAGAAAGCTTCAGATACGCTTTTTGAACGAAGCGATACATTCTGAAATTGAGTTTCTTGATGCCGTTGGTTAAGGCGCGGGTGATATGCCCGAACCAACGAAATATTGAAGTGTCAGATCTTTGCCATTTATCAAGAAGGCGGTCCCACCAGTCCTCTTCATAAATCAGATTATAGAGAACGGAATTAGTGACATAAACGGTCGAACCGACCTTCATACTCTTTTGGCTGAAGTGCCCAAATTCGTGCGCCAGAACTGATTTCACTTCTTCCACACTGGTCCCTTCAAATAAGCCAAGGCCAATCTCTATGTTTTTCCTTACAGGAAAGAATATGCTCCAGAAACTTGTATCATAAAAGACACAAGCGTTGACATCAGTCGTAAGATAGACATGCTTAGGTCGTTTGCATTCAACGGAATCTGCCAAATCATTAATAACTGAGAACAGTTCCGGGCAATCTTCTTGTGTAATCTCTACTCGTTCCGGCTTCTCATTCTTCGTGAATGAAAAAAGAGGCTTTATCAAGTAAAGTCCAAACATGCCCGCCAAGCACCATACTCCTAAGATTGCAAGAAGCAACAATATCAGAAGACGTCCGCCTCTTATTTCAGGGAGCACATAGATGACCATGTACTTTGTGAAAAAGAATGCTGCAATAAAAATAACGGCACCTAATGCTATGAGCAGGAGGTAATACAAAAGGAAAGCGGCGATTCTCAATAATACATGGGTGGCTTCGCCCTTGATATTTGGTTTAGAGTGCATAATCCGGATGCATTAGTCGTTATTAATCGATATTTTCAATATGATATTTCCGCCCAGAACTCTTCGGGTAAATTAATGTTTTCCTCTTGAATGGCATCTACGAAAAGAGGTGCGATTTCTTTATCAGTAAAGCCAGCTATTCCACATCCGATACGTGTAACGAGGAATCGCAGTTCCGGATGCTCTTTCGCAAAGGTAATAAAACCGTCAACATAAGGTTTGATCGTTTCCACGTCTCCTTGCATGGTCGGAATTGCATAACTCTTGCCCTGAAGTCCTGTCCCCTGTCCCCAGATTGCCCCGAAGTGTTCGTATGCAGCTCTCGCTGCGCCTCCGCCATGCATGCCGGCCAAATTAGAGCCAAAAACAAAGATTTCATTATCCGACAACTCTTCAATAAGCTTCGGAGTAATCCTTCTTTCCCAGTTTTCCGGGCGTGCGCAGAAAGCGAATAAGGGCAGGTTCAGTTTACCATAGTCTGTCTTTGACTGGACAGCGGCAAGTATCTTTTTGAATATAAGAGGGAACGGCCTCATAACCCGAGCAATCATTTCCGGGGGTATCTGTTGATAATACGCCTCTGCTATACCGCCAGTAATACAGGCTAATGTGTCACTATCTCCACCTAGAGAGACAGCTTTGCGCATGGCATCCTCGAAATCTGTTGAATCCAGAAAGGCAATGATAGCCTGCGGCACAGTCCCCTGACAACTAGATTCCCAATGATAGATGGGGTGCCAATAATCGTAGGTCTTATGAAGATCGTAATGGTAAGTATTCTCAATGTAGTTGCGGATGTCCTCCTTGGACTTGCCGTTTCTGGCCATCCAGATTGCGGCTGCTGTTGCCTGTGCTCCCTTGATTCCTTCCGGATGGTTATGCGTGATGGCCGCTGAAATAGCGGCCACACGCTCTGTCTCTTCCAGCGTATCAAAGAACCATCCAACGGCACTTACGCGCATAGCGGAACCATTACCCCAAGAGCCATAAGGGTGGCGACCGGTCTTAGAGTCATATGGAGCCTTGCCATACTTATCATCAAAGTTGTATAATCCATCTGGGTAGAACAGCCAGGTATGGAATCCTCCACCGTATCCGCCCATTGGACAAGGGCACTTTTCCCCGAACATCACCATGGTGTCTTCCAGCCCCTGGTAACTATGTTCCTTGTCCTTCAGCAACCAATAGGCGACAGCCATAGTCATAACGCTATCATCCGTGTAGGCACTGTTGCCAAGGAACAGCGTGAAGTTATAGTCTTTTGTGTTATGGAATTCATAGGCGGAACCTATTGTGTCCCCTGTAATTGCTCCTAGCATACTTTTCTCGTTTCTCCTGTAAAAATACGAACTATCTGTTTATCGTCATAGTGTAGATGATTATTTCCTGCAAATAAAGCTATTCCTCAAACACTAACGGGAATACTTTGGCATCTTCCATCTTGGCATGTTGCAGGAATTGCTTTGCAACCACTGCTCCGTCTTCATTGGCTTCAATAAGTACTGTTGTCAGTTCAATGCACTTCTGATAGTTGCCGAGTTCTCTGTACATCTCAGCCACGAATAAAGCATTACCCTCATTAAGATTAATCAATTTATGAAGGACTTCTACATGCTTCTTAACCAGTGCTGGCGAAAGTATCGGGACAGATTCCACTCGGTTTCTTCCTCCATATACATCGTTGAAGATGAATAGCCAAAGAAATAATAGCTGATTCAATCTTTCGTCTGTGAGAGAATCCGATGACAACTCGTCATAAGCGGCATCTATCTGCTCAAAAGACAGTTCTCCGAAACGATTCGTAAGAGTTTCTTCTTGAACCGTCTTCCATTCAGAACCTATTTGAGATTGTTCTTCTTTCTTTGCCTTCTTCCGCCAAAGAAACTGTGGTTTGTTCTGTTCTGATGGAAGAGCCTTCGCATTCCCATCTTCATAGAAGAAAAAGTGTCCACAGTGAGGACAGTATTGTATTAGAGATGGCTGGGGCAACATAGGGAATTCCCGCTTGGAATCAGACCAAATGGTTCCGCCAAACGTGTTTCCGGAAGCAATTGACATAATGTGTTTATGCCCGCTGCAGTGCGGACAAGTTAGTCTACAAGGAGGTCCTGGTGTCATATGGCATTTATGTTTTACTTAATCTCGTGGATATATATTGATCGTGGATGTTCACCAAGAACATCGTGGGTGACATTGCATATCCAGAGTTCGAAGCCGACCGCATCGTACTGCTGTGCCATTGGCCCAGTTAGAATGTATGTCGCTCCCCACTGGTTATGTGCTTTCATGATTAGTTTGGCGATAAAAGAGCCAGCGGTGTTGTCGTCAGAGACAGTAATGAAGACTTCATCACGCCCTCCCTTTAGCGCATTTACTTCTTCGAGAAATGTATCACTTCCAGAGACCATTTCGTTCTCCTCAAGCGTGTGGTTAGGGACATCAGCGTACCAGCCCATTTGCGGGCCTGCGCCGATCTTAAAGAATCGGACTGTTTTCTGCATTTAGTTAGTGTTTAAATAAGAGACGCATTTATATACGACGGTCAGTAAAAAAAGTTTCATTCGCCCTTCTATGCGTTTCTGATGGTGTTATTATGATGCCACTTGTTTTGATGAGGTCAGATATCTACGAAGCACGCGGTCTCGTTCATAATCGTTCCTCCTTTCCCTAAAATCCTTGACAGCTCCAAGGATCTGTTCAATATAGTACTGGATACTCTGCCGGAACGATGCCGCGTCCTCGTGTCTGGCATCCAAATAGAAGAGCAACTGTTCTTCTTGTTCATCCACCATTACCTTCACCATATCCCAATAGCGATTGATGTCATTAGCGGCATCCACCATGCTTTTGATTCCTTCTTCGTTTTCGTTAAAGCGGTATCTGTCAGCAACGGTGACAATAGGTAACCTACTGTAATTGATTTCTATCTTGCCTTCTTCTGTTTCGATCAGGACGAAATCGTCTATCGTCTTACAGGCGAAATCAAGATCTTTGAGAATGGCCACAACGGTTTCGCCGTGTAGCTTGTGCGATGAAGAGCCAGCATCTTGACCAGACGCCGGGATTAGATCTAAATCCTCCATGAGTGCTTGAACCTCCCTGGACTCATCTCCAGAAAGGCTGTCTGCCTCAAGTCTCCTTACTCGCTGTGCGAGTTGCTCTATCTGATATTCGTATTTGTCCATTTCCTTTAATTTGTAAATAACGGCAGGCCCGCATGCTCCCTTTCACGCATTGTTACAAGCGGGCCTATCATGCCGTTATGACAGAAGCTTGCTCTCTGTTTGACCCGCAGACGTAAAGGGGTTTACCGTCAGAGCAGCATCTCGTTTCTCCTTAACCAAGTTTTCATAGAACTCGTTCATCTTCCGACGACCATCATCGATGAGGCCTAGATATCGCGTAAGGTTTTCCTGGAAGCTGGCGTTATTTGCATCAAGCGCAGCTACCAGGAATCGTAGTCCAGTCTCACCTTTATCCTCGTCGAAGATTGCTTTTATCATCATCAACTCATCGGACATAAGGTGTGCAGCCTGCTTGAGTAGATCCATCTCCCATTCTTTCGTGTCGACCCCATACTGCCTCATTACGAAGACAGAAGGAAGCCTGCCGGTCTCCACATAGAACGGCTCCCCGGCTACCATGAAACGGATCCAGTTTTCTTTTACATCCGGGACATAGCCCGCATGTCGGATAGCTTCTTCTATCCCGTCAACTGTCAGTGGCCCGTTTGGAGATACGGATTCTTTATCCGCCATTCGCTCTTGCATAGCTTCCAACCGTCCTTTCATCAGGCCGTTCTCAACCGTAAGTTTGGTATTCTTATTGTCTTGAAAAGACAGCATTACCAGGAGTAGTACGCTGAACACTCCAAGGATAATAGTCAGGACTAACATAGCTTAGTGCTTAATAATCAGTTTGTTGTTCTCATTGTCAATGGTTATGGTTCCGAAGCGTTCCATCGCGCTTTGGCCAAGAAGAAGTGGCGCTTTCTGACTCTTAACAACAGATGCATCCACGTTATGAAGGACCGCATCACCAATCTTAACCTCCCGCAGAGTAATGACGGTTCCTTCGTTGATCTGGCCATTGGCAACTTGATAATATCGTTTCCCCTTAATGTCCTTGTCTGCCAGGTAGCCGTTCTTAAGCATAAAGTTGGCTTCTACTGAAGAAATTGTGACGTCTGAAGCGCCGGTGTCAAAGATCATCTGCAACGACAGCCCATTGATGTCGCAGGGAATCTCGAAGGTTCCTCCAGGATTGCGCTTGACAGCAATCTCTGTTACCGCTTCTTCTTTCTCAGGCATTGCCAGCTCAGACTGCCTAAGGTATTCCGCGTGTTTAGCTTCATACTCTTCAATCAGCGCCTTGAACTCAGGAAGTTCCCGAATTGCGTCCATGTCATCATCGACGGTGATATGGGAGAAACTGCGATAGCCTTTCTCAAAAGCTGTTCGCAGTGCAGCAATAGCTTCATCCAGTCTCCCCATCCGGGAGAGCAGACAGGCACGATCATAATGATTACCAGCATCATCAGGGTCAGATTCGACTATCTTGTCCATCCATTCCTCGGCTTCTTCATCCTTCCCCAAGAAATGAAGGGCATACATTCGGCAGCTGCTTCCGTCCGCCAATGTGTCTAGCTGCAAGACCCTTTCAAAGTCGGTATATGCTTCCTCCTTGTTCCCGTCTTGAAGGAGTAGCTCACCTCTCATGAGGTAGAGGTATGGATAGTCATCGGTCATCTCGATTCCTATGTTATAGTCTTCCAACGCCTTCTTCTCCTCCCCTTTCATCTCATAGCACCAGCCGCGTCTATAGTATGTATAGCCAATCTCCGGAGAGTCTTCTATGGCTGCCGATAAATCAGCAATTGCAGAATCTATATCACCTGCGAGGCGATAGTAGTCTGCGCGACGGCACAGTGTCTCCCATTCGACCTCCTTCTCCATCACCTTGGAGATGTCAGCGATTGCCATCTCATTAAGGCCCAGCTCACTGTAGCAGTCACTCCGATATACATTGATTTGGTCGTAGTGCCCGAATTCGGACTCAAGTTCATTATATGCCTTTACGGCTTCCGCGTACTTGTGAGTATCCTCATAGAATTGGCAGAGCAGAGCTTTCCACTGAAAAGGATTATCGCTCTTCTTTGCTCGAGCCTTAATGTTGGCTTCGGAATAACTGGCTCTTTTGGTCAGTAAGGGCAGGACAACGCCGGAAGAGGCATCGTCTGACTTTTCAAACCACTCAAGACCGGAATCGATAGCCTTTGCGGTCTCTCCGAGTTTATCGTACGCCTGCATCTTGAATCTATAGATTTCGGCATAGTCGGCATCATATTTCTGGCACTTGTCCAACATCCCAACAGCATTCTCATACTGTCCAAGTTTAATCATGTTGCGGGCAAGACCAATCATCGCTCCCTGATCGGCTTCGTCTTCTGCCAGCATCTTCCGGTAGACTTTATCTGCTCCTTCTATGTCATCAAGGCTATACAATGCCTGGCCATAATCAAATGCTATGCTTTGAAGATTATCCTTATCATCCTTCTGAGCCAACTCGTACGCGGTCTTAAATGATGCTGCCGCATTTGTTAAGTCGGACATGTCCCGGTAAATGTAAGCCTTCCACCAATGCAGAGTAGACGTAGGGATGTCTGTCTTTTTAGGTTTATTGACCTTCAGGGCATGGTTTATATCCTGTAAAGCGGATCCATACTCTCTTTTACGACGTAGGAGCCGTGCACGGAGAAGAAGCGCCTCGGCATTATCAGGCGTTTCCCTCAGCTGCTTATTAACTAGATCGAGACCCTTTGTCTCATCGTTCTCCTCACTTAAGACCTCATAGGCCTTCTTGAGGTTGTAGTCGTTTTCTGTCTTTGTCTTTTGAGCAAATGCATTGTAGCTCAGTACTGTTAGCAGTACCATTGCCACCAGTTTTACAGTATGTTTCATGATGCGTGAAAGGTTTATGAGTAAATTCTACGCAAAGATAAACAAAGGTTATTTTTCTTGCAAATATTTCGCGTAAATTTTACACATATTCTGTAGAGATAAATGAAAGATAAATATTGTGCTCACATTCGTATGACAATTCAATTCTTTTTTCATATATTTGCGTAATTAAAACACAAACAATGGCAAAGAGAGGTCAATACATTTATGAATACCCGCATCCTGCGGTTACTGCGGACTGTGTCGTATTCGGTTATGATGGGAAAGAGCTTAAGGTGCTTCTCATTAGGAGAGGAATGGAAAAAGAGGCTAGTACTACGGCGTATGTGGGAGAGTGGGCCTTACCCGGAGGATTTCTTGACGTAGAAAAGGATAAGACAATTGCCCATACTGCGGCAAGAGAGCTGAAGGAGGAAACTGGCCTAAAGCTTTCAGTTAAAGACTTCAAAGAGGTTGGTACCTTCAGTGAGATGAAACGTGACCCGAGAGAACGCGTAATCACTATTGCTCATTATGCTCTGGTAAAATTGTCTGAGGTACAAGCCGACACAGATGCCGATAAGGCAGAGTGGTTTTCATTGTGTGATGTCCCTGCGCTTGCATTCGATCACGATAAGATTCTTAGAGATGCATTTGCTCGGCTTAAGCAGCACATCCATTTTGAGCCTGTCGGTTTCGAGCTGTTGCCGGAAGTCTTCACTCTACCGCAGCTTCAGAATTTGTATGAGTCCATCTTGGAAGTTAAGTTCGATCGTCGTAATTTTGCGAACAAGATGAAGCACTTTGGTATGCTTAGCGAGGTGGATGATGGCACGCCAAGACATGGCACCCGTACCCCTATCAAATACCGCTTTGACAAAGACAGCTATGAGCGATTGAAGGCTAAGGGGTTCCAGCTTGAGTTTTGATTGATTTTTTACAACATGGATAATCATCTCTATTTGCATAAAATCGGCATTTGCTTGACAAACCGTTTTATTTTCGTATTTATTCCCGCCATTCTTTGTCTTTCATTAGCTGATTCTTGCGAGAATGGCAAAAAATATGATGTCTACGTATCCGAACCTGCTTTAGAGAAAGATACTATTTTCGACACGCATCTTAATGCCTGTATAACCATTATCA
>JAEEGL015798496.1_pt1 | contig 10845 bp, 8 predicted proteins | sample 9134231 | NCBI WGS metagenome assembly JAEEGL01 (sample SAMN16246548, study PRJNA631951) | gut metagenome | biome: gut microbiome; feature: rumen; material: fiber-attached | host: Bos | place: Iran: Karaj | collected 2018-10
GAGCTCGCGGGAAGGCGTGAGCAGGTCGTGCAGAACAACCTGGAAGGACGGTTCCGCGACCTTGCATCCGCGCTCGCGCTCATGGGAGACGAGGACCTTAGGGACAAGGCCGGTATGGAGGCCTACCAGAAGCGCATGAAGCGTCTCTATACGCTGGAAAAATTCGCTTTTGTCGATGAGGACGGCCTGATCTATACGTCAACGGGCACACAGGACAATATCGCCGAATATCCCTTTGATCCGAAGAAGGTCAGCGGCCCGAGGGTCGACGTGCTGAATCCAAAGAGCAGGGACAAACATGTTACTCTGGCCATTCCCGTAGACCTGGCGTTTTCCGGGAAGCGCCTCATCGTCTGCTTTATGGAGATCGACATGCGGGAAATGCTTTCCGGCCTTTCCATGACGCCGAGCAGCCAGGAAGCGACGTTCTGCAATATCTACACGAAGGACGGCATCGCGCTCAGCAATACGGTCCTCGGAGGACTCGCCGTCGAGGATAACCTCCTCCACGCCATGGAAAAAGCCGTATTCGAGCGGGAATACAGCTACGATGGTTTCCTTAAGGATTTCAAGGAGGGGAACCGCGGCGTCGTCTCGTTTACATACGACGGCATCCGCGAGACCCTGAGCTATGTTCCGGTCGGGGGGACCGACTGGCTGCTGACCTACCTGATCCGCGAGAACGTCATCAGCGACAAGATCGGCAGCATCACGGACGGCATCATCCGGAGGAGCATCCTGCAGTCGGCCCTGACGGTCGCCGCGCTGCTCGTCATGTTCGGTTTTATCATCGCGCAGAACCGGAGGTCGGCGAGACTTGAGCTCGAGCACGAGACGAGGGACGCGGAGAACCGCGCCAGGCAGGAAGAGATGGAGCACAGGCTCCATCTGCAGGAGCAGCTCCTCAACGAGGAGAAGCTGCGCTCGCAGCAGGACAGCATGATCACGGCCATGGCCAGCGATTACCGCAGCGTCTACCATGTGGATCTCGAGACCGACGACGCCGTCTGCTACCGGGCCGATCCGGAGGATCATGAGCAGCATAAGGAGGGCGTCCATTTCCCGTTCCTTAAGGCCTTTGCCGGCTATGCCGAAAACCACGTCGCGGAAAGATACCGCGAAGACTTCCTTCAGTTCATCGATCCGGAGAACATCCGTGCCGGACTGAAGGAGGAAAGGATCCTTGCCTACCGCTATCTCGCGAAGCGGGACGGCAAAGAGTATTACGAGATGATCCGCGCGGCCGACGCGAAGGGAGAAGCTGGGTCCGGCGAACGAAAGGTCCGGGCGGTCGGCATCGGCCTTACCGTCGTCGACGCGGAAATGCGCGGCACGCTCGAGCAGCAGCAGGCGCTGAGCGACGCCCTGAAGGCCGCCGAGCAGGCCAACAAGGCAAAGACCGCCTTCCTTTCGAGCATGAGCCACGAGATCCGGACGCCCATGAACGCCATCATCGGCCTCGACAACATCGCGATGAACGATCCGGAGGCGACGCCGAAGATCCGGGAGTACCTCGAAAAGATCGGCGGCTCCGCCGAGCACCTCCTCAGCCTGATCAACGACATCCTGGATATGAGCCGCATCGAGTCCGGCCGCATGACGCTGAAGAACGAGGAGTTCTCGTTCCGGAAGCTCCTTGAGTCCGTCAACACCATCTTCAGCGGGCAGTGCCAGGAGAAGGGCCTCGAATACGACTGCCGCATCATCGGCGAGGTCGACGATTATTACATCGGCGACAGCATGAAGCTGCGCCAGGTGCTCATCAACATCCTCGGCAACGCGGTGAAATTCACGCCCAAGGGCGGAAACGTGGGGCTCCTCGTGGAGCGGACCGCCCGCTACGAAGGGAAGTCCGCGCTGCGCTTCACCATATCGGATAGCGGCATCGGCATCTCCAAGGACTTCCTGCCGCACATCTTCGACGCCTTTGCCCAGGAGGATTCTTCGACTACGAACAAATACGGCAGCTCCGGCCTGGGACTTGCCATTACGAAGAACATCGTCGCGATGATGAACGGGAATATCAGCGTCGAGAGCGAGAAGGGCCGCGGGACGACTTTCTATATGACGGTGACGCTTACGGATTCCCGGAGGACGCAGGAGGATGATGCCGACGGCGAGCTGCATCCCGAAGAGATGACCGTGCTCATCGTGGACGACGACGAGGTCGCCTGCGAGCACGCGAAGCTGGTGCTGGAAAAGGCCGGCATCGCCTCGGAGATCGCGGATTCCGGACAGAAGGCCATCGAGATGGTGACGCTCCGCCACGCGAGAAGGAGTCCTTACAACCTCATCCTGGTGGACTGGAAGATGCCGGAGATGGACGGCGTGGAGACGGCAAAGCGCATGCGCGAGGTCATCGGCTACGAATCGGCCATCATCATCCTGACGGCCTACCGCTGGGACGACGTCCTGGAAGAGGCCCTTTCCGCCGGCGTGGACAGCTTCCTGCAGAAGCCGCTGTTCGCCGCCGCCGTGATGGAGGAGTTCCGGAGCGCGATTAAGCGAAGGAACCGGTCCGCCCCCGAGAAGGAAAAGGCCGAGCTCGAAGGCAGCCGCATCCTGCTCGCGGAGGACGTCCCGATCAACTCCGAGATCATGATCATGGTGCTCGAAGCGAGGGGCATGACGGCGGATCTTGCGGAGAACGGACGCATTGCCGTCGACAAGTTCGCCGCGAGCGCGCCCGGCTATTACGACGCCGTGCTCATGGATATGCGCATGCCGGAAATGGACGGACTCGAAGCGACGCGGATCATCCGCGCCATGGACCGGTCCGACGCAAAGGAAATACCGATCATCGCGCTGACTGCGAACGCCTTTGACGAGGACGTGCAGCGCAGCCTGCAGGCCGGACTCAACGCGCACCTTTCGAAGCCCGTGCAGCCCGACGCATTATACGAGACCCTGGAGAGCCTGATAAGGAGATAGGCGGCATGGAAAACGAAATCCAGATGATATCCCAGTCCACCGTGGCGCAGGCGCTCGCTGCGGACTATTTCTGCATCTACTATGTGGATACCGCGACGGACCGCTTCGTCGAGTACAGCGCGTCGGAGGAATACCGGCAGCTCGGCCTTCCGACCTCCGGGGATGATTTTATCCGTTTCTCGAGGAAGAGCTTCGAGGAATTCATCTATCCGGACGACCGGGCGCTGTTCCTCGAGACCTTTACGAAAGAAAACGTGGTGGAATCGCTGAATGCGCGCGGCATTTTCACGATGACCTTCCGCTTCATGTTCGGAGGCGTGCCCACTTACGTGCATCTCAAGGTAACGCGCATGATCGAAAAAGAAGTGCGCCATGCGGTCATCGGGATCAGCAGCATCGACGAGCAGATGAAGGCGAAGGAGGCGTTCGAGCGGTGCCACCACGCAAGCATCACCTACAGCCGCGTGGCGCAGGCGCTCGCGGGCGACTTTTTCAGTATCTACATCGTGGAGCCGGATACGGACCGCTTTGTCGAATACAGCGCCTCGCCCGAATACAACACGCTCGGCATCGAAAAGGAGGGCGGTGATTTCTTCAATCTGAGCCGCAGGAACATGGCGCGGATCCTCTATCCGGACGACCTCGACCGCTTCCTCGGCACCTTTACCAAGGAGAAGATCATGTCCATCCTCGAGCGGGACGGGAGCTTTACCATGAAGTACCGCCTTATGTTCGGGGAGAAGCCCGTCTACGTGAGCATGAAGGCGACCCTCCTGGACGACGAGAACGGGCGGCACCTCATCATCGGCACGAACAACATCGACGCTCAGATGAAGCGGGAGGAGGAATACCGCCGCAGGGTGAACGAGGCGAAAACCAGCGCGAGGAACGACTTCCTCGCCAATATGTCGCACGATATCCGCACGCCCATGAACGCCATCGTGGGCTATACGAACATCGCGAAATCCCGCGCCGGCGATACCGCGGCGGTCCTTGACGCGCTCGACAAGATCGGCTCCTCGAGCCACTTCCTGCTTTCCCTGATCAACGACATCCTGGATATCTCCAAGATCGAGAGCGGGAAGCTGAAGCTCAGCAAGGCGCCCTGCGACCTTCTTGAGATCTTCCACAGGATCGAGGATATCACGGCCCTGCAGGCGCAGAATAAAGCGCTCCTCATCAGCTACGACCACGGGACGGTCCGCCATACGAGGGTGAACGCGGACGAGCTCAGGATCGAGCAGACTCTCATCAATATCGTGAGCAACGCCATCAAATATACGCCCGCGGGCGGCAGGGTGAGCCTCGTTGCGGAAGAAGTGGGACGGCAGGCGGACGGAAGGATCCGCTACCGCTTCCGCGTGAGCGACAACGGCATCGGCATCAGCGAGGAATACCTTCCCCACATTTTCGAGAGCTTTACGCGCGAAGAGAACACGAAGCACAACCGCGTGCAGGGCACCGGCCTCGGGCTCGCCATTACGGCGAGGGTCGTGGAGATGATGGAGGGAAGCATCCGCGTGAAGAGCAAGGTCGGGGAAGGCTCGGAATTCACGGTGGAGCTCGACCTCGAACCGCTTGAGGAAGAGTTCGGAGAGTCAGAGACCGCCGAAACGGTTCACGACCTCACCGGACGGCGCGTCCTGCTCGTCGAAGACAACGAGATCAACGCCGAGATCGCCGCCATGACGCTCGAGCAGTACGGGCTCGTGACCGAACGGGCCGAAAACGGCCTGATCGGCCTCGAGATGGTGAAAAGAGCGGGAGAGGGCGGATACGACGCCGTGCTCATGGACATCCAGATGCCGGTCATGAACGGATACGAGGCCGCCCGCGCCATCCGCGCGCTCGGGGGACGCTTCACAGACACGCTTCCGATCATCGCCATGAGCGCGAACGCGTACGAGGATGATGTGAAGGACTGCCTCGCGGCGGGCATGAACGCACATATCGCGAAGCCCTTCGATCCGGAGCGGCTGGTGCAGGAGCTGCACCGCTGGATACACAGAACATGAATCACGGTTTTGGAAAATATGAGCTTTCGGTCATCCTGGCGGGCATCCTGTGGGGAAGCATGGGCCTGTTTTCGAGGAGGCTCGGGAGCATGGGACTGGAATCGCTCGATATGATCACCGTGCGCTGCCTCCTGAGCGCGTTTGTCTTCCTCCTGCTCGCGCCGACCGGGCGCGTGCGTCTTCGCGTACGCCCCGGCGATTTCTGGTGCTTTTTCGGAAGCGGCATCGTGAGCCTCCTGTTCTTCACCTACTGCTATTTCCAGGCCATCAGCCTCATGGACCTCGGTACGGCGGCCATCCTTCTCTATACGGCGCCGGTGATCGTGATGCTGCTCTCGGCCGCATTGTTCGGGGAACGCATCACCGGGCGGAAAGCCTCGGCCCTCGTGCTGGCGGTGCTCGGCTGCGCCTTTGTTTCGGGCCTCGGAGGGAACCTCCGCGTCAGCCCGGCTGGGCTTCTTTACGGGCTCGGCGCCGGGGGAGGCTACGCGCTCTACAGCATCTTCGCGCGCTTCGCGCTGAAGAAAGGCTACGGCAGCAGCACGATCAACGCCTGGTCCTGCCTGCTCGCCGGGACCGGGGCGCTGCTGATCTCAGGCCCGGAACGCATCCTCGCCGCGCTCACGCCGGGGAACTTCCTGTTCTTCCTGCTCGCGTCGCTCGTGACCTGCTTCCTGCCCTATACGCTCTATACCTACGGCCTTTCCGGCATGGAGAACGGCCGGGCGTCGATCCTCGCATCTGTTGAGCCGGTCATGGCCATGCTGATCGGCCTGCTCGTGTTCGGGGAGGTCCCGGGGCCGAAAGCATCCCTGGGCATCGTGATGGTGCTCGCGGCCATCGTCCTTCTGAACCGCGGGGAGGTGCCGCGGGACGTCCCGGAAAAGCGTTGACATTCCGCTCTTAAGCGCTTAAACTGTGATCGGGCGCATCCGCGGCCTTCCTTCCGGAGAGCCGCATGAAGAGATCTGTTATCAAATATCTGGTGCTGGCAGCCGGTCTACTGTTATCGGCTGCTTTTTATGTGTTTTCGGGAGATGTTTCCGAAGCGCCCCTGTGGCGGGATGCCGCGGGAGCGGAAACGGAGAGCGTGCCGGAAACGGGGAGCGCGCCGGAAGCCGGAGGTGCGCAGGGGAGCCCCTCGGGACCCGCGGGTGCCCGCCGCGGCGGATTTACCGAGGAAGAGAGAACCGAGATCCGGGAGATCTGCCTCGGGATCCTCCGGGAGTACGGGGAAGAACACCTTCCCGAGCGGCTTTCCGCCGCGGACCCGGATCCCCGGCTCGACCTCAACAGCGCGACGAAGGAAGAGCTGATGGAGCTTCCCGGCATCGGGGAGGCGAAGGCGGAGGCGATCCTGCGCTACCGCAGGGAGTCCGGGGACTTCGAGTATATCGAGGAACTTATGAATATCAGCGGGATCAAGGGGGCCGCCTTCGAAAAGCTGAAGGATCTTGTCCGCGTCTGAGGAACATGCATAGGATATGAATAATCCTTGAAAATATGCATCCGTGTTGTTATAATATGCAGACAGGCCTTCCGGTAAGGCCTTATTGTGAACGCCGGGATTTCGGATCCCGGATTACGGAGGAAGTATGGCAGAGAAAAGAATAGCAGAACGGGCAGGCACGGTCCTCGAGAATCCGGACGTACGGATCGCGGACGACGTGATCGCTTCCGTGGCGGCGCTTGCCGCGACGGAGATCGAAGGCGTTTCCGGCATGGCCGGCAACCTGACGAACGAATTCATCGGCAAATTCGGCGTGAAGAACCTGTCCAAGGGCGTAAAGGTGAACCTTTACGACGGCAGCATGGACGTGGCGCTTTCTCTTATCATCAAATACGGCTCGAACATTCCCGAGGTATCGGCGAAGGTGCAGGAGCGCGTGAAATCCATGATCGAGAGCATGACCGGACTGGCTGTCGAGAGCGTGAGCGTCAATATCGTCGGTATGGACGCTTCGGTCGGAGAATCCTGAGGGACCTGAAACTATGACCAGACATCAGCTGCGTGAGCAGACCTTCCGGATGCTGTTCGGCGCCGGGTTCCATGAAAGTGAAGATAAGGAGCAGAGCCTCCGCAATTACCTTTCCGCGACCCTGGAGGAGGAGCTCGGCGAAGAAGAGACCGCGGAGCTCATCCGCAGGGTGCTCGCCGTGGACGAGCGCAGCGCGGAGCTCGACAGCGCGATCGACAGCGTCTCGAAGACCTGGAAGACCGCCCGCATGGGACGCACCGAACTCTGCATCCTGCGGCTCGCGCTTTATGAAATGCTTTACGACGACGCCGTCCCGGACAAGGTCGCGATCAACGAAGCGGTCGAGCTTTCCAAGGAATACTGCTCGGACGAGGCGCCGTCCTTCATCAACGGCGTCCTGGCGAAGCTCATGCTGAAAAAGGAAGCCGGGGAAGCGCCGGAGGCCTGATCCCGGTCAGAAGAGGCGAAATGGCCGGAGTCTACAGCGTCACACAGATCAGCTCCTATATCAAGAACCTGTTCGCGCGGGATTTTGCCCTGCGCGATATTACGGTGCGCGGGGAAGTGAGCAATCTGAAGTATCACGGCTCCGGGCACATCTATTTTACGCTGAAGGACGCGAACGCCGCGATCAGCTGCGTCATCTTCGCTTCGCGCAGGGATTCTCTGACCTTCACGCTCCGCGACGGACAGGACATCGAGGCGCGCGGGCAGATCAGCGTCTATGAAAAAACGGGCAGCTACCAGCTCTACGTGCAGCAGGCCGCGCTGACCGGCCAGGGAGAGCTCTTCCGGCGCTTCCTTGAGCTGAAGCGGGAGCTCGAGGAGATGGGGATGTTCGATCCCATCTATAAAAAGCCCATCCCGCGCTACGCGATGCGCATCGGCATCGTGACGTCGGCGACCGGCGCGGCGGTCCGCGACATCATCAACATCTCAAGAAGGCGGAACCCCTATGCGGAGCTCGTGCTCTGCGAGAGCCTGGTCCAGGGGCCGAAGGCGCCGGAGGATATCGTCCGGGGGATCCGGACGCTCGACGCGATGGGCCTCGACGTGATCATCGTCGGGAGAGGCGGCGGATCGATCGAGGATCTCTGGGCCTTCAACGAGGAATGCGTCGCGCGCGCCATTTTCGACGCGAAGACGCCGATCGTTTCCGCGGTCGGCCACGAGACCGATTTCACCATCGCGGACTTCGCGGCGGACTTAAGGGCGCCCACGCCCTCCGCGGCGGCGGAGCTCTGCACCTTTGAATTCGATGCTTTCGAAGAGCAGCTCTCCGCGGCGAAGACCGCGCTCACGAGGGCGATGGCCCACCGCGTCCAGGAAGCCCGGGGGATGCTCTCGGAGCGGATGCTGCGGCTGGAAAAACGGAGCCCGGCCGCCTCGCTCCTTTTGAGGAAAGAGGGCCTTAAGAGGCGGGAGGCAAGGCTCCTTGCGCTCGCCGAAGGCCGCGTTACCGGGGCGAAGCGAAGGATCCTTGAGTATCCCGGAAAGCTCGGAAACGGCATGGAGCGCAGGCTCCTCCTTTCGAAGCACGGATTTTCCGTGCGCGCGGGAAGGCTGGACGCGCTCTCTCCCTTAAAGCGCATCAGCGGGGGCTTCGGCTACCTGACCGGGGAGGACGGAAGCAGCATCCGGAGCGTCAGGGAAGTGCAGGCAGGAGACAGGATCCGCATCCGCTTAAGGGACGGCAGGATCGATGCCCGGGCGGAACGCACGGAGCAGGAGGAAGGAACATGGCGGTAAACGAAGAACAGAAGCTCAGTATCGAAGAAAGCTTTCAGCGGCTCGACGCGATCCTTGCGGCGCTCGAACTCGAGGATACGCCGCTGGAGGATTCCTTCCGGCTCTACGAAGAGGGCATGCGGCTCGTGAAGAGCTGCGGCGCCTCGATCGAGCGGGTCGAAAAGAAGCTCCGGCTGATCAGCGGGGAGGATGCCCCGGAAGAAGGCGGTGATCTCTATGAAGGATGAACTGAAAAAACGCGCGGAAGCGTTCAACGAAGAACTCGAACAGTATCTTCCGGCCGAAGAGGGCCATGCGAAGACGCTCTATGAGGCCTGCAACTACGCGATCCGCGACGGCGGAAAGCGCCTCCGGCCCCTTTTTATCGAGGCCGTTTACGAGCTCTGCGGCGGGGACCGCACGGAGCGCTCCGTCATCATGCCCTATATGGCGGCCATCGAGATGATCCATTCCTCGAGCCTCGTGCACGACGACCTGCCCTGCATGGATAACGACACCCTGCGCCGCGGCAGGCCCTCGACCTGGTACGAATACGGGGAGGATATGGGGACCCTCGCCGGCGACGGCCTGATGATCTATGCGTTCGAAACGGCGGCGAAGTCGTCCGCTCCCGCGGACCGGCAGCTTGCGGCGCTCCGCGTGCTTGCCGGAAAGACCGGCATCTTCGGCATGATCGGCGGGCAGAGCGTGGACGTCGAGCTCACCGGCGGACCTTTAAGCCCGGAGCAGATCGATTACATCTACCGCCTCAAGACCGGCGCCCTTCTCGAAGCGTCGTTCATGATCGGCGCGCTGCTTGCCGGAGCCGATGCGCAGACGGTCTCCGTGCTGGAGCAGGCCGCGCTCGCCGTCGGGATGGCCTTCCAGATCGAGGACGATATCCTTGACCTGACCGCGGACGCCGCGCTTCTCGGAAAGCCGGTCGGCTCGGACGAAAAGAACGGGAAAACGACCTGGGTCACGCTCCGCGGCCTCGAAGGCGCGAGAGAAGACGCCGCCGCCTTCACCGACAGGGCGCTCACGCTTCTTCAGAGCGTCGGCCGGAACGACTTCCTCGAGGGGCTCGTAGGCCTCCTCCTTCACCGGGAATACTGATCGGACTTTATGCTGCTGGAACAGATATCGTCTCCCTCCGACGTCAAAAAGCTCAGCTATACCGAGCTTTCACAGCTCGCTGCGGAGATACGGAATTTCATCATTGAAAAGACGAGCCGGACCGGCGGGCACCTGGCCTCGAACCTCGGGGTCGTGGAGCTCACGCTGGCCCTTTTCCGCGCGCTCGACCTTCCGGAAGACAAGATCATCTGGGACGTGGGGCACCAGTCCTATACCCACAAGCTTCTGACGGGCCGCAGGGAGGGCTTTGACGGCCTCCGTCAGTTCGGCGGCATGAGCGGCTTCCCGAAGCACGCGGAGAGCCCCTACGACGCCTTCGACACCGGCCACAGCTCGACGAGCATCTCGGCGGGGCTCGGCATCGCGCAGGCGCGGGACATCCTCGGCGAAGACTTTACCGTGGTCTCGGTCATCGGGGACGGCGCTCTTACGGGCGGCATGGCCTTCGAGGCCCTGAACAACGCCGCGCATCTGAAAAAGAATTTCATCATCGTACTGAACGACAACGAAATGTCCATCGCGCCGAACGTCGGCGGCATTTCGAAATACCTGACCGGGCTCCGCACGGGCAGCGGCTACAACCGCTTCAAGAAAGAGCTCGCCGAGGCGCTCGACCGCATCCCGGTCGCCGGAAGCCGCATCGCGGAGCGCTTAAAGCGCGCGAAGGACGGCATCAAGGGAATGATCGTGCCGGGCATGTACTTCGAGGACATGGGTATCACCTACCTCGGGCCGGTCGACGGACACGATATCCGCGAGGTGGAGAAGGTCATCCGCCAGGCGAAGAAGGTGGACCACGCGGTGCTCGTGCACGTGAACACCGTGAAGGGCAGGGGCTATGCGCCCGCCGAAAAGGATCCTTCCTACTTCCACGGCGTCGAGCCCTTCGACATCCGCACCGGGAAGAAGACCCGGCCCTCTGAGGGACCCTCGTATACGTCGGTCTTTTCGAAGGCGCTCTGCGAGGCGGCTGCCGCGGACGAAAGGATCGTGGCGGTCACGGCCGCCATGCCGGACGGCACGGGCCTTTCGGCTTTTGAGGAGCGCTTCCCCGA
>JAEEGL015812151.1_pt1 | contig 10845 bp, 12 predicted proteins | sample 9134231 | NCBI WGS metagenome assembly JAEEGL01 (sample SAMN16246548, study PRJNA631951) | gut metagenome | biome: gut microbiome; feature: rumen; material: fiber-attached | host: Bos | place: Iran: Karaj | collected 2018-10
GTTAGCAGTCTTAGGCGCGGGAGCCTGAGGCTTCTGGATGTTTGTTTGTTCAGCCATAATTTTAAGATAAAATTAAGTTGTTAAAAAAAGATTAATTAATAAAGTTATTTGTTTTTGTTTAGTTCCTAAAAAATCAAATGTTGTACCCAGTTGTTCCCTGCAACACGAAAAGCCCTCATCTGCCAGCCATATCTAGTTGTGGCTCACAAGTTTGGGTGCGTGAAACGGTTCTTCATGCTTGTCAAGAAGCCTATTTCGCTCACAAAATTAACGCAAAAGTATTACAAATATTTGAGAATGGCAAACACTTGGGCAAAAAATTCAACTTTTTTTTGACCTTTTGCTCATTTTGGGTGTTTTTTGTCCTCGCGCCAAGTGCTGAATTGTACAACCGATTTTACAGTTATAATAAAATAATGTGTCAAAGCGTGTGCTTGGTGTGTTTTTTTTCGTAACTTTGCAAATTGTTTCTCAGACTACACAAAAAACGCAATATTGCATGGCAACAATTAGACTTAAGAAAGGTTATGACCTGAACCTTAAAGGGCGTATCGTCGACCCATCGATAGCCGAAGCCATGAAGAGTGAGCTATTTGCCATCGTTCCCGACGACTTTGTCGGATTAACGCCGCGCATGGACGTGCGTGAGGGCGACCGTGTGATGGCAGGCGAGCCACTCTATCATGACAAGAGCTACGAACAAATCCAGGTCGTATCGCCCGTAAGCGGTGTGGTGAAGGAAGTTCGCCGTGGTACGCGCCGTCACATCGATGCCATCATCATCGAGCGTGACGACATCAGCGACAAACTGAGGCACGACACGAATGGTGATATTAAAGAGGTGTTGCTAACCTCTGGACTGTGGGCGATGCTTCGCCAGCGTCCCTACGACATTGTTCCATCACCCGAAGTTGCTCCTCGTGACATCTTTGTCACCTGCTTTGACTCGGCTCCTCTTGCTCCCAAACTCAGCGTAGTGCTGGGAGATGACAAGCAGTACCTCGCCAAAGGTGTCGAGGTGTTGAAAACGCTGACCGACGGTGATGTGTACCTGGGCTTCCGTCCTGGTGAGGAAATTGAGGTGCCTGGTGCCATCGTCAACACGTTCAAGGGTCCCCACCCTGCCGGCAACGTTGGTGTACAGCTTGCCAATGTCAAGCCCGTGAACAAGGGCGAGGTGGTATGGACACTCGATGTGATTACGTTGGCACGCATCGGCCGGCTGTTCGCCACCGGCGTGATGAGCCACGAAACTGTTGTCGCCGTTACTGGCGAGTGCATTGGCCAACCCCGCTATGTGCATGCCACGATGGGCTGCCAGATAAGTAGCCTGCTGGACAGGATGGACGCGTCAAACACGCGCATCATCAGTGGCAACGCATTGACAGGTTTTCGTGTTGAGCCTGACGGTTTCCTGCGTGCGCCCTACCGTCATGTGACTGTAATTCCCGAGATGTCCAAGCCTGACGAGTTCATGGGATGGGCATCGCTCTGCCCCAGCCGATTCAGCATCTACCGCACTTTCACCAGTTGGCTCCTGGGCAAGAAAGAAGTGAGCATGGACGCCCGCATCAAGGGCGGCGAACGTGCCATCGTGCGTACCGACGAGTATGACGACATGTTGCCGATGGACATCTACGCAGAGTTCCTGATCAAGGCCATCATCACGTTTGACATTGACAAGATGGAGCAATTGGGCATTTACGAAGTTGCCCCTGAGGATTTTGCCCTTGCCGAGTATGCGTGCACAAGCAAGCTAGAGCTTCAGCGCATCGTCCGTGAGGGTCTAGACCGTCTGCGCAGCGAAATGTCTTAATAGTGAATAGTTTATAGTTAAGAGTATATAGTTAGACTTGAGATGAAAGCATTAAGAAAATATATGGACAAGATTAAGCCTGCGTTCATGCCTGGCGGCAAGCTTGAGAAGCTGCAGTCGGTGTATGACGGTATGGAAACGTTCTTGTTCACGCCCAATGCGACCTCGCATTCGGGCACGCACATCCATGACGGCAACGACCTGAAACGCACCATGATTACTGTTGTGGTGGCGTTGTTGCCTTGCTTGTTGTTCGGTATGTACAACATTGGCTACCAGCACTATTTAGCCATCGGTCAGGGCGACGCGTCATTCTGGGCGATGTTTGTTTACGGTCTGGTCGCCCTGCTGCCCTGCATCGTGGTGAGCTATGCCGTTGGCTTGGGCATCGAGTTTATCGGAGCCCAGATTCACCACAAGGAGATTCAAGAGGGTTTCCTGGTATCAGGTATCCTGATTCCGTTGATAGTTCCCATCAACACCCCGTTGTGGATGGTCGCCGTCGCCACCGCCTTTGCGGTCATCTTTGCCAAGGAAGTCTTTGGCGGCACGGGCATGAACATCTTCAACGTCGCGCTGGTGACACGCGCCTTCCTGTTCTTTGCCTATCCGTCTCGCATGAGCGGTGACACCGCATTTGTCAAGACTGACACCGCTTTTGGTCTAGGCGACGGTACGGTAAGCGACGCGTTTACCGGCGCCACTCCGCTGGGGCAGATTGCCACGCATGTGGGTGACACGTTGCAATTAAATAATGTGGTGGGCGAGCCCATCGGCACGTATGATGCCTTTATGGGTCTCATCGCCGGTTCGCCTGGCGAGACGTCGATGATAGCCATTTTGCTTGGTGCCGCCCTATTATTGGTAACTGGCATCGCCTCGTGGCGCATCATGTGCTCGGTGTTTATAGGTGGTCTGGCAATGGGCGCGCTGGTGCACGCATTTGCCACACCCACCTACGCCGCTTCGATGCTCGACCCGCTGAGCCAGTTGTGCTATGGCGGTTTCGCCTTTGCCGCCGTGTTTATGGCTACCGACCCTGTGACGGGTGCTCGCACGCACATCGGGCAATATATCTATGGTTTCTTGATTGGCGTGTTCGCCATCCTGATTCGTGTGTACAATGGTGGTTATCCTGAGGGCGCGATGCTTGCCGTTCTGCTGATGAACGCATTCGCTCCACTGATTGACCATTGTGTGGTATCGTTCAACATCAAGCGTCGCCTGCGTCGCGTCGCCGCAAAATAATGGAGGAATGTAGTATGAACAAAAACAGCAATTCCTATCAGATTCTTTACTCGGCCATCATGGTCGTACTTGTGGGAGCGGTGCTCGCGCTCATTTACATGAGCCTGAAACCCAAGCAGGACGAGAATATCGCCAATGACACGCGCAACCAGATTTTGAGTGCGCTGCACATTGTCGCTCCCAGCGAGGCCGAGATTCCTGCGACCTACGAGAAATATGTCACGCAAGACCTTCTTGTGGACCGTGAGGGCAATGTGGTAGACTCGGCAAAGAACTGCGCGTTTGATGTCGAGATGAGCAAGAACATCAAACTAGCCGATGCCGACCGCCAGTTGCCCGTGCTCAAGTGCACGCTCGACGATGGCAGTGTTAAGTATGTCATCCCCGTCTATGGTGCCGGCTTGTGGGGTCCCATCTGGGGGTATGTGGCTGTGAATGCCGACGGCGAGACCATCTATGGTGCCAACTTCTCGCATCAGGGCGAGACTCCTGGACTGGGTGCCCGCATCACCGAGGAATCCTTCCAGAAACAGTATGAGCAGAAGCACCTATATAAAGAAGGTGTATTCAAGTGTGTGAGTGTAATGAAGAAAGGTCAGACGCCGACCGACGGCAGCGACTATGTCGACGCCATCAGCGGTGCGACTATCACCAGCCGTGGCGTTGGCACGATGATGCAGCAGTGCATGGCACCCTATGACCCGTTCTTCAAGAAACTGCAAAGTGTAACCGAATAAAGCGCGAAGACTATGAACAAAAAGAATAAAGAAGCCCTGTTCAATCCATTGTCCAAGGACAATCCGGTATTGGTTCAGATATTGGGTATCTGTTCAACACTGGCAGTGACCGTCAGTCTGAAGCCCGCCATCGTGATGAGCATATCGGTCATCGCTGTGCTGGCTTTCAGCAATGTGATTATCTCGCTGATTCGCAACACTATTCCGACGACTATCCGCATCATTGTTCAGTTGGTTGTCGTCGCCGCCTTGGTGATTATCGTACAGCAGATTCTAGTGGCGTACAACTATGATGTAAGTAAGCAATTGTCAGTGTTTATCGGCCTGATTATCACTAACTGCATCTTGATGGGCCGTCTTGAGGCCTTTGCGTTGAACAACCGTCCTTGGCCCTCATTCCTCGATGGCATCGGCAATGGCTTAGGCTATGGCATGATTCTGGTGATTGTGGGTTTCTTCCGTGAGTTGCTGGGCAGTGGCACCCTCCTGGGCTACCAGGTAATTCCGCAGTGGTGTTACGACCATGGCTATGAGAACAACGGCCTGATGATTCTGCCTCCGATGGCACTCATCACCTGCGCTTGTATCATCTGGGTGCACCGCGCCCGCAACACCGAGTTGCAAGAGAATTAATCAATGCATAATGCATAATTCATAATTCATAATTATCGTTATGGAAGAACTTAATTTGTTTGTCAAGTCGATTTTTATAGACAACATGATATTTGCTTACTTCTTGGGCATGTGCTCTTTCCTTGCCGTGTCCAAGAATGTGAAGACCGCGTTGGGCCTGGGTGTTGCCGTGACGTTCATGCTCGTGGTTACCATCCCCATCAACTTCTTGCTTGACCGATATGTGCTTCAGCCTGGTGCGTTGAGCTGGTTAAGCCCGTCACTGGCCGATGTGGATTTGAGTTTTCTCGGGCTAATCCTTTTCATCGCAGTGATAGCCAGTGGCACTCAGCTGGTCGAGATGGCAGTCGAGAAATTCTCTCCTTCACTTTACGCTTCGTTGGGCATCTTTCTACCTCTGATCGCCGTTAACTGCGCCATCCTGGGCGGTGCGTTGTTTATGCAGCAGAAAGACTTCCCCAATGCATGGACGGCGACCGTCTATGGTTTCGGTTCGGGCATCGGGTGGTTGCTAGCCATCGTGGGTTTGGCTGCCATTCGCGAGAAGATAGCCTATAGCAACATTCCCGCTCCCTTGCGTGGTGTTGGCATCGCATTCATCATTACTGGACTCATGGGCATCGCTTTCATGAGCTTCCTGGGCATTAAACTCGGATAATCGGCTATGATACTACTGGATATTACAACCACAGTCTTCGCCAGCGCGGCAATCTTCCTGATTATCATTCTGTTGCTGGTGATAGTTCTTCTGACGGCACGCCATTACCTGGTGCCGACCGGCAAAGTGACAATCAATATCAATGGTGGCACCAAAGAACTTGAGGTAGAGACTGGCTCGACCTTGTTGAGCACGTTGCAGAGTCAGGGCGTGATGCTCTCGAGCGCCTGCGGCGGCAAGGGCAGTTGCGGTCAGTGCAAGGTTCAGGTTGTTGAGGGCGGCGGACAGATCCTGCCCACAGAGACCGTGCACTTCTCGCGCAAGGAGCAGCAAGACCACTGGCGTCTGGGCTGCCAGGTCAAAGTGAAGGACAATCTGGAGATTCAGGTGCCTGACTCGGTGCTCAGTGTCAAGGAGTATGAATGTACGGTGGTGAGCAACAATCTCGTGTCGTCGTTCATCAAGGAGTTTATCGTGGCGTTGCCCAAGGGTGAGCACATGGACTTCATTCCCGGCTCTTACGCTCAGATCCGCATCCCCGAGTACGCGATGGACTATGACAAGGACATTGACAAGGAGTCGCTGGGCGAGTACAAGGCCACATGGGAGAAATATGACATGTTCTCGCTGAAGTGCCGCAACACCGAGCCCACGATCCGCGCTTACTCGATGGCGAACTATCCCGCCGAGGGTGACCGGTTCATGCTCACGGTGCGTATCGCTACGCCACCCTTCAAGCCCAAAGAGCAAGGCGGTGGCTTCATGGATGTGATGCCCGGAATCGCATCGAGCTACATCTTCACGCTCAAGCCCGGTGACAAGGTCATCATGAGTGGTCCTTACGGTGACTTCCACCCCATCTTCGACTCGAAGAAAGAGATGATCTGGGTTGGCGGTGGTGCCGGCATGGCTCCCTTGCGCGCGCAGATCATGCACATGACCCGCACGCTGAACACGCGTGACCGCGAGATGCACTACTTCTATGGTGCTCGGTCCCTGAGCGAGGTGTTCTATCTGGAGGATTTCTTGGAGATTGAGAAGGAATTCCCCAACTTCCACTTCCATTTGGCATTGGACCGTCCTGACCCAGCCGCTGACGCTGCCGGTGTGAAGTACACCGCGGGCTTTGTCGCCCCGGTGATGCGTGACACCTATCTGGGTCAGCATGAGGCTCCCGAGGACTGCGAGTACTACATGTGCGGTCCGGCAATGATGAGCAAGACTGTCAACGACCTGCTTGACTCGCTTGGTGTTGACCCGTCGAGCATCCACTATGACAACTTTGGCTAATCAGCCAACAATAAAGAACGACTGCAACCATAAATTGCGGTCGTTCTTTTGTATATCCGAGAATAATTCGTAATTTTGCCTTCCTAACATTAATATCAGAGACTATGGAAGTAAGAGAGACAAGAAATGCCCGCCTTGGGGCAACAATGGTGAAGAACCTTGAGCGTCGCCACTTTGAGGCACACTACTGCCCTACCCGCCACGAGGCAATAGAGTTGATCAACACGCTGATTGCTGACGGCAGTTCGGTTACTTGGGGCGGTTCGATGACTATCCGCGACATGGGTCTGCTTGACAGTCTGCGCAAGCGCCCGTCGCTGATGCTGCTAGACCGCGAGGGTCTGACCGACCGCGAGGAGATTGAAGCGATGTATCGCGAGGCATTCGCCTGCGACGTGTTCTTGACCTCGGCGAACGCTATTAGCGAGGATGGTGTGCTTGTGAACATTGATGGTAATGGCAATCGTGTCGCTGCCATCACCTGGGGTCCTCGTCGCGTGATTCACGTCATTGGTATGAACAAGGTGGCGCAGGATGTTAAGGCGGCCTTGAAACGGGCTCGTTCGACGGCCGCACCCGTCAATGCCACTCGCTTTGACATCAAGACTCCGTGTCAAACCGACGGAGTGTGCCACAACTGCAACTCGGTGCAATGCATCTGCAACTACATCCACCTGCTGCGCAACAACAACGGTGCCAACCGTCATGTGGTTGTGCTTGTAGGCGAGGAGTTGGGATACTGATTTAATGCACAATGCACATTTTAAATTGAATGATGAATAGCGTTTCAGAAAAATGGGTGCTGGCGATTGGTCGGCAGTATGGCAGCGGTGGCCGTGAGATAGGCCGTCTTGTTGCCGACGAGTTGGGAATCGATTACTATGACAAGGAATTGCTCATCGAGGCTGCGCGTCACAGCGGGATGAGCGAGCATATCTTTGAGGCCGCCGACGAGCGCAGTCCGCGGTTTTTCGCCAACATTTGGTCATTCAACCTAGGGCTGAACAGCGGTTCTTATTTTATGGGTGACACACCTTTAAGCGACGACCACATCTATCGTGCCCAGGGTGAAGTGATGATGACGCTCGCTGACCGCGGTCCATGCGTGATGGTGGGTCGCACTGCCGACTATGTGTTGCGCGAGCATTGTCTAGTAATCAGCATGTTCATTCATGCGCCTATAGAGGTGTGCGTGGCGCGTCTGTTAAGTCGTGGCGAATGCACTACCGAGGCCGAGGCTCGTACCCTGATTGAAAAGAAAAATCGACTTCGTGCCGAGTATTATAACTACTACACCGACAAGCATTGGGGCGATGCGTCAAGCTATGACCTCACCCTTGACTCTTCGGTGCTAGGCCCAGCAGGTAGTGCGCGGCTGATTGCCAATTATGTTCGTTCAGTCACGCACCAGGTCATTGATGATCTGTAATTGCACTATTGGCACGAGTTTTCTCCACTCCTTTGAGTTGATATAGGCCTTGATGACCTTAGCATGATCCATTCCGTGCATGTCGCTTCCCAGCATGTCGACCATTCCATTCTTAGCCATCCATAGGGCAGTTTCTCGGCAGTGTTGTCCGAAGTATCCTGCCAGTGATAACAGATTGACCTGGAACTTGATTCCCATGTTGTGCAATTGCTCGAGTCGCTGATGTCTCTGCGCATAATACCCATATCTTTCGGGATGCGCCAAAATGGGCCTATATCCTTTCACACGCAGGTCAAAGAGTAGGTTGTCGAGTTCTAGCAACTCTTGATGGAACGAGTTTTCCATGAGAATGTAGTTCCCTGGCATGGCAATCTGATTGCCTAGTTTGTACTGCTTGTCCCAAAACTCGTCAATGCGGTATTCTGCCGAGAGGAAGAGTTGCATGTGGCACAGGTCCTCGGCCTCACTGACGGCCTGCTTGAGCAACTCAAAGGCAGACTTCAGTGTTTCAGGTGTATTCTCAAAAGTCTCGGCAGTGACGTGCGAGGTGAGCACGACTCGGCTGATGCCCATGTCCTTTTGTGCTCGTAGCATGGCTAATGAGTCTTCAACAGTCTGCGCCCCATGGTCTACGCCTGGCAAGATATGGCAGTGAACATCTGTTGAGTAGAAAAGCGTTGCGTCTTGTTTGTTTTTCTTGAATATATTGAACATAGTAACGTTTTAGACCTAATGAATGTGCAAAGTTACAAAAAAAGCGTTGAAAGAGAGCCATGAAAAAGTCCTTTTTATTAAATTTAACGTGAAAAAGTCAAATTATTTTTGTCAATCCAAAAAGTTTATGTAATTTTGCACGCCATTACGAAAGAGGGCGTTTACCACCGCCCACAAAACTCAATTAGTTAACTATTTAAGAGGCATATAACAATGAAGAAAGATCTCCATCCTAGCAACTATCGCGAGGTTGCATTTAAGGACATGTCGAACGATGAGGTATTCATCACCCGCTCGACCGTCAACTCGAAAGAGACCATCGAAATCGACGGCAAGACCTATCCTTTGGTTAAGCTTGAGATTACCAGTTCTTCGCACCCCTACTTCACAGGCAAGCAGAAGCTGGTTGACACCGCTGGTCGCGTTGACAAGTTCCTGAGCCGCTATGGCGACCGCAAGAAGAAGAAATAATTCCTTGCACCAATGACATAAAAAGCACCGAGTCTATAACAGAACTCGGTGCTTTTTTGTGTCAAGGCAAGCGGCTTATGGGCAATTCAAATATTAAAGACATCAATCATTCTATCGCACAATGTGCGACTTACACATTCGAACTATTATTCAGAACTCCACCACAATACTCGCACAAACCCTCTTTGATAGCGAAGTTTGGTTTACCATGTCCGTCCTGCATGATACACTTTGGGTCGTCCTTTGGGCAATGCTGCCAGTTGCAGTAAGTTACATGCAGCCACGAGCATCAAGACAAGCAGAAATAAAAAATGTGTTTTTTTCATATTCAAATTTATTGGGTTCTTTGACCCTATATAAAACATTCACTCCAAGGTAACCCATGTTAATAGATGCCGAAAAAGCCGCCCCACAATGAAGTGACCCCAAAAAGTTGGACGGGTTAAATATTATTGTCTAAGAGAAAGAGTTCGGTATTGCACCGGGCTCTTTCCTTTTAACCTGGATTTAATTCTTTTATTGTTATAGTAGTCTATATATTCATCTAAAGCCTTCATGAAGGCTTCGGCCGATTCAAAAGTCTCGGCATACAGGAGTTCGGATTTCATGATTCCGAAAAAGTTCTCGGCCATGGCGTTATCGAGGCAATTCCCTTTGCGGGACATGCTTTGCGTAATATGATGTTTCGCCAGCCGCTGTCGATAGCCAAAGTGCTGGTATTGCCAGCCTTGATCCGAGTGCAGGATGAGGCCGTCAAGATTGTCGAACCTGGCAAATGCCTTGTCCAGCATATCATATACCTGTTCCAGATTTGGGCTTCTGGAGATGTTGTAAGAGATGATCTCTCCGTTGAACATATCCAATATCGGGGACAGATACAGTTTGACGGCGCCGATATTTATCTGTGTCACATCCGTCGCCCATTTGCGATTGGGTGCATCGGCCGAGAAGTCTCTGTCGATTATATTGGGAGCAGTCACGCCGACATCACCTTTGTACGAGCGGTAACGGACTTGACGGATCCTGCTCTTAAGACCCATTCCACCCATTAAGCGCTGCACTGTTTTGTGGTTTATAACGAACCCCCGATTCCGCATTTCAGCAGTGACGCGGCGATAGCCATAACGGCCTTTATGCTCATGAAAGATCAGTCTTATACTCTCTTTTTCCTGAGCATATTTGTCGCCGTTCCTTAGCCGCTTCAGGTGATAATAGAATACGGAACGAGCCATCTTCCTCAACTGCAACAATAAGTCAAGCGGATATTCCGGCCTTAGTTCATCGATGGCTTTTGCCCATTGAGACGTGCTCGGGCTTTCTGTTCTTCCTCGACTAAGGCCTTCACTTTTTTTAGCAACGCGTTTTCCGCCCTCAAGCGGAGATTCTCCGCCTGAAGCCTCTCAAGTTCTGTCTGAGGTTCTTTCTTCTTCGGTCTTCCCATGCCATTTGAAGGTCTGCCTCGTTGCCTGGCGATACCTAAAGATGCATAGCCATGTTCCCTGACATCTCTAACCCATCTCTTTATTGATGACCGGTTTACGTCATATTTTAGGCACAACCCATGCAAAGGTACGCCAATTTCAAGATATTCGCGCACTATTTGCTCTTTTTCTGCGGGGGTCATCCCATAACCTGCGGTTTTTGTCCGCAACCCCACCTCTCCATACCTCTTACACCTAAGCACCCATTGCTTGACTAATTCTTTGTCTATGCCATAACCTCTGCATAGGCCCTTCAATGACGTACCAGATAATACTTGGTTAACGAGATTAAGTTTCTCTTCAAATGAATGTTTTCGATACATAATGCACCCCAAAAGTTTTTTGTCTAACTTTTGGGGTGCAGTTCA
>JAEEGL016309280.1_pt1 | contig 10845 bp, 8 predicted proteins | sample 9134231 | NCBI WGS metagenome assembly JAEEGL01 (sample SAMN16246548, study PRJNA631951) | gut metagenome | biome: gut microbiome; feature: rumen; material: fiber-attached | host: Bos | place: Iran: Karaj | collected 2018-10
CTGAACGTCTGCCCTCTTCTCAAGCGTAAGCGACTTCTTTGACACGCTGAAAGCACTGTACCTTACGATACAGTGCTTTTGTGTTATTCGGTCACGCTTGTGCTTCCGGTGTCCGGGCGCTTTCAACAGCCTCAACAGTCTCAACCGTCTCAGCCTTTTCAGTGCCGAGATAGTTCGGCAGCTTCATACCTGCCTGGTCGAACATCTCACCGAGCGGGGGAACGGACTTGAACAATCCGCTGATAAAGTCTGCTGTGGAGTTCTTTCCGTCCTGGCCTTTCGAACCGCCGTCCCAGACAGTTACCTTGTCGATCTTGATATTCTTGATCGCATCTACCTGGATCTTCAGCAGGTCTTCCATCTTGTCCGCGAGTATCAGCTTAACTGCGTCGTCTGCGGTGCCCGCTGTATTAACGAGTTCGCGCATACCTTCCGCCTGCTTCTGGAGTATCTCACGCATACCGTTCGCCTGGGCTTCCATTTTCGCAAAAATAGCGTCTGCTTCGCCCTTTGCTTTGCGGCGGATGACCTCTGCCTCGGCTTCCGCTTCGATCTGTGCCTGCTCCTTGGCTATCTGTGCTTTAACGATGATATCGGCTTGCTGCGTAGCCATTTCGAGCTGCGCACGCTGCTGCTCTGCGAGCTTCTGTGCCGCGTAGGATTCTTCCTTCGCCTTTGCTGCCTGAACGGCTTCTGCTGCCGTCGCGAGCTTCAGAGCTTCCGCTTCCTTCTCGCGTCTCATCGCGTCGGACTGAGCCACTGCGATCTTCGCGGCGTTTTCACCCTCTACGGCCTTAGCGTTTGCCGCTGCGACCTGAACACGCTGTTCGCGCATAGCGTCGGCCTGTCCGATCTCACCGTCTCTTCCGGTCTGCGCGATCGCTACCTTGGCGTCGTTTGCAGCCTTTGCATCTGCCTCGGCCTCTTTGAAGCGACGTGTCGCCTCGGACTGTGCAACTGCGACTTTCGCGCTGTTTTCACCGTCTATCGCGCTTGCGTTTGCCGCTGCGACCTGGATACGCTGGTCACGGTTCGCATTCGCTTCACCTATCGCACCGTCACGGTTCTTTTCCGCAACGGACTTCTTCGCGTCGTTTATCGCCTTTGCGGCAGCTTCTTTACCGAGAGCCTCGATATATCCGGACTCGTCGCGGATATCCGTAACGTTTACGTTGATAAGTCTGAGACCTATCTTGCGGAGCTCGATCTCCACATTTTTCGATACTGCAATAAGGAACTTGTCGCGGTCGGTATTGATCTCCTCGATCTCCATAGTCGCGATAACAAGACGCAGCTGACCGAAGATGATATCCTTTGCGAGCTCCTGTATCTGCTGCATTTTCAGACCCAGCAGACGTTCCGCGGCATTCTGCATTACGCCGGGCTCGGTGGAGATGCCGACTGTAAAGCTCGAAGGAACGTCAACACGGATGTTCTGCTTGGAAAGTGCGTTGCGCAGATCGACGTTGATGGATATAGGCGTCAGATCCATATACTGATACGACTGGATTATCGGCACGATGAACGCCGCGCCGCCGTGTATGCAGCGTGCGCTTCTCGCCTGGCCGCTCCTGTCGCTGCCGACTTTACCGTAGATAACGAGTATCTTGTCGGACGGGCACTTGCGGTATCTCGAGAGTATTCCCGCGAGCAGTGCAAACAGCAGCACTACGCCTACGCAAATTGCTAAAATGATGATAGGATCCATATAGATACCTCCTTATTTAAATGAGCCTTTGCTCAATTATTGACAATTCTCAATACTGTCGTTGACGGGCAAATAAGCCCTGTCATTTAAGCTCAGAGATATTCAGCGAGTTGACACTCATCACGATAAGCCCGAAAGCTTTCAGCTTCTCGCCGGCATTTTTCTTGAACACCTCGGAGAATTCCTTTGTGTCCTCGCTGCCGTCAAATGCCCTCATAGTATCGGTGAGCGTGGACGACAGGGCTTCCTCGATCGTCTCGCTGATAGTCTCCTTTGACATGTTGTGGAAATTTTCCGCGAAGGTCTGGAGCATATCTTCGGGGAAATACACTGTAGCGGCGGCTGCGGCGCGGTAACGCTTTCCGTCCTTTCCCGCAGCCTCGTCGCAGAACGCGTCCACTGTGAACGGCACCTGCGTGATATAGAAGAACTTGCTTCTTATAGAGAAGGTATTCTCGCCGTAGCGCGGCTTCTTTCGTGAGATCCGGTAGCTGCCGTCACGGTATTCTATACGGTAACAGTTCTCGCGTTTTTCCTCGTATGCGTGCTCACGCGGAAGGAATATCAGCAGGCAGACAATGCCGCCGACCGCGATCAGCGCTATCACAGCCCAGAAGATTATATCTATCGCTTCAAGCTCCATGTCCTTGTATCACTCCTGTCGGGAGGTATTGCAGTTTACAGCTTTTCTACAACGAGCAGATTCCCGCTGCGTATGTCTATCACGCGTATCGGTGTGCCGTCGGGAAGCTGTTCGCCGCTGTCTGTTATCGCGTCGAATTCCACAAGTCTCTCGCCGCTTGTGATGCTTACCTTGCCGCGGTTCTCGCCGTCGGCGGGGATAACGAGATAGACCGTGCCGGAAGCGCCGAGCAGGTTATTCACGTTGAGAGTGCCGTTATGGGCGAGCTTTCTTGATGCTGCGAGAAGCTTTGCCACGCCGAACATTCCCGCTGCGCCGAGTACGATGCCGACTATGACGGAAACTACCGCCTGTCCGGTGAGCTTGTATGTAACGATACCGGCCCAGCCGAATACGCAGAATGCAGTGATTATGCCCTGTATGGTGAAGAAATTCATTGTGCCGACATCACCGGGGCTGCTGCCGTCGGCAACTGACATATCCGATGAATCTACCACACCGTCGCCGTTAAGATCCATACCGTGGAAGTCTGTGCCCCCGTCAAAGCTGTCCAGGCCGTCTATCCCCGAGGTGTCGCTCGGATTAACGCCGGTACCGTCGTGTCCGAAGCCTAATATCAGCATCAGCACTTGTATCAGCAGTATTACAGTTGCCGGGATAGCGACGCAGAACATTACTTGCTCGAAATTATCGAGCGAGCTCCACCAATTAGTGAACCATTCCATAAACACACCCCTTTTCTACAGGATATTTCCCCCGACCTTTGATGGGGGAACCGGTCATTCAAGTAAATTCTATTTACATTTATTATACCACATTTTTGGCCGGTGTCAATATATCCGCGTACGATTTTTGTAAAATCGTGAAGTTGCACATAACGGAATATATCGTTTTGAGCATACTGCCGAAAATAAAAAAACGGCATAAAAGCTATTGCAAAATCGGGGCATGTGTGGTAAAATCATAAGTAAATAATATTTACATTTTATTGTAAACAGGCAGGATGATACAGAATGATTTCTTTCTTCCCTTGTCAGAGGCGGGGGAAAACGGAAACGGCAATAAAATTACACTTTATAGAAAGGGCGTGAGAATATGGACAGCGTTGAACTCGGAAAAAGAATAAAAGAGGCGAGGCTTGCGCGGAAGATGACCCAGGCGGATGTGGTGGGCGATTTCATCACCCGCAATATGCTCAGTCAGATAGAGAGCGGTACGGCTACTCCGTCCGTCAAGACGCTCACATACCTTGCCAAAGTCCTGCAGCTCCCGGTGAACTATCTGCTCCCGGACGAGGCGGAGATACCCGATGAGGGCGACACGGACGGCAATGCCGATATCGACGGGCTCACGAGGATGAAGGACGCATTTCGCTTCGGGAGCTACGAATCCGCGGTCGAGATAGCGCTCCCGCTGTCAAAGAACGGCAGCGCGGTGTATGATGAGGCCTGTGCGGTGCTTGCGATGTCGTATCTCGCTCTTGCGAAAGCGTGTAAGGATCCGAAGGACGGTATGGTAAAAGCCCGGAAGGCGCAGGATTACGCCGATAAGGGTATCTTCTCGAAGCGTGAGATAAAGGCTTCGGCGGTGCTGCTATATGACGAGCTTGCAGAAAAGTTGTGAATGGTCGCTGCTCCTGTTGACCGGTCGTTATCCTCTTGTCAAGGGTACTCCAAAAAAATTTTCCTTCGTAAAATTTTTTCGAAGCCTCCCCCTTGACAATAGGATTGCGGCGCGGTGTACGGCTACGCCGACGGGGCTGGGTGGGAAGCAAGACCGCAGATGCCCCCGTCGCTCTTTCCATTTTACCACGCCGCACCACTCCCTGCTGTAGTGCAGACTTGTATGTCTCTTGCCTCGGGGGCGAATAAAAAGCAAGATTGCTTGCCGCTCGCAGAGACCACTTGCGCCCATTGCAGGGCCTTGTGACGCGGCGGGACGAAATAGCTCCATTTCTGAGTATAACTACGCGGATTGTGGGTGGCGCGTGCCACCGCCGGGTCAAGGGCCGGCGTCAATGCAGGATGCATTGAAGGCTTGCCCAAAACGCCGCACGGATGCGGCGCTAAGAGGCAAGCACCAGGCCCCTTGCGGGGGTCAGGGGGCAGAGCCCCCTTCTGTTCTTCTCAATTTCTCTCTGCTTCTCTCCACAAACAAGCGGGCAGCGCATTTGCGCTGCCCACTTTTTATATAAAGCGGAAAAGCCGGTTACACTCCCGGGACATGGCCGCGCCGGGGCTGTTCACGAGCGACAAGCACTACCCCGCCGTTTTCCGCTTTTTACCATTATATGCGGGCGGCGGGCTTTTGTGCGGTGTCCTTTTTTTACCGGAATGCGAAAAAATTGCAAAAAAGTCTTTAATTTTCCGACAAAATGTGATATAATAATTATATCTATGTGTATTGCGATTTATGCCCATAAACGGAGATGAAAATATTCAACTTTATCCGTTGTCTGGGGCAGTACCGGTATATTACCCATTTTGCGGGAGATGATATATTGACTTTTGAAGAAAAACTTGACAGGGCAAAGGTCGGCAGCAAGGCGGCGTATGAATCGCTGTGCCTCGGCTGCATTGACAGCCTTTATACCGCGGCGCTGATAGCGGTCAAAAGCGAGCAGATGGCGAAAAGCGTGGTAATGGCGGCGGTCGCGGACGGCTATGCGGGGATATCCCGTATAAAGGACGAAAAGCACCTGCGGTCGTGGCTCGTTCACGAGCTCACCAAGAACACCGTTGACAAACTCAAAGAAATGAAATCAAGCGGTGTGAACAATACCGCGTCGGGTACCTTCGCCGACACGGGCAGGCTGCCCGATGTGGAGCGCCTCGTCTTTTCGATAGCGGCGGCGTTCGGCTACGGGACACGGGAGATATCGGTGCTTACGGGAATGTCCGAGAGCGCGGTATCGGACAAGCTGTCCTCCGCGAAGACGCGCCTCGGTTCGCGCTATAAGGAGCTCACAGCGGCTGCGACAACGTTTAAGGCGCCCGAGCAGCTGAAAGAGCGCTACCGCAGCTTTGACGAGTCCGTGGCAAGGCTCGAACGCACTGCGGTAATACAGCCGATACAGGTCGTACAGGCGCCGGAGATTGTTCAGCCCGCGGTGGTGGAAGCTCCCGAGCTTGTGAACACACCCGTGGAGCAGGCTCCCGACTTGCAGCCGACCGTCACGCAGATTGCGGAAGAAGCCGCTGCCCCTGCCCCGAAGCCCGCGGATAAGGCGGCGCTTGCGGAAAGAGCGGCGTTCTCGGAGGAACCGGAGCCGCCTGCGCATGAGCCGAAGAAACCCGAAAAACCGCCTGTTGAGACAGCGGATACGATAGAGCTGCCATATACGCCGCCCACAGCTCCGGACGATGAGGAGATATTTGCCGCGGACTCGCCCGATGGCGAGGACGACGAGGATGATGATTTCGACCCGGACAACATGCCCGTACAGGGCTACGACCCCACTGCCCCCGATGAGCCGGAGGAGGAACAGGGTTCCCCGGACAAGGCATTTGATGCGGAAACGTTCATTTCCGTGGTATCGGCGGAGAAGATGAAGGGCAGCGAGTTCCTGCGCCTTATCGGAAATACCCGCATCAGCAACAGCGTTTACCGCGAGATCGAGCAGAACCCGCATCTAACCAAGAAGCGGCTGGTGGAGCTGCTGGAGCAGTCCCCGCTCACCGAGGCGGATTATTATAAGATGCTGACGGCGATAAAGCACCGCCGTGAGATGCTCGACCAGAAGGAGGAAAACCGCCTTGCGCTGGAACGCGCGGGGCTGTTCGACGGCTCCCGAAAAGGCCGCTATAAGCGCAAGCCTAAGGAGCCGCCCAAGACCGAGCTGCAAATGGCGATAGGGCTGAATGTGGCGAAAAACATCCCGCAAAAGCAGCAGCCGCTCACATTTGACAATGAGCACACCTACAGCGACAATACCGATTACGAGATAACCAACGCGGCGGGGAATTATTCCTCCGGCCGTCCGCGTGAAACGCGCAGAGAGCAGCAGTCCGAGCAGGAGCGTCAGGTGGGCTATCGTCCCGACCTCGGTGCGGCAGTTTCCGCGGCTGCGGAAGAGCTCGACGAGAAGGATTTCGACGGGGCATTCTCGCCGACCGTCATGCAGGATATGTTCGATGACCGGAACATCGAGGCGGTGGATCCTTTCGCGGCGATAGCTGCAAACGAGACCGGCAGGCAGATAAAGCCCGACCGTATCGATGAGCAGCGCGCACAGTGGGAGGAGACCGCAAAGCTTGACCGCCGCCGTCTTGACGAGCAGCCTATCGTTGCGGAGGACGCGGAGCCTGTAGAACCTGTAGAAAAAGAGGAACCTGTCGTTCCCGGAAAGGACGAGACGAGCGGGACGCAGGAGTTCGGCATGATAACGCCGTCGGCGGGCTTGTCCGATACACGGCCGTTTGAGGCGCATTTCGACGCGCTCGAGCAGCAGGCGGAGCAGCTCGGCAACAAGGAACACGGCGAGGGAGAGAGCATCACCGAGAACCCCGTCGGAAACGTGTCGGTAACGCAGATAATCGAGGGTGTGGCTCCCGATATATCTTCTGAAGAAGCCGAAATGAACGAGCAGATACTCGGGTTTTCCCCCAACGTTGAGCTCACTTTCGACGGCGATACAGGCGAGATACCCGACCTGCCTGTAGATAAGGACATCGGCGGGCTTTATATCGACAATTCCGGCGACGATGATATTTACACCGAGGAAAAGACCGGTGCGCCGGTGACGTTCGGGAAGCCGGAGGAGATATACTCCGAGCCCGACGACGCTTACGGAGAGAACGAGGAGGCTTACGACGAGGAGAATGATGCTTCCCCGAAACAGCACGGACGTTACAAGGGCAGCGAGTTCTTCTATGACGACGACACCTACCATGAGGGCGACAACCGCGGAAAGCTTATCTTCTGCATTATCTGCGGCATACTGCTGACGGCAGGCGCGGCGGCGCTGTACTTCCTGCTGCCGAAGACCGATCCTGCCAAAGAGCCGGAAGTTTCATCGTCGCAGACCGAACTGGCGGATGTAAGCGAAACGACGGCCGATAATGCGGAAACTGACGTTCCCGGCGAGCAGCCGCCTGCCGCGGAATTTTCAGAGGAAGCGGCATTTGCGGAGAGCGTCTCGCTCGATGTGTTCAAGTCGGGCGACCGTCCCGACGGGAGATCGGAGCGCAGCTCGGCATTACTGTGGCAACCGGAGTATATGGGTGTTTCCGGCGAGCCTTACAACGAGATGTTCACAAGCACTCTGTTTGTGAACGGAGATGTGTCGTATATTTACGTTAAAGAGGATGTAAACAACGGAACGCTTTATGCGATCTCGCTGAACGGCGAGGAACACAAGCCTGTCGGGCAGGCGCGATTCGGAGAGTATCTGCGCGGCTTCACCGCCGTTGGTGACAGGATCTACGCCGTTGCCGACCACGGAACGGCTCCCGGCTTTGTTATAACCGAGATGACTCCCGAGCTTGAAGTTGCTGCGGTGTATGATGTCCTTGCGACATTCTCCGGCGCAGGAATAGTTGACGGAAAGTTGATGTTTGCCGGTAATTATACAGACAGTCAAGGAGAAGCGTTCGGGGTAACTGCGCCATACTATATGAAAGGTGACGAGCGGCACGATATTACAGCCGGGGATGTGTCCGTTATAGAAGGCGCAGAATTTGGCGCGGCAAGCGTCCTGTTCGCACCCGAAACAGGTGAATTCACCGCAGTTGCGGGCGGTTACGCGACTTATGCACAGTTCACCGACAGCGGGATCGCGATCCTCGCGCCGGATGACGGTTGTACATATATCGCGGATATAGGAAAAGATCTGATGCCGAAGTCGGTAAAGCGGCTCAAAGGTGAGGCTTTCTCGCCTGACTGTTATAAAGCCGACGGGCTGATAGGCATACAGTATCTGGACGGCGAACACGGGATTACTGCGTACAAGGGCGGCAAGACCCTTACAACGCAGGATATGACCGACGATGCTCCCGCCGAGATAGCCCGTGCGATAGCGTGGACGGGAGATACAGCCTACGTCAGAACGTTGAAATACGAAGAAAGGGGCTATGACGGCAAGACCACCGATATGTTGTACGGCTTCGATATGAGCGGCAACGAACCCGCTGCGGCAGCTATCGAGGCGGACGATATTTATGACGGAAAGTTGATCGGGGCAGGAAAATTCCTCGCAGGAATATCCGGCGAGCCCTCCGACAACGGCGAGCGTGCGGGATTGCGCCTTTCACTGTACAAATATGACGGTGCGCTGAAAGAGGCAGCTTTCACGCTGATAACGCTCGACGAGAACACCCCTGCCGAAAACCTGAAATACATCAAGAGCGACGCGGAGAGCGATCCCGCTCAGCTTGCGGTAAGCGACGACGGCACGCTTTTTGCTGTTCCCACCGAGTATTTCGACGGCTTCTCTTCCGTAAGACGTGTTGTGATCCTTTCTTTCGACGGTTCGGAGTTCACACAGATCGGGGAAATGATGTTCTATGACGTCAATCAGACCACGCCGTTCATATATGAAGATAAGCTGTACATCTTTACAGACAAAGAGATCGTCATAACCAATGCCGATTGCACCGAAGAGACACGTGTTCCTTATGCGGAATGAGATAGAGATTTGGACGCAAAGCCACCCCCCGTCATAGGCGGGGTGGCTTTGCGTTATTTTTTCCACATCCGACAGGGGAAAGAATACGGTTGTTCTGATATTAGAAATCAGTATGGTGAGTTGTCCGGGTGATCATAATTTTTGCGGGTCAAAAAATTTTTTCAAAAAACCTATTGACAAAAAGAAATGTATGTGATATCATAATGATATCGAAGAGATAAATCTTTGATACAAAATAACAACAACGGGCAGAAAGCCCGAAAGGAGTGCATAAAAATGACAGAAAAGATCTACACAACCAAAAAGAACGGTATGGCAATGATGTTGGTGACAATTTTGCTGCTGTGCGCGGCAATGTTCGGCTTCATCTGGGGGATAGTCCGCGCCGACACGGAACAGAACGGTGTTCCGTGGATCATACTGACCGCGGTGTGCGGCCTGTGGATGTTCATAGGCTGGATACCTTTCCTCGGACTGAAAGTTCTCAAGCCGCAGGAAGCGCTCGTGCTTACCCTTTTCGGTAAGTATGTCGGTACACTGAAGGGCGACGGCTTCTATTTCGTAAATCCCTTCTGCACAGCAGTAAATCCTGCAGCTTCCACCAAGCTCCGCCAGAGCGGTGACGTCGGCCAGGGAACTCCCATGGCAGCAATGGTAAAGACCGGTGCGAGCGAGGTCGCTGTTTCACAGGCGGCTATGTACGACAAGCGCATTTCCCTCAAAATCATGACTCTCGACAACGCAAAGCAGAAGATCAATGACTGCCTCGGCAACCCCATTGAGATCGGCATTGCTGTTATGTGGAAGGTCACAGACACAGCAAAGGCCGTGTTCAGCGTGGATAACTACAAGGAGTACCTCTCTCTGCAGTGCGATACTGCTCTGCGTAACGTGGTAAGGCTTTATCCGTATGACGTCGCTCCCAACGTAGATACCACAGGCGACGGTATCGCCGATGAGGGAAGCCTCCGCGGCTCGAGCGATGTTGTCGCGAACCGCATAAAGGACGAGATACAGGAAAGAGTCCGCAACGCAGGTCTGGAAATAGTTGAAGCCCGTATAACCTATCTGGCCTACGCACCCGAAATAGCCGCCGCTATGCTGCAGAGACAGCAGGCTTCCGCGGTAGTTGACGCAAGAAAGCTGATAGTTGACGGTGCTGTGGGAATGGTTGAAATGGCGCTGGAGGAGCTCAGCAGAAAGCAGGTCGTTGAGCTCGACGACGAGCGGAAGGCCGTTATGGTATCCAACCTCCTCGTTGTGCTCTGCGGCAACCATGATGCCCAGCCCGTAGTAAACTCCGGGAGCATTTATTGATGGCTGTTAAGAAGCAAGTTCCGCTGCGCCTGTCCGAGAAGCTGTACAACGACCTTGCAGCATGGGCGGAGGATGATTTCCGCTCCGTGAACGGACAGATCGAGTATCTGCTCTCCGAATGCGTGAAACAGCGCCGTAAAAACGGCGGCTATGTCGGCAGGGAGATAGATGCCCCGCCGGACATAGACGTCGAAGAATTCGAGTGAACAAGAAGCCCCTGCTCCGGCGGGGGCTTCAGTGTGTCAGGAAAGTCTGTTCAGCGGCGCTTAAAGGCAAACGCCGGGAGCTCCCCTGTCTGAACGTATGCCCTTTTCTCCGGGGGAGAGGGGGCAAGGCAATAAATAATGTGTCCTCAATAACTGCCTTTCGGCAGTTATTGTTCCAAAGTCCTCAAAGAGGACTTTGGAAAGCCTTAAGGGCACCTCTAAAAACCTCTTGCCGCCCATTCGCACCGCCCTTTAGCCGTCATATTGCACAGAAATTTCTTGAAATACGCCAGTATTCCTGCAAAATTTCTGTACAATCTGCCGACTAAATGCCGGCACGCCTGAA
>JAEEGL017311136.1_pt1 | contig 10845 bp, 13 predicted proteins | sample 9134231 | NCBI WGS metagenome assembly JAEEGL01 (sample SAMN16246548, study PRJNA631951) | gut metagenome | biome: gut microbiome; feature: rumen; material: fiber-attached | host: Bos | place: Iran: Karaj | collected 2018-10
AAAATGTGATCCCGGCGCGACTCGAACGCGCGACCCACAGCTTAGAAGGCTGTTGCTCTATCCAACTGAGCTACGGGACCATCCTGTCAAAAGGACTGCAAAGATAAATAAAAATAACTATTCTGCAAAATAATAAATTCCGGGCACATGGCCCGGAATGACTATCTTTCCGCTACGGACATCACCGTCTGGTAGCCTTTGGAGACAGCCTCGGAGAAGGCCGTGCCGGCAAATGTATCGGTCACCGGCGTATCCTCGCAAGTATAGGTCACGCTCCTGACGCCCTTGGCGATCATCCGGCGCATCTGGGCGAGGGTCGGATAGACCATCACGCGGCTCACGTCTTCCCGGGACTGCGAAAGGACGAGTTTCTCGCCGTCGGAGAGCTCGATGACGACCGGGGTCGCATAGTGGATGCGGATATCCTTCGTCGTACCGAGCTGGAATTCGAGGTCGACGTCCTCGGTGTTGGTACCTTTATAATAAAGATACGTAACGGCGACATTGTACTTGTACTGCGCACCGGCCGCGACGTTGGGCTTGGCCTTGACGGTAATGGAGGTCGCATTGTTGGCATAGTCCAGGATGCCGTCGGCAGAGATCTGCACGGACGATGAAAGGGCCTTCCCGATAGCGGCATAATGCGCCGCGAGCACTTTGCCGAGCTGGTTGTCGCTGTACTTGATCTGGAGGTAGTCGTCCGGATTCCATCCGGTGATGACATCGAGGTCCCGGATGCCGCTTACCATCCGCTTCATGTCCGACTCGTCGAACATGTACTGCGTACGGTTCCAGTAAACCCGTCCCTTGCCGGAAGTGAACGCCCGTTTGTTGCCCTTCTGGCTGTACATCTGGTCGGCGCGGACCAGTTTGCCGTCGGAGAGCGTCGCGGCCATCCGTACCCCTTTCGGGATGTTGACGGCCGTCTTCTCTTCGAAATTCATGTAAAGGACATACGAGACGCTGCCGTCCTTGAAACGGACATATTCGAGCCGCACCCAGGCAGGATGCTGGTCGGCGTCGCCGTTCTTGACGAATTCGTACTCGGTGGATACGCGGGTGATGCCGCCTGTCCTGTAATTATAACGGATTTCCTGGGCCGAAGCCGCGGTCAGCGCAAAAGAAAGTGCCGCAAGGGCAAGGATGAATCTTTTCATACAGCTTAGAATCTATATCGTACAGAAAGCGTCGGTATAAATCCAAAAGTTATGCCATCCATATAGAAGGGACCCAGGTCACGGCCTTTGCCGAGGGCGACGCCGATGGTGGGACGGATATCCAGCGACAGCTGCAGCGGGAACCAGAACGTATACTCGAGGCCGAACTGCGGTACGACGCCGGTCACGAAATAGTTGTACTCCGCCGTCTTTACCCATTGCTGCTCAGAATCACTGTAGACCCACTCCGGACGGTGAACGATGCCCACCGTAGCGCCGACGCCGGCAAACCAGGCCCATTCTCCGCGGGACGTCCACCGGGGCTCGGAGAAGATGAAGTTATAAGTCCCCGTCAGGCGCGCGCCGTCGGGAAGCAGATACTTGTCTACCGTTGCACCCAGGTCGACCTGGAGGAACTGATATTCACCGAAACCGTACTGGAAACTGAGTTCATACCCCCAGCCGAGCCGGGCGCCGATGGCGCGGGGCTGGGCGGAAGCGGCGGCTCCCAGGACAATCAGTCCGGCAAGAATCGCAAAAAACCTTTTCATTCCGTAAAACTATTTTACCATTCCGCTGAATCCCATGAAGGCCATGGCCAGGATGCCGACGGTAATCAGCGCGATCGGGACGCCCTTGAACGCCTTGGGCACGTCGTTGAGCGCAAGATGCTCGCGGAGACCGGCGAAGATCACCATCGCAAGGCCGTAGCCCAGCGAAGTGGCGAACGCATACACCATCGATTCGCCGAGGTTGAGCCAGTGGGCCGCCTCCCCGAAGGTAAACTGCTTGGTCACGACATTGAGGGCGACACCGAGCACGGCGCAGTTGGTGGTGATGAGCGGAAGGAAGATGCCGAGCGCCGCATACAGCGAAGGGCTGATCTTCTTCAGGACGATCTCGACCATCTGCACGAGGGCGGCGATGACGAGGATGAAGGCAATGGTCTGCAGGAACTCCAGCTCGAACGGGATCAGCAGATACTTGTTCAGGAGGTAGGTCACCAGCGTGGCCAGCGTGATGACGAAGCAGACAGCGCCGGACATGCCGGTCGCGGTGGAGAGCTTCGAAGAGACGCCGAGGAAGGGGCAGATTCCGAGGAACTGCGCCAGGACGATATTATTGACGAATATCGCGGAGATAATGATCAGGAAGTATTCCATGGCTGCCTACTTTTTGACGAGTTTGTTGAAAAGGACCATCAGGTACCCGAGGCACAGGAAGGCGCCGGGTGCCATCACAAAAGCCAGCATGCCGTCGCCGGTAATGAACTTCCAGCCGAAGACGGAGCCGCTGCCCAGGATTTCACGGACCGCGCCGAGGATGGTCAGCGAGAGCGTGAATCCGAGGCCGACGCCGATTCCGTCGAGGCAGGAGGCCCAGACGCCGTTCTTGCTGGCAAAGGCTTCGGCCCGGCCGAGCACGATGCAGTTGACGACGATCAGCGGAATAAACAGACCCAGCGTCTCATACATCGCAGGGGTATAGGCGCGCATGATGAACTGCAGCAGCGTCACGAAGGAGGCGATCACCACGATATAGACAGGGATATGCACCTTGTCCGGGGTAACCGGGGCGATGGCCGAGATCACGATGTTCGACAGCACCAGCACGAAGAGTGTGGCAAGGCCCATGCTGAGGCCGTTGACGGCGGATGTCGTGGTAGCCAGCGTCGGGCACATGCCGAGCAGCAGCACGAAGGTCGGATTGTTCTTGATGAATCCGTCGGTGATGAGTTTGAGTTTACTGTTCATCGCTTGACTCCTCCTTGTTATTGTTTTCGGCGGGGACAGAAGCGCCGGTGGCGGCATCGGCCTCGCCGCCCGTCAGGACATCAAAGACCTGCACGGCATTGTAGACGGCCTGGGTGTAGGCCCGGGACGTGATGGTCGAAGCGGTAATCGCGTCGATGTCACCGCCGTCCTTCTTGAGCGTGAGAATCCGCTCGCGGGGATCGAGCTTCTGCCACTGGGTGCGGAAGAGGGACCCTGACTCCGCGCACTTGGCACCGAGGCCGGGGGTCTCGTTGTTCTCCAGCACGTCAGTATCATAGATCAGTCCGTCAGCCGTAATGCCGACGAGGATCTTGAGGTTGCCGCCGAAGCCGGAGACATTGCTCTCGATCGCATAACCGACGAGCTCTTCTCCGTTGACGGCCTTGTAATAGACATACGGCGTTTCGACGCCGGTTTCATCCTTCAGGACGGTCTCACCGCGTTCGGAAGTCTCAAAAGCGGGCAGCACGGCCGCATTCGCCTTGTTGATCTTGGCGGCCTTGGCCGCCTCGATAGGCTCTTTGGTGATGACATAGGCCCCGCCGAGAATGCCCGAACAGACAAGGCAGGTCAGCGTCAGCATCAGCGACATGTTCAGCAGATTGGATTTGACGGCCATGGCTATTTCCTCCCGAATTTACGCTGCTTGAACGCACGGTTGAGCAGCGGTACAACCGAATTCATGATCAAGATGGCAAAACTGACGCCCTCCGGATAAGACCCGAAGTAGCGGATCATCATCGTCAGGAAGCCGATGCCGATACCGAAGATCACACCGCCCCAGACACTCATCGGAGAGGTCACGTAGTCGGTCGCCATGAAGCAGGCGCCGAGGATCAGACCGCCGGTCAGCAGGTTGAAGAGCGGATCGGTGAAACGCTCCGGATTGATGCCCCAGAAGATGAGGGAGGTCAGCGCGACGGTCGCGAAGATGCTGAGCGTGATCCAGGGCTTGATGACCCTGCGGCAGAGCAGGTAGATGAATCCGACAAGCAGCGCGATGGCGCAGACCTCGCCGGCGCTTCCGCCGATGTTGGCAAACAGCATGTCGGCATAGCTGATATCGCCCAGCGAACCTTCCTTGACGGCACTCAGCGGCGTGGCGCCGGTGATGGCGTCAACGCCGAAGAGCCCCTGGGGTTTCTCCCAGTGGGTCATCTGCGAAGGGTAGCTCACCAGCAGGAACACACGGCCGACGATGGCCGGATTGAAGACGTTCTGGCCAATACCGCCGAAGGTAAGCTTCGCGACACCGATGGCGACGACGGCGCCGATGACGAGAATCCACCAGGGCAGCGTGTAAGGCACGTTCAGCGCCAGGAGGATACCGGTGATGACGGCCGAAAGGTCACCGATGGTCGAAGGTTTCTTCAGCAGGAACCGGGTGACCGCCCACTCGAGGAGGACGCAGGTCGCGACACTCACCGCGAGCAGCAACAGTTCGCGCCAGCCATAGAAGACGACCGAGCAGATGACGGCGGGGATCAGGGCGATCACCACGTCGAGCATCAGGGACCGGGTCGAGTCCTTGGCATGGAGGTGAGGGGAAGGTGATACGATTAATTTATCCATAGCGTATTTATTTTCTATTTTTTCACATTCCTCGCCCGGATCGCGGAGAGAGCCGCGCCCTTGCCAAGGCGGATGATATCGAGGAGCGGGATGCCGGCGGGACAGCTGTACAGACAGCAGCCGCACTCGATGCAATCCTGGGCCGCATTCTCCTCCAGGGCCTCCACGTCACCCAGACGGGAGAGTTTCTGGAGCAGGAACGGCTCAAGACCCATCGGGCAGGCGTCCGCGCACTTGCCGCAACGGATACAGTTTGTCTCGGGACGGCGGCGTGTCTGCGCCTCGGTCAGCAGCAGGAGCGCACCGGTTCCCTTGAGGGTCGCCGCATCGAGATTCGCCACGGCGCGTCCCATCATCGGGCCGCCGCTGATCACTTTCGCGGCCTCCTCCGGGATTCCGCCCAGATAATCCAGGATATACCGGAGCGGCGTGCCGACCCGCACGAGCAGATTGGCCTGGTGCGGGAAGCACTCCCCTGTCACGGTCACGCTGTTGTCGATAATCGGTTTCCCTTTCTGGACGGCGTCATAGACTGCCAGCGCGGTGGCGACGTTCTGGACGACCGCACCGACGCTGATCGGGAGGGCGCCGCTGCCCACCTGACGGTGCATCACGGCGTCGATAAGCTGCTTCTCTCCGCCCTGCGGATAGCGCTTCTTGAGCGAAAGCACCTCGATCCCGGCAAATTTTGGGGAGACCTTTTCCAGGGAAGCGATCACCTCCCGGATATGGGCAATGGCTTCCGGCTTGTTCTCCTCGATGGCAATGGTACAGGGTACGCCGCCGAGCACCTGCTTAAGAATGGCGGCGCCGATGACGACCTGCTCACCTTTTTCGAGCAGCGTACGGAAGTCAGAAGTCAGGTACGGCTCGCATTCGCAGCCGTTGATGATCAGGCGTTCGCACTTCATCCCCGGGGGCGGCGAAAGCTTGACGTGCGTCGGGAAGGTCGCGCCGCCGAGACCCACGATACCGCCGAGGCGGATCTTGTCGAGAATGGCCTTGTTGTCTTCGGGGATATCCGTAATCAGGGTATCCGAGGTATCGATGCCTTCAAGCCATTCGTCTCCCTCGACCGCAATCTCGATATGGGTCTGGCTGTTGCCGGCGAGGTCCTTGCGCGGGCCGACCGACTTGACGGTGCCGGAGACGGAAGAGTGGATGAATGCCGATACGAATCCGCCCGGTTCGGCGACCACCTGGCCGACCTTGACCTTGTCGCCGGGCTTCACCACGGGGACGGCCGGAGCGCCGATGTGCTGGGCGACGGAGAGGTACACCACGGGAGGCGTGGGAAGGACCTCGATCGCACAGGCACGGGAAATCTTGCTGTCATGGGGATGTACCCCGCCGATGGAGAATGTTCTTCTTGCCATATTATGCCTCCTTGTTATTTTCTTCACGAGCCTTCTGCTGACGCGCCTGGATCCGGGCCTTTACGGCCTCCTTGTCGAGCGGCTTCGGGAAATTGATGCCATGGATCGCGCCCGTCGGGCACATCGCCTCACATTCGCGGCAGAGCTTGCACTTGCCGTAGTCGATGTAGGCGACGTTGTTTTCCAGGACGATCGCTTCGTGCGTACAGGTCTTGACGCAGATGCCGCAGCCGATGCAGGCGGCGCTGCAGGCCTTCTTCGCGGCCGGCCCCTTGTCTTTGTTGACGCAGGAGACGTATTCGCGCATCCCGCGGGGACCTTGGTTGCGCAGCTCGATGATCGCCTTCGGACACGCTTTCACGCAGGCGCCGCAGGCGGTGCACTTCGTCTCGTCAACCTCGGGAAGCCCGGTCTCGGGATTCATTCTGAGGGCGCCGAACTGGCAGGCGGCCACACAGTCGCCGCAGCCGAGGCAGCCGTATGCGCAGGCCGTGTCGCCGCTGTAGAGCGTCGCCTTGACCTTGCAGGTGGCGAATCCGTCATACTCATTGACTTTGGGACGGTTGGCGCAGGTGCCGTTGCAGCGGACCACCGCCACCATCGGGGCTTTGGCCTTGACCTCGAAACCGAGGATGGCGGCGACCTTGGCCATCACGTCATTGCCGCCGACCGGACAGAAATGGCTGTCGAGGTCCGGCGCTTTGACAGCAGATTCGGCAAACGCCCGGCAGCCGGCAAAACCGCAACCGCCGCAATTCGCCCCGGGCATCACCTTCTCGACCTCGTCGATTCTCGGATCTTCCTCAACCCGGAACTTTTTCGCCACCAGGAAAAGGACGATCGAAAGGACGAGTCCGAGCGCGGTGATGATCGCGATCGTCAGGATCAGTACTTTCATGATTTTATCTTTTTGATCGTAAATATATATTCATCAATCAGGCGGTCCCTGAGCAGATAGACCGCGAGGTAGTACAACGCGACGGTGCCGGCGGCGACGAGCCCGGCGACGAGCTCGCCGGCGTCAACGGCAATCAGCACCATCAGGACGGCCAGGAGGACCACCAGCGGCGCGACATATCCGATCCAGACGGCCTTGAGGCCCATCTGTCCCTTGAGGATGACATCCACGATTTCTCCCTCTTCGACGGGAATGCGGGGATCGGTCTGCACCTGGATCACCTTTTTCTTCACCTTTCCCATCCCGCACAGCATGACGGCATGGCAGTCCGTGCAATAGCTGTTATGATTCAGGATCTCCACGGAGGTATAGGCCGGATTCACGGAGATCACTTTTCCACTATGCAGTACGTCTTTCATGGCTAGAATTCGTCGTTTCCGGAGAATTCATTCCCGCCGAAATCCATGCCGGCAGACGCGCTGTCGGCATTCATCCGGCTGTCGACGCGCATGGCGCTGGCCTGGGCGGTGAGCTCCTGGTCAGGTTCGATAAACTTGACCTGGTCGGCCTTGAAGATCAGCGGGATGTCTCCGATCTCGCCGTTGCGGTGCTTGGCGATGATGATGTCGGTCTTGTCCTTGTCTTCGGGATTCTCGCTGAGCCCCTGGTAGTCGGGACGGTGGATGAAGATGACCATATCGGCATCCTGCTCGATACTGCCCGACTCGCGGAGGTCGCTGAGGATCGGCTTGCCGCCGCCACCCTGACGCTGTACGGCCTGCCGTGACAGCTGCGAAAGGGCGATGATCGGGACGTTCAGCTCCTTGGCCGTCGCCTTGAGGGTACGGGAGATGGCGGCCACCTCCTGCTCACGCATGCCCCTCAGGTCCGGCGGTCCCTGGATCAGCTGCAGGTAGTCGACGATAATCAGGCGCACGCCGTTGTGCTTCACCAGCCGCTTGGCCTTCGTGCGGAACTCCATCAGCGGAATGCCGGGCGTGTCGTCGATATAGAGCGGTGCCTTGGAGAGGTTCTTGAGCCTCGTCTCCAGCTGGACCCATTCGTAGTCCTCGAGTTTCTTGCCGCCCTTGATCTTGTCGGCGGGAAGGCCCGTCTCGGACGTCATCAGTCGCTTGACGAGCTGGATGGCGGACATTTCCAGCGAGAAGAAGGCTACCGGCATGTTGTGCATGACGGCGGCATTGCGGGCGAGGTTCAGCGAGAAGGCGGTCTTACCGACCGAAGGACGGGCGGCCAGGATGATGAGGTCGGACTTCTGCCACCCCATCGTCACCCGGTCGATCGACTGGAAGCCGGACGGAACGCCGCTCAGGCCGGTCTTCCCCTGCATCTCCTGGATCTCGGACATCGCTTCGTTGATGATGCTGCCGATATCCTGGACATCCTTCTTGACGTTGTTCTTGACGGCGTCGAACACCTTGGTCTGGGCGCTGTCGATGAGGTCGTCGACGTTGGTCGACTCGTCGTAGGCCATCTTGAGGATATCCGTCGAAGCCTTGATGAGGTCGCGCTGGATCGCCTTCTGCTTGAGCACCTTGATGTAGTACTCGATATTCGCGGCCGCACCGATCTTGCCGGTGAGGTCCGCGATGGCGACGGGCCCGCCCACCGCATCGAGGGTCCCCTTGGCGCGCAGTTTCGCGGTGACCGTCACCATGTCGATGGCGGAGTGTTCGTTGACGAGCGCCTGGATGGCCTCGAAGATCATCTGATACTGCGGCGAGTAGAAGCACGATACGCTGAGCTCCTCCATCGAAGCGTCGATCGTGGAGGGTTCGACCAGCATCGCACCGAGGACAGCCTCTTCAACTTCAAGAGCCTGAGGCGGTTTGTTTCCCATCTCAAGCCCTATGGTTTCCAGATTGACTGCCTGATCTTTCCTGGGTTTTTTCCGGGTTTCAGGCATAAACGGAAATTAAATTAAAATACGGCCGCAATGCTCGCAGATGACCAGCTTCTTCTGGGAAGCGATCTCGACGAGACGCTGCGGGGTGATGGTATTGAAACATCCGCCGCAGGCGTTTCCGTTGAATACGCGGACGACGGCGAGGTGGTTGTGGACACTGCCGCGGATGCGCTCGTAGGCGCTCATCGTACGCTCGTCGATCTTCTCGGCGCACTGGGCACGGCGGTCCTGGAGAACCTTCTCCTCCTTGGCGGTGGATTCAACGATCAGCGCGAGCTCCTGCTTCTTGGCCTCGAGATCCTCGGTACGGATGGAGATGCGGTCCTTGAGGGCGTCGAGCGAATCGGCGGTTTCCTCGATCTGATAGCGGAGTTCGCCGATCTTCTTCTCCTTGATCTGCTGCTCGAGCTGCTGGTTCTCGATCTCCTTGCTGAGGGAGTCGTACTCACGGCTGTTCTGGATACCTTCGAGCTGCTTCTGATAACGCATGATGGCATCCTGGTCTTCGACGATGCCCTGCTTGTATTCAGCGATATTGCGGTTGTATGCCTCGATGAGGGCGCCCTGCTGAGCGGCTTTTTCCTTGAGGGAAGCGATCTCCTCTTCAAGGGCGGCCACTTCGCCCGGAAGCTCGCCGCGGAGCTGGACGATCTTGTCGATGGCCGTATCGGCCTCCTGGAGATCAATGAGGATTTTCAGTTTCTCCTCGACGCTGAGGTTGCTGTCGGCGAAATTCTTCTGCAGCGACACAAAGGTTTCCCGCTGGTCGATGGGGGTCTCGATTTTGGTGATTTTCTTTGCCATATTGATGTTAAATATAATTAATCGGATTGCTGTTTGCCAAGTCCGGATCTATGCAGACTGCAAAGTTAGGAAATTTTTTCTGTATCTCGGAAAATAAAATGCCGGTGATTTCGACTTCGCTCTCGAAATGGCCGATATCCGCAATCATGAAGCCTTCTTCCGTAAAGAAATGGTGGTAGGAAATATCGGCCGAAATGTACAGTTGCGCACCCGCCCGCCGGGCCGCACCGATGAGCGAAGCGCCGCTCCCGCCGCACATCGCCACGCGGGAAATCTTCCCGGCCACGGGCTTTGAGGCGCGGAGAATCCTGAGGCCGAAACGCTCCTTGACCAGGGCGAGGGCCGCATCCGCCTCCAGCGGTTCGGGAAAATCCCCGACCGTACCGAGGCCGTTTCCGCCGGGTTCTTCTTCCAGGATCCGGACATCCTGCAGGCCCAGCCTCCGTGCCATGGCGCCGCTGACGCCGGCGATGACCTTGTCGGCCGTGGTATGGGCCGCATAAACGGCCACGCCGCCGCGGACGGCCCGGATGACGGCATCCCCGACCGGATCCTCCGGGGAAATGGACTTGAGACCGCCGAAGATCAGGGGATGATGGGTGACGACCATGTCGCAGCCGGCCGCCAAGGCCCGTTCGATCAGGCCCGGCGTGCAGTCGAAGCCGACCATCACGCCGCGGACTTCATCGGAGGGGGAACCGATGAGAAGGCCGCTGTTGTCCCAGCTCTCCTGGATCGAAAGCGGAGCGAATGCTTCTATCGCGGAGATAACGTCGGAGACTCTCATAGCGCTTTCCGGACTTCGGTGAGTTCGCGACGGATCTTGCGGAGGGTCTCCACAGCTTTCAGTTTGCGGTCGACGCCCTTACGGTCGGCGGCAAGCCGTTTCTCGACACCTTCCAGCGTCAGGCCTTCCTTGTCGACGAGGAATTTGATCTGGCGGAGGTATTCGATGTCGTCCTCCGTGAAGCGGCGGTTGCCTTTGGCGTTGCGCGAAGGCTTGATGAAGCGTTCGAAGTGGTTGGACCAGAAGCGGATGGCCGAAGGGTTCTCCCCTACCAGCTCCGCCACTTCTCCGATGGAATAAAACAGTTTAGCCATTGAATCAATTGATTTCTGCCCGGAAAACCTGCCATGTCAGTTTCTGAGACTTCCGGAGCTTCGCTCCTCCATCCCTCCCAGCAAGCTGGGCCCCTCCCATTCAAGTGGCCATGGGCGGCCATGTCTCTGAAACTGACACAGCAGGTTTTCCATTATTCTGATAACTTATTAATTTCCTGTAGGTTATTTAAGGTCAGGGAGTCCACTGCGGTAAGCGTGCGGAGGGTATCCGCCA
>JAEEGL017397064.1_pt1 | contig 10845 bp, 8 predicted proteins | sample 9134231 | NCBI WGS metagenome assembly JAEEGL01 (sample SAMN16246548, study PRJNA631951) | gut metagenome | biome: gut microbiome; feature: rumen; material: fiber-attached | host: Bos | place: Iran: Karaj | collected 2018-10
ATATAGAATAATAAGTCATTATTCTTATGTCTTCTTGGTAGTTTGAATAGATTAACACCTAAAGCTATAAATACACCTGCAACTGTAGATAGTATTCTGTTTAGACCAAATACTGCCTCACCTAAGAAATTAGCAGTTTGGTTATATCTATTAACTATCATACCCATTGGATTAATAGTTACTGATATAAATGTTAGGATACCAACGAATATTGCAGATTTTTTATGTACAGCATTACCGAACATTACAACAACTAATACTCCTATTGTAACAAGTGAATATGGAAGTATATACTGCCATGGGCTGAATCCTTCACCTAGGTTTGGCCAATCAAAGAAATCATTACCTGATATTAAACCAATTAAGCCATAGCCAATTGTTAGTGCTATACCAACTATACCACCAAGTAGTGAGGCTATAACTCTATTCTTAGCCTGCTCAATACTTTGCTTTTTTGATGGATATAGCGAATAAGCTGCAGCTATACCAGCAAAGAACGGACTAAAGAAATCTGAAAATCTAAATCCAGTTGGTTGGTTGTATAGACCTGTTCTATCATCTATAATTCTAAGTATTATATAAAATAGCATACCAAGACCAATACTTAATGCAGTTTTTAATGTTCTAAGTCCGATTTTGCGGAACATAATTTATCACCCTATTACTTAATAACAATGTTTACTATTTTACCTGGAACTACAATAACTTTAACAATCTCATGTCCTGAAATTGCATTCTTAACCTTTTCAAGCTCCTTAGCTTCTTTTTCTACCTCTTCCTTAGAAAGAGATTTATCTAGATCTATCTTATCCTTAAATTTACCATTAACACTTACAGCATATGTAACTGTATCAGCCTTACATAATGCTTCATCGTATGTAGGCCACTCAGCAAAGGCAATTGAGCCCTCATGACCTAAAGACTGCCACATTTCCTCACATACGTGTGGAGTAATTGGAGCCATAAGCTTAACTAAGCCCTCGATAAATCCAACATATAGCTTATCCTTCTTATAGCATTCATTAACAAATATCATTAGTTGTGATATAGCTGTGTTAAATGCTAAAGCCTCAAAGTCCTTAGTAACCTTTTTAACAGTTTGGTTATATAAAAGCTCTAATGACTTATCATATTCAGTAGTAAATTTAGCCTTGTATTGATCATCAGTAACAAGTCTAAATACTCTTTCGATGAAACGTCTTGCACCCTCAACACCTTGGTTACTCCATGGCTTTGATGCCTCAAGTGGTCCCATGAACATTTCATATAAACGAAGTGTATCAGCACCATATTTAGCTATAATATCAGATGGATTAATTACATATTCAGGGAATCTCTTACCCATCTTAATACCATTTGAGCCTAGAATCATACCTTGGTGAACTAGCTTCTTAAATGGCTCCTTAACTGGAGATATACCCTTCTCATATAAATATCTATTCCAAATTCTTGAATACATTAGGTGACCTACTGCATGCTCAGGACCACCAATGTATAGATCAACTGGCATCCAGTGCTTTAATAATTCCTTATTAGCAAGCTCCTTATCGTTCTTTGGATCAATATATCTTAGGAAATACCAACTTGAGCCAGCTGAACCAGGCATTGTAGATGTTTCTCTTACACCCTTAACACCATTCTTGTTATAGTTCTTCCACTCAGTTGCGTTTTCTAGTGGTGCCTTACCATTTTTACCCTTATAATCGTCAAGCTCAGGTAGGATTAATGGAAGCTCATCATCAGGTAATACATATACACCATTATCTGTATGAACAACAGGTACTGGCTCACCCCAATATCTTTGACGAGCAAATATCCACTCTCTGAATTTATAATTAACTGTTCTTTTTGCAACACCCATCTTTTCAAGCTTAGATGTGATTGCTTCCTTAGCCTCTTCAACTGTTAAGCCAGAGAATTCAGCTGAATTAATAAGCTTACAGCCCTTACCTAGATAGTCTTGCTTTTCAAATGCACATTCAGATACATCTCTTCCATCGATTACCTGAATCATAGGAATATTATGTGCTACAGCATATTCAAAGTCTCTTTGGTCATGTGAAGGTACTGCCATAACTGCACCTGTACCATAGTTAGCTAAAACGAAATCACCCATATAAAGTGGAACTTCCTTACCGTTAACTGGGTTGATTGCATATAAGCCACCAAGAACACATCCTGTCTTTGTCTTATTTAATTCTGTTCTATCAAGATCACTCTTCTTAGATGTTTCCTCGATATAGGCCTTAACCTCATCAAGGTTTGTTACTCTATCAAGTAATCCCTTAACGATATCTCCATCTGGTGCTAAAACCATGAATGTGATACCATAAATTGTTTCTATACAAGTTGTAAAGATTGAGAATTTTCCGCCACCAACAATTTTGAATTCTACCTCAACACCAGTAGATTTACCAATCCAGTTTCTCTGCATTTCCTTTGTTGATTCAGGCCAATCAATTTCATTTAAGCCATCAAGTAGCTTTTCTGCGAATGCTGGCTGATCGATAACCCATTGCTTCATGTTCTTTCTGATAACAGGATAACCACCACGCTCACTCTTACCATCGATAACCTCATCATTTGATAATACACAGCCTAGCTCCTCACACCAGTTAACTGGCATATCGATATATTTTGCATATCCATCATTGTATAGATTCTTAAAAATCCATTGTGTCCAATGATAGAAGCTTGGGTCAGATGTTGCAATACATTTATCCCAATCATAATCAAAGCCTAGCTCCTTAAGCTGCTTTGTAAATGTCTCTATATTCTTTTGTGTGAATCCATTTGGATTGTTTCCAGTTGAAATAGCATATTGCTCTGCAGGAAGTCCGAATGAGTCATATCCCATTGGGTGTAATACATTATAGCCCTGCATCCTTTTCATTCTCGAAACGATATCAGTTGCAGTATATCCCTCAGGATGTCCAGCATGAAGACCAACTCCAGATGGATATGGGAACATGTCTAATGCATAAAACTTAGGCTTAGAGAAATCCCATAAATCAGTCTTGAATGTCTGATTATCCTCCCAGTATTTTTGCCATTTCTTTTCAATTTCAATATGTTTATATTCACTCATAATAAAATCTCCACCTTTACTACATAAATACACTTATAACATTTTAACACATTATTTACAAATTTTATAGAGAATTTTCAAAAGTTGAAATAAAAGCGGTTTTAAAGTAATTATTTATAATAATTAAATAAGCTTATTCTATGCTTTATGACAATAAAAAAACGCCATATAAATGGCGAATTTTAAGCATTGTTATTAACCTTAAATTTAGGCTTATCATCCTTGAATTTGTAATTAAGAAATACGAATACACCTATAATAATTGCAGTACCTAAATATGATAATAGCCAGTACAAATAAAAGAATTTTTCATAGCCACCAACATATTTAACTAAATAATATGCTCCACAGTTTAATACACAGTATGTAGCATGTAATACTAATGTGAATTTTAATGAGCTATATTCCTTAATAAAGTACTCCTTAAAGCCTACTAAAATTATGTTTAATATTGATACACCCATCAATATCCAAAGGGTAATATAATACCCTAAAACATCTGTTTTAAAAATGATTAATAATGTTATTATTGCTACTATAGTAGCAACATTAATAAAATACTGTAATGAATTAAATAAAATCTTTCTATTCATATTATCACTTTAATATGCTTAAAAGCATCTCAAATGCGTAATCAGCAGCAGCCTTTCTTACATTATTTCTTCCGATATCCTTAAATGAAATAATTTGTGTTGTAACTACACCATTTACACATACTCCGAAGCAAACATTACCGATAGGAACATTACCATCAGTTGAGGGTCCTGCAATACCAGTTACGCCTACTCCTACCTCTGCTCCTGTAGCCTCACATACACCAAGTGCCATCTCATAAGCAACATCCTCACTTACAACACCATATAAATCGATAGTTTGCTTACTAACGTTAAGGTATTTCATTTTTGCCTCATTTGAATATGTAACAAATGATTCATTTAATACCCTTGATGCGTTAGGAACATTTATCAGCTTTGCAGCACATAGGCCACCAGTAATTGATTCCGCAAAGGCGATATGATACTCCTTTTCCATTAAAATATTAACTACTAAATCTTCTACATTCTCCATTACAATACCTCCACATTAATTTTCAAAAACTGCTTCGCCAGTTAAAGAATATTCATCACAATCAAGTATCTTAACAGATATTCTCTCACCAAGCTCAAGCTCCTTAATTGAAGCTACATAAATACAACCATCTATATCATCAGGAGCGTATTCATCTGATCTTGCTGTATACATAAATGATTCCTCATCATATCCTGTGATGAAGCAACCATCTATTATAGTATTTAATCTCTTAGTGTTTAATTCTAAGGCTATCTTAGCCTGCTCAGCCATTAGCCTTTCATACCTTCTATTCTTAGTATCATTAGAGATAACATTAGGGTATTCACAGGCCTTAGTGCCCTCCTCTAATGAGAATGTAAATGCACCTAATCTATCGAATTTAATATCCTTGATAAATTCAATTAGATTATCTACATCCTCCTCTTCCTCATATGGGAAGCCTACTATCATAGTAGTTCTAATAATCGCATCAGGAATTAGGCTTCTAATCTTATGGAATAAATTAACGATTAGCTCCTTATTGCTTCTACGATACATAGCCTTAAGTATCTTATCCTCAGAATGCTGAATAGGTATGTCAAAATAATGCATCATCTTATCATTATCCTTGATAAAATCAATTAGCTCATCTGTAACAACCTCAGGATATAGATATAATAATCTAATCTTAAAATTACCTTCTATTTTTACAAGCTCTCTTAATAGCTCTACAAGCATTAATCTCTTAGTTAAATCATAGCCATATTTAGTAGTATCCTGTGATATTAAATTAATCTCATATGCTCCTTCAGATACAGCCTTTTTAACCTCAGCTACGATATCATCTATCTCTCTTGATTTAAGCTTTCCTCTTATAAGAGGAATAGCACAGAATGCACATCTATTTAAGCAGCCATCAGATATCTTAATATATCTCATATAATTAGGTTCAGTATTGATTCTTGACAATGAATCAAATTCACCATCAAATACAAATCTTGAATTCATTACATCTGATATAATCTTCTTTACATCCTTATATTCATCGATAGTAATAAATCTATCAACCTCTGGTAATAGCTTAACTAGCTCATCCTTGTATCTTTGTGATAGGCAGCCACAAACAACCATTTTAGAGTCCTTCTTTTTATAATCAGAATATTCTAAAATAGTATCTATTGCTTCCTTACGTGCAGATTCGATAAACGCACATGTATTTATTAATATTAAATCAGCATCATTAGGGTCATCGATTAATTCAACACCTTTACCTAACGCACCTAAAATCATTTCACTATCAACCTTGTTTTTACTACAGCCAAGTGAAATCATAAATAATTTCATTATTTAATCTCCTATAAAACGAATATCATAGCGAATACAAAGCCTAATATAGCTAAAGTATAAAAGATAACCAAAACTGGATTTTTTCTTCTTAATAAACCAAATAGGAATCCAAGTAATGCAGGTACACCAAATACTAATAGCTTAACATAGAATTTGCCAAAGCCTTCTGTAAACTTACCTGGCTTAAGGAAATTTAATCCAAGTGCTACTAATACCACTGCGATAATTGACATTGCAAGACCTAAAGTCGCACCAAGTATTGCAGTTAATAGCTTCTTTCTACTTAATATTTTAGCCTTTACTCTATCAAGGTTAGTTTTAACCATGTAATATCTTTCTTCCTGCTGAAGTGTAATATAATCCTTCGTATTAGCATTTAGGAAGAATTTATAATCATTTAATGCATCATTTCTCTTATTTTCAAATACGATAACAGTAATACCCATGCCTAAGGCAAATACACCAAATGCTATACCAAGGATAATATTTAATAAGGCAAATGATTCCTTAATATCCTGGAATTTAGCATCAAATTCAATATTGTTAATTGCAATACCTATAGCAAATAAAGCAATTGCTAGGAAGCCAACTAATGCTGTATATGTAGCAAATCTTGTATTAGACTTAATTGATTTAATTTGTCTAAAGAAGATTTCATCATCATTATCTGGTCCTACTTCAATAGGCTTTTCGTTATACTCATCATTAATATTAGCACTATTAACTACTACAGTAGTTGGATTGTCATCATCATCAACAGGCTTAGCGTAAAGCTTAATAACCTTACCCTTCATGAAATCTTCAGTGATATATGTATAGCAATATGGCTTATCGAAGATATACTTTCTTGGTTCAAGCTTCTTATTAACCTGGATACTACCATCCTTGAAATAATAAACAAAATCTAAATATGATAAGTAAAGGCTTCTAGAAATATCCATTAAATTATCAAATGATACCTTGTTGATATCCTTCTTTTCAATTCTTTGTAGATATCCAGAATATTCCTTCTTAATATCAATAAGCTTTTTTTGAATTAATACAGCCTTTTTTGTATATTCATATTTATCAAAATTATCATATAGCCACCAGAAGAATGAATCACTAACTATCTTTGTTAATTCATCCTCATCTATCTCACTCTTTAAAAGCTTTAATGAATAGAATACTGGGTTCTTTTCATTAGCTATTTTAATAGCCTCCTTAAATCCATACTTACGTGATATCCATAGCATGAATTCATCAGTCTTCATAAGCTTAGTGGCTCTTCTAAAGCATTCCTCTTTTTCAATAATTATAGATTTAACCTTAGCCTCGAAAGATTCCTTATACTCAAATTCAAATAATGTTGATAGATACTTATATGTAAATTCATGATCAAAATATCTTTCAACAAAATACATATCTCTAAAGCATTTATTTGTTGGGTCCATTCTTTCATAGCATCTTGTAATACCATGATCCTCAATAAAAGCGAAAATAATGTTGTTTTCAACATTTGGATTTCTTTTTACTATTCCAATTAATTCATCGAATGTAATAGTCTCACCGTTAATTACTACTTCCTTTATATCTAGGAAATCATAAATAACAAATGTTAGAGCATTATTCTTATATTTAGATAAAGCTAAAATATCAACAAGATTCTTAACTCTATCCTTGTTGTTAGTTCTTTCCTTAAGGAATTTGACAAGCTTCTTAGGATTTTGATAAATATCCTGTACACCTAAATCAAAGTTTTCCTTATAGGCTAATGCTAGGCTATTAAGATCGTTGAATTCACTACCATTAAAAATGTATGGCTTCATATTACAACTCCTCGCTATCTATTAGTATAGTTACTGGACCATCATTTAATAATTCTATTTTCATGTCGGCACCAAAGATACCACATTCTACTTTAATTCCAGTTTTTCTTAATTCTTCGACAAAATCTAAATAATATTCCTCTGCAATATTATAATCTAGGGCTTCAGTAAATGATGGTCTCATTCCATGAGCTACAGATCCATATAATGTGAATTGAGATATAGCTAGGAATGAACCATTAGTATCAACTATTGATTTATTCATCTTACCATTCTCATCCTCGAATATACGTAGGCCCTGAAGCTTTCTAATCACCTTAGGAAAATCTTCCTTTGTTTCACCCTTTTTAAAGCCTATAAATAATAATATTCCATTATCTATTTTTCCTGTTATTTCATTATTCACCCTACAGCTTGCGTGGGCTACCCTTTGTACAACAACTCTCATAGATTTTCTCTTTCTATATTGTAAATATATTTTACCTTTTTAAGGTTAATAATCATCTTTTCTAAATCTAAGAGATTATTACACATTACCTTAAGCTTAACAATTGTAGAAACAACTGATGAGCTATTGGCATTTATTGCAAGTATAGACATATTTGAGGCTGATACAGTATTCATTATTTCAACTAATAAATTCATATTAGATGTAGCCTCTATCTTAATACTTACTGGATATTTTCTACCTGGGTTAGTTGCCCATTTAAGTGGAATAATTCTTTCCTTTTGGAATGTTTTAGCATTCTTACAATTCAAATGGTGTACAACAATACCATTACCCTTTGTAACATAGCCGATTATTTCATCACCAGGTATAGGGTTACAGCAGCTACCAAGCTTAAGCTGAGGATTTGTTAATCCCTCAACTACTACACCTGTATCACTGTTAGTAGTTAATATTCTTTGATTTCTTTCCATCTGACGATTAAATGCTTCCTCAAGCTTATTTTGATCGTCACCAGTAAATTTAGATAAAACTGTTTTAGGTGATAGGTTACCCTTACCAACCTCTAAATATAATTCATCAAGATTATTTATATTATTCTTTGTAAAATTTTCTTTAGCAAAAACATCAGTTAGCTCGTAGCTTATAATCTTATTCTGATGGAATTCCTCATCAACCAGCTCCTTACCATGAAGAACAAGTATATCTCTATTTTGCTTATTCAAGAAGCTCTTTATCTTGTGCTTAGCATGTGTTGTTTTAGCAATCTTTAGCCAGTTTTCACTTGGTCCAAAGGAATTCTTATTTGTCTTAATGGAGATAATATCTCCTGTTTGTAATTCATAATCAAGTGGAACGATATGGTTATTTACCATAGCTCCTACAGTTTTATTACCAATGTTAGTATGAATCTTATATGCGAAATCAAGTGGAGTAGCACCTACAGGTAAATCTATTACCTCTCCCTGAGGTGTATATACATATACGTTTGTATTTAATAAATCCTCTTTTACTGTTTCTACATAGTCCTTAGCATCATCAGATTTTTCTTCCTCAGAAAACTTTAGTAAGTCTCCATACCATTTTAGCTTTTGAGCAATTTCAAATTGCTCTCTTTCCTTAGAGTACTCTACTCCTTCTTTATATGCCCAGTGAGCAGCGATACCATATTCGGCTACCCTATCCATATCCTCAGTTCTTATTTGAACCTCGAATGTAAATCCATCATTACTTATAACAGTTGTATGTAATGATTGATACATATTAGGCTTAGGTACTGCAATATAATCCTTAAATCTTTTTGGAACCGGTGTGTAATGAGAGTGAATTATACCTAATACCTGATAGCATTCTCCAATGCTATCTACTATTACTCTGATGGCAAGAATATCATAAATATCCTTAAAATCCTTATTTTGATTAACCATCTTCTTATAGATACTATAGATATTTTTAATTCTACCCTTAATTCTATAATTCTTAAGGCCACTTTCATCTAATAGCTTTTTAATTTCATCTATCGTATGATCTACATTTTGCATACGAACAGAATCCTCAGATTTTATTTGGCCTAAAATTTTATTATAATATGCAGGTTCAACATACTTAAGTGCTGTATCTTCAAGCTCTGCCTTAATACGGAAGATACCGAGCTTATGAGCAAGAGGTGCATAAATTTCTAAGGTTTCCTTAGCAATTCTAACCTGCTTTTCACTATTAAGTGAGCCAAGTGTTCTTATGTTGTGTAATCTATCAGCAAGCTTAACAACTATAACTCTAATATCCTTAGCCATCGCTAAAAGCATATGCTGATGATTCTCAACCTGCTTTTCCTCTAGGGATACAAATTTTAGCTGACCTACCTTAGTTACACCATCGACTAGCTCAGCTATATCCTCACCAAACTCACTAGCTAATTCTTCCTTTGTCATTGATGTATCCTCAACAACATCATGTAATAATCCAGCACAAATTGTATCAGGACCTACATGTAATGATGCTAAGATACAAGCAACATTTAGAGGGTGAATAATATAAGGCTCTCCACTTTTTCTAAATTGTCCATTATGCATTTTCTCTGCAACCTCATAGGCATGAACAATCTTCTTAGTAGAATCCTCATTATGAATATATTCCTTTGTTAAATTCAATAAATCTTCTAATTTAGAATATGATGTCATACTATACCCTCCTTTCAAAAGACTATTAAGCTATTAATTATTCTCCTTCAAATTCCATTAAAGCGAAAACATCGTACTTCTTTAATAAATTCTTACCCTTTAAATCAACAAGGTCAATGATAAATGCAAAGCCTACTACCTCAGCTCCTGCAGACTCAGCAAGCTTAGCAGCAGCAAGTGCAGTACCACCAGTTGCAAGTAGGTCATCAACTATAACAACCTTATCGCCTTTTTTTAAAGCATCCTTGTGAATACATAATGTATTAACACCATACTCAAGAGTATAATCAACTGATAATACCTCTCTAGGAAGCTTACCAGGCTTTCTAACTGGTACGAAGCCTAAACCTAATTCATTAGCTACAGGACAGCCAAACATAAATCCTCTAGCCTCAGGTCCTACTACAACTGTAGCACCCTTTGATTTAGCATATTCAGATAATTTCTTTATCGCATATTTAAAAGCTTCACCATCCTGAAGTAATGGAGTTATATCTCTAAATATAATTCCTTCTTTAGGAAAACCAGGTACACTTGCAATATAATTTTTCAAATTCATTTTCATTTTACCTCTCATTACAAAAATCTATTTATAATTATAACATAATTATATAATAGCACAAAGAAAAAATGCTTTTTATCATAAAAGATTTTAAATTTTATACAATTAAAACGAATAAAATTTGAAATCGAATTAAAAATATGCTATAATTGTGTTAACATTGAGTAAAATCGATGAAAGGAGGTTTAACATGTTTAATATCGATGATGTCGTTATGTACACAACTTACGGCATTTGTAAGATATCTAATATTATAGAAATGTCCTTTGGTGGCAATTCCAACAGGTACTATATATTACATCCTTTATGAGAATCTAAAACAGAGATAACACTTCCTGTCGATAATCCAATGAATAAATTAA